>Ga0247611_10000761_pt1 | contig 62835 bp, 47 predicted proteins | sample 177DNAGHGhighgp2_FD_192422 | JGI IMG/M metagenome (GOLD analysis project Ga0247611, IMG submission 192422) | Sheep rumen microbial communities from Palmerston North, Manawatu-Wanganui, New Zealand - 1770 DNA GHGhigh gp2 | ecosystem: Host-associated > Mammals > Digestive system > Stomach > Rumen... | reverse complement strand
CTCTATTGTCCCGTGGACTGTATGGAGTCTGGCTCTTTTTGCCTTTCCATCAGTAGTAATTATTTCATACATAAAAGTCAAATCCCTTCTATAAAAAACGGCTCAAAAATAATATAAAAGAGCCATCCTCAATTCTTGAAAGAAAAGTATAGCACAAAACAAAAATAAAGTCAAAAAAAAGCTTCATCCACCGTTTTTTGTGGACGAAGCTCTATTGGGTACACATAAAAAACTTTAAATTAAGCTGCAAACTTCTGACAAACGCTCATGAACTCATGATTCTCACCATAAGCCTTAACGAAAACAGGGAGTGAGATAAGGCTTAGTACACCAAGGAATGACTTTGCATCAACAATAACCTTGTTGTAAACAACATCGATATCAAAATCACACTTTTCAGCTGCTCTAACAAACTCCTTAACCTGTTCTGGCTGTCTAAAAACTAACTTTGTATTTGCGTTCTCCATTTTTAAATTCCTCCAGTTTAAATCCGCTCCTCAATGCGGGACCTAGCAGCCCAAGTATTCTGCAAGGTCAAATGCTCTCATCCTCTAGTATCTAACCATCTTAGATACCTGTTACATAATTGTCGTTCAAAAACAAATGTATGTAAAACTAAGAAGTAAAGCTCATATCACAGGATCTAAACATTTTAACCTAAATTCCAAATAAAAACATTATCCTGTAACATTTGTTACTGCAACGAAAGCACTTCCCATTTGTAAGTGTTTTCATCGAGAGTAGGGCTTCACTCTCAGTGTTTGCATTATTAAATCATAAAGGAGTTAAAATGTCAAGTAAACCGGTTGCGCTCTGAAAATTGTAAAAAAAAGTATTATCATCGTCATTTCTTACAATTTTAGCACTATTTTCGTATGTATTTTCGTGCAACTATTACACCCGCCTGTAAAGCATTAACAGTCAAATAACCCAAATCTTGTACATATTTCACAATAAAAAGTATATTGCAGCATTAAAATTTATACAAAAATTAATATGAAATCGTTTCCAGTTCCAAATGCAAGCGTTTTCAGTTTATTTTTAGCAAGTTTTTGTTAACAAACAAGTTGTTTTTTGCATATTCCCAAGATAAATTTATAAACATTTCACAAACAAAACAGGCGGTACGCTTTATTTTTTGCGTACCGCCCGCCTTTATATTCATCTCCTATTGTAATTAGCACTTCTAGAAATCGTTGCAAAGCGCTCAAAAATATCTAATTGAAAACTATATGTATTTTTAAGTAAATTTAACTAGCTAATGTTTTTGTACTATTTAAGTAATTTTTGTGAAAATTTGATCTCATACTTCAGATTTTCACATCTAAATTTGGTACTTATAAACTTCTATACTTCTAAAAGTCTGAACTTGCAAATCTTACAAAAACAGAAACCCACAAATAAATTACTCAGTAACTTCCTCTGTGCTGCTCTCTGTCTCAACCGGCTTTAAATATTCAGAAAAAGCATATACAATTTCTCCATTATACTCAATTTTATCCCAGCCATCAGGACCCTTAGATATTCTAAGGAAAACTTCATTTGTAGAAGCTGTATATATCTTATCTGCATCAGTAGAAGGACCGGAACGGAAATTGAGTGTAGTTGCATTTATATACACCTTATCCTTAGTATAAATATATCCGTCCTCATCTACAGTGCCAATAAGCTCATCTGTGACCTTATCTGATTCTGAAGCAGCTGTGGTCGTAGTTGGCTCAGGTGAAGGTGATGGCTCTGCATCATCAGCGTTTACAACATGCGCATATGCAGTAAGCTCTACTTCACTAAGAAGCGTTGCTGCTGTATCTGCCTTTTTACCTCCGCAGCCCGTCATGCAAAAAACAGTTCCTGCGGTCATAGCCATAAGTGCAAGCTTTTTTATCAGCCCTCTTTTATTCATAGACCTGCTACCTCCATTATCATATCAAATACATTTAAGCTCTAAAAATCCCGCTCTAATTACTTATCATCAAATTAAAAAAAAGTAGATCCATATACATTATAACAGATGATTCAAAAATTTCAACTCTGAAAAAAGCTGACCAGATCTCTAATATTACTAATGCCTATTAATTTCATTCCTCTTGACTTATTATTGGCTGCTTCACCCATCTTTCTTTCGCGGCTCTGCTCGACCTTTTCCTTAATATAGTTCTGCATCGAGCGTGAAGTCTTATCTGCCTCCGGCATGATGCACTGAGAATAACCCATCTTTAAAGCACCTTCAACACGGTCCTTAGCCTGAGTAACCGCACGTACCTCACCGGTAAGTCCTACCTCGCCAAAAACAACCACGCCCTTTTCTATAGGCTTGTTGTAATAGCTAGAAAGAATTGCAACCACTATTGCAAGATCTACTGCAGGCTCATTTATCCTAAGACCACCAGCAATATTTATGAACACATCGCAGAAGGAAAGCTTGATTCCAAGCCTCTTTTCTATGACCGCAATAAGAAGACCCACTCTGTTATAATCAGCACCAGTAGAGGTTCTTCTTGGTATATTCATATTTGTCTGTGCAACGAGCGACTGCACCTCAACAAGGATTGTCCTAGTACCCTCAAGGGTTGCAGCGACAATGGAACCCGGCTCATTATCCGGCATTCCTGCAAGCATATATTCCGAAGGATTCTTTACCTCAGCAAGACCAGCACCCTCCATCTCAAATACGCCTATTTCATTAGATCTTCCAAATCTGTTCTTTACGGCCCTTAAAATTCTATAGGAAGCAAAATCGCTTCCTTCAAAATACAGCACCGTATCCACCATATGCTCAAGCACCTTAGGGCCAGCAACCGTACCTTCTTTTGTAACATGTCCGATAATGAAAATGGTAATCTCAAGGCTCTTAGCAATGCGCATGAGAGTAGCTGTCGTTTCCCTTACCTGACCTACCGAGCCCGGAGCAGAGTCAAGTTCTCCTCTGTACATTGTCTGAATCGAATCCACAACAACGACATCCGGCTCTGAATTTTCTATGGCCGATTCGATGATATCAAGGTCTGTCTCTGAAATAATGGAGAGGGGCCCCTTGAACTCACCTAGTCTATCAGCACGGAGCTTTACCTGCTTAAGAGATTCCTCTCCGGAAACATAAAGCACCTTTTTCCCATTGTCAGAAAGCTTACCGCTCATCTGAAGAAGCAAGGTGGACTTTCCTATTCCAGGGTCTCCGCCAACAAGGACCAGTGAGCCCTTGACGATTCCTCCGCCAAGGACTCTGTCTAGTTCCTCTATTCCAATTTTATCTCTATGCTCCTTAACGCTTACAATATCAGAGAGCTTAACAGGTACATTCCTGGTTAGACCTCCATTTATTGCACCTCGCGCAGAGCTTTTAAGGGATGCCGCACTGCTAACGCCTCTTTTTTTAGACTGAGCCGGAGCTTCAACAAATGAATCCCAGGCCTTACATGCCGGACATTGTCCTAACCATTTAGCAGATTCATAGCCGCATTCCTTACAAAAAAACACTGTCTTATCTTTTAGCATTTTACTACTTTCACATCAACTCCAGCATCAGGATTCTTCATCTCAATGCTAAGTACAAGCTTACCTGAAATATTAGTTGCCATCTTTCCAAGCTTCTCTCCTGAAACAGTAACTTCATACTCTGAGTCAGCTTCAACGCCGAGGGTTATCTGAACATCTTCTCCTGCCTTAACATTAAATTCAATAGTATCACCAATAGCCTTATAATTTTCTACTCTTGAGCCTGGTTCTGATTCATAAGCAAAAATCTCATTCTTTTCAAGTCTGGTAAGTTCATTATATGTCTTAACCTTATACTTTGCTCCATCAAATTCAAAATCAGAAACCTTTTTCTTTTCATTTAATGTAAAATCTCCAAAGGATAAAGTGTCATTTGCGTTCTTCTCAATTAATTCGTAGCTCATATAGCCCTCCATTAATTATTATTATTTAGTAGTTTTTCTGCTTTTCGCAGTCTTTGTGGCAGTATTTCCTGCCTTAGCCTTAACGGCCTTCTTTGCTGCTTTAGGTGCAGCACCTTCCTCGCTCTTTCCCTTTACGGCACGCGCTGCCTTTTTCTTTTCAGCTTCAATTATTACCTTACCGTCCTTAACATCACACTTAACGGTATCTGATGCCTTTATCTTCTCTGCTAAAAGAGCCTCAGCAAGATTATCCTCAAGCTCTGTCTGAATGGCACGCTTAAGAGGTCTTGCACCATATTTCTCATCATATCCCTTATCAGCAAGATAATCCTTCATTGCCTCTGTAATGTCGAGATTTAGATCCATCTGCTCTTTGCAGCGCTTTGATAGCTGAAGAGTAAGTATCTCAACGATCTGACGGATGTCATCCTTATTAAGCTGCTTAAATACAATTATGTCATCGATTCTATTCAGGAATTCAGGCTTGAACATTCTCTTCACCTCATCCATGACATCTGTCTTCATTTTTTCATAATTAGCCTTCTCATCATTTCCGGCACCAAAGCCTAAATGCTTAGGGGAAACAATATTAGAAGCACCCGCATTAGAAGTCAGGATAATGATGGTATTCTTGAAATCCACCTTTCTTCCCTGTGAATCGGTAATATGTCCATCGTCAAGCACCTGAAGAAGAACATTAAATACATCCGGATGAGCCTTTTCAATTTCATCAAAGAGCACTACAGAATAAGGATTTCTCCTTACCTTTTCACTGAGCTGACCGCCCTCCTCATAGCCAACATAGCCAGGAGCAGAGCCTATCATCTTAGAAACGCTCTCCTTTTCCATGTACTCAGACATATCAACACGTATCATGGCATTTTCATTGCCGAACATTGCCTGAGCTAGAGCCTTTGAAAGCTCTGTCTTACCCACACCAGTAGGTCCAAGGAATAAGAAAGAACCGATAGGACGCTTAGGATCCTTAAGTCCTGTGCGGCCTCTTCTGATGGCCTTTGCAACAGCAGTTACTGCCTCGGCCTGACTTACAACTCTTTCATGAAGAGTCTCCTCAAGCTTTAACAATCTTGCCTTTTCATCCTCTTTAAGCTTCTTCACCGGAATCTTTGTCCACATTGCAACAACATCGGCAATTTCATTTTCAGTAACTAAAAGCTGAATCTCCTGCTGCTTTTTCTGCTTTTTCTCCACCAGCTCATCAAGTTTTTCCTGAAGCGCTGCTGCCTCTGTCTTGAGCTCAGAAGCTCTCTCGAAGGCCTCACTTGCTATAGCTGCTTCCTTCTGATTATTGACCTCATTGATTTTATCCTTAATTTCCTGCATTTCAGGTGAAGGAACATAAGTCTGAAGCCTTACCTTTGATGCAGCCTCATCCATTACGTCAATAGCCTTATCCGGAAGGAATCTATCATTTATATAACGCGCTGAAAGCTCAACAGCTGCTTTAAGCGCATCATCCGTGATGATAACACGGTGATGATTCTCATATGTCTCACGGAGCCCCTTAAGAATTTCAAAGGTCTCCTCCTTGCTAGGCTCTTCAACCGTAACCGGCTGAAAACGTCTTTCAAGGGCAGCATCCTTTTCAATATGCTTTCTATACTCATCAAGAGTTGTAGCACCGATAACCTGAAGCTCACCTCTAGCAAGGCTAGGCTTTAATATACTTGAAGCATCAAGGCTTCCCTCGGCATTACCAGCTCCTATTATTGTATGAAGCTCATCAATGAAAAGAAGGATATTTCCATCCTGCATTACTTCACTGATACATCTCTTGATTCTCTCCTCAAACTCGCCTCTGTACTTAGAACCAGCAACCATGGCTGAAAGGTCTAGAGTAAGAAGAGTCTTTCCTGCAATTACATCAGGCACATCACCAGAAACAATTTTTTCTGCAAGACCCTCTGCAACAGCAGTCTTGCCAACACCAGGCTCTCCGACAAGACAAGGATTATTCTTAGTCCTTCTTGTAAGGATCTGGATCACTCTTTCAATTTCCTTTTCTCTGCCAATAACAGGATCAAGCTTTCCCTCACGAGCATATTCCGTAAGGTTTCTAGAATATTGAGCAAGCATACTGCTGCTTCCCATTCCGGTAGCATTCTTCATAAAAGAGCTACCAGCCCCGGAATACATGCCGCCCATCCCCGGCTTTTTATTATTAAGCCTTGGATCCATGCCCATTGCTGCACGAAGATCCGTAAAGATCTTATTTACATTGGCATTTAAAGATGTAAGAAGACCATGTGCAGTTGAATCATTCTCCTTAAGCAGAGCTAAAAGAATATGCTCAGTTCCTGCAAGATCAGCTCCCATTTTATTAGCTTCCTTTACAGCATTATCAAGCACTCTTCTAGTCTTTGGAGTAAAGGATTCATCATCCATTACGCCTACATCGCTGTCTTTATCCTTAATGAATAATTTAGCCATCTCGATAAGCTTATTGGCTGTAACTCCATTAGCATTCAGAACACTCTGCGCTGTGCCTGATGTTTCAGCAAGAGCCATCAAAATATGCTCTGTGCCAACAAAGCCGACTCCAAGCCTTGCAGCTACTGACTTCGAATCATTAATTGCCTGTCTTGCACTGGTCGTATATCTATCGTTATTCATGCTTTCCTTTCTATTTCTACTACTTTATATATTTTTAAGTCCTGCCCCCTTTTTCATAAAGCACTCACGCCCCATGAATTTAGAGAAGCATAGCATATAATCTTATGTGTATATAAATCTAAACAACCTATACCTCTTATATTATACCAATAATTAAGCAATAATTCCACATAGATTTTGTTACTATTTTATGAACAGCACCGACTATTCTATAAGCTCCATTGCACTCATTCTCATATTGAGGTAATTGGCTCTGAAACGGTCTCTCTCGACCTTTCCAAGCTTTCTTCCTGCAATCTCCTGAATGCTTCCCTGTCTTATGGCTACCATCATGCCGTAAATATTCTCATCGTCCCTGAATTTAATAATGTCATTTTCCTGACCTAGCTTTAACTGTGAGAGCATCATGGTCGCATCCTGAGTAGAAAGGCTTTTAGCATATCTTAAAACACCGTAGGAACGGAATATCTTATCTGCTATTTCCTCCCTTGAATTACTGAGGATATATTTCCTGAGCTTATTCTCCTGATCTACTATCTGAAGCACGATCTGAGAAATATTATCCATAATCTCATGTTCAGAAACGCCAAGCGTCCTGGTACTGGTGAGCTGATAAATAAAGCCCTCGCTCTTAGTTCCCTCACCATAGCTTCCTCTTATGGCAATGCCGAACTTACCTACCTCATCAGCAAGCTTTTGAATTCTATTTGCAAGACTGATGCCCGGAAGAAACAAAAGGAAGGAAGCCTTAAGCCCGGTTCCACAATCCGATAGGCTGCTTGTAAGATATCCATATTTATTATCAAAGGAATAATCCCACTTACTGCCAATATAATCATCTATCTTATCAGCAAGTATATATGCATTATCAATTGCACTCCCCGATTTCACGCACTGAATGCGAAGATGATCGTCCTCATTAATCATGATTGAAATACCATCATCCTCTGAAGCAATAAGCCCTGCCGGCATTTTCTTATCTGCAAGGGACTGACTTATGAGATGTCTCTCCATCAGCACCTGTTTTTTCTCATCAGAAAGCGTCTCTACCTCAGTAAAATTCAGCTTCTGCTTGACCTGCGCAGCAATATTATCCTTCTCATCTGCTATCTTTTCTATAAGGTCACCCGCATCTGCATCACCTATCCTGCCTTCAAAATTGAGGCCCGCAAGATTTCTCGCAAGACGAACGCGGCTGCTTATAACAACACTGTCATTTTCACCCGGAATGTCATACCATTTTTCCATACTACCTCCAATTTATTCAGCTTTATTTTTCTTAGCCGCTTTTACCCTGCTCGTACTTTTTTCACTCTTATCAGCGCTATTATCTGCACTCTTAGCCGTCTTTGCAGCGCTCCTTACGCCCTTTTCGCTCTTTTCTGCCTTTGCAGCGCTATTACCTGCACTCTTAGCCGTCTTTGCAGTGCTCTTTACGCCCTTTGCGCTCTTTTCTGCCTTTGCAGCGCTATTACCTGCACTCTTAGCTGTCTTTGCAGCGCCATTTACGCCCTTTTTACCAGCTGCCGGCTTTGAAGCCGCATTCTTATTCTTTGCGCTAGCCGCTTTTAAAGGCTTTTTCACAGCCTTTTCAGCTTTAATTTCATCTCTTATCCTGGCAGCTTCCTCAAAATCCTCTCTCTCAACGGCCTGCTGCAGTCTAATAGAGAGCATCTCAACATTAGAAAGTTCCTCTGCCTTACCTTCTGCCTTTTCCTTACCTGCCTTTTCAGCAATGTCCTTATAATTCTTAGGATATTTTCCGCAGTGCCTGTCTGTCGCCTGAATGATCTTAATATTCTTTGAAAAGAACGGCTCAAAGGTCTTATAGCAATTAGGGCAGCCAAATTTTCCGGTATCCCTGAATTCCTTAAGAGTCATACCGCATTCACTGCAGCATAGCTCCTCTTTATCTACATCAACTTTACTTTCAATCTCTGTCTTTCTTTTATCGCCGTTAGAAGCCTTATTTAATTCCTTAGAAATAAGACCTGCCAAAAGGCCACCTAAAGAAAAGCTTCCATCTGCAAAGGGATTCTTCATGATAGAAGTTCTCTTAGCTGCACATTCCTCGCATAAATACTGCTCTCTCTTTTGTCCATTAATGATTTCAGTATAACAGATCTTAGCATCTCTCATATTACAAACTTCACAAAGCATATCCCCTCCTTCTAGAAACCTACTCCATTTTCTTTTTCATTTTAGTTTCGAGCTCATCATAGAGACTATCCACGATATTCCTAAGATCACCTCTTGTAATACCTCTGCACGAAGCTCTAGCAACAACGTTTCTAAGCTCATTTTTCAGATTCTGGATTTCTGCGCTCTTGTTGCACTCAAGACTTACCACTGCACCGTGACGTCTGTCTAACTTTACGTACCCTTCCTGACGCAATATTCCATATGCCTTATTTACCGTATGCATATTTATTCCTATAGCCTCAGCAAGATCTCTCACCGAAGGAAGACTATCGCCCTCCTTAAGATCATCATTTGCTATAAGGTATATTATCTGGTCACAAAGCTGTACATATATCGCTTCGCTGCTATTAAAATCTATCGATATAAGCATAGGCCACCTCCAAATAATACTAAACCAATAATTGTATTTGTTATATTTATTATATAACACACATCACTTTAAGTCAAGTTAATTATCTATCACGTCTCCTCTTGAATATAAGAACTACAAGTGCTGCTACACATATAATTAAAGCTATGATTAGTGCTGTGATGACCTTCGAAAGACGGCTCACCTTATCTTTTGCCTCAATATCCTCTTTAGTTTCAATATCAGGCTCTCTTACGGCCATGGTAGTAACCGGCTCTGTCTCCTCTGTACTTATTTGAACAGTAGTTTCAGGCACCTTTGTAGTATTTTTTGTAGTCACTTCCTCTACCGGTCTAGTCACTATCTGCGTTCCACTCGTAGTAAACTCAACAGTAGTTGTGGTCACAGGCTCTACATTTTCTTTTTTAACAACGAGCGTAATGGTCCTTCTTACGCCGTTTTCAGCAACCACTGTCACATAAACATAATTTTCTTCCTCATCAAGCGTATCGCTTCCTTCAACGCTCACTCTAGCCGCAGGATCATTTGTAATAGCTGAAATAATAAGTCTTTTGGTATCAGCTCCCACGCTTACATGATATTCATCTACCTCATCCGAGTACTCAGGCTCAAGACTGCCAGGACTTATTTTAAAAGATGAAAGAGTAGTATCGGCACTTCCCTCCGCATTCGGTAAAATATCAAAGGTAAGCACTACCGGCCCGCCAGCTAAAATACTCTCTCCATTATCAAAGGAATACGCGCGGGTGTCCTTTGAAAGCTCTATGGTAGCCTTACCGCTAGCTAGAGCAGTAAAAGAAATAAGAAACTCCTTTTCTAAATAGCCCTGCTGCACCCCTATAAGAGAGAGCTTTAAAAAGCCATCTCCGCCATTGATTCCCTTATCTGCAGACACAAACTGAAGAAGTTCCTCATCATATAAAAGCATTCCCTCAATATCGCCCATTTCAATATCAGAAGATACCGTAAGCAGAATATCTACCTCTTCTCCTTCACGCACTGCCGCCTCCTGCGAATCCACGCTCATTTCGGCTCTCAGTTCTTCTGCCTGCCTCTCACTTTCCGTAGCAAAGGTCTGCTTTAGGTCTATATTTATAAACGAAGTGATAAAAACCATCGCCATTACCACCAGCTTAATTTTCATATTCATTATTTTTTTCAATTTACAAAAACAACTCATCAATGCCTCTTTTCAAAAAAAGGGCAGCAAGTTCAAATTCCTGCCGCCCTCATATATTTAATTATTTATCATTAATCATTGACGCAAAATATCAATAATTACTGCTTAACAATGTTGATTGTATAGAATCTCGTATTACCATCCTCAGCCGTTACGACAACAGTTACGGTATTAATTCCGCTCGCAATCGTAAACACGCCTGTACCAGCAACCGAAGCCTTCTTAGAAACTGTCGCAGCCTCTACTGAAACTGACTCAACAGTAGAATCTACTATGAGATCAAAGGTCTCGCTTCCGCATACAGTAAAGGTAGGAGTAAGAATAAGCTCATTTCCATTATTATCCTTAACACTTAAAGCAGAAAGATAATTATTAGGATTGCTTACTGCAGCAGGTGCACTTACCTTTTCAGCCGGCATATTATTGTAAACCGGAATAGAGAATACTATAGGTGTCTCCTCCATGCTAAGATATGCTGCTGCAACTCTTCTTCCTTCAGAATAAGGAGCTTCAACATTTGACATATACTGATGTGCATAAGTAGACTTCTGGGTCATGTTGAACTTCTGAAGATAAATAGTATTCTGTCCACGTGCAATGTAAGAATAACCTATGATATAAGCTCCTCCGACAATAGAACGATATCTGTTATTCCAAGGAATAAGAGAATTCGTATTAAGAGTAGCACTTGTACTTCCGCTCTTAGCGTACTTAAGGCCATTAGCAATTGCACCACCGGCAACTGTACTGTTATAAGCACCTATATTATAAAAATTATATAAGCCCTCAAAACCAGCAAAGGTACCAGAAACGCTGTTACTTAAGGTTGTACTTCCAGTTGTGATTTCCTGCTTAGCACGAGAAGCAAGATGATATGGACTTACCTCTGAATAAGCGGCTGCTGCAAGGAAAGCCTTAGCGTAAGACGTAGTAACGGTATTTCCTGCATCATCAATATAATCAAAGGTAGTGTTATACATAGCAGTACCCTTTAAGATATTCTCGATTCCTGCAATATTCTGATATTTTGGATTGTAATCAAGTATCTCGAACTGGAAAATATTATTTTCATCGAGGAAATTACGAGGATCCATATAGTAAGCAACTGCTGCCTTAGAAGCAGTTACCCAGGTACTTCCATCATAAACTATAAAGCTGTCTGTCTTGTAATTATAAGCCCCTGTCTCAAATGACTTCCAGGCATTAGTCCTGGTATTTGAAATGAGATTTCCTCCTGGAAGAGACTCATTATCAAGAGCTGTATTCCAGTCAAGTCCTGTATTAAAAGCCTTGAACACCCATTTAGGATGCTTCTCATGAAGGGCTGTAAGTGCTGCATGATAACTTTCAGGGAAGCCCTGCTCCTTCAGATAGCCTTTAAAATCAGCAATACTCTCTGTATCTTCAACCCCAGTTGAAACTGTGCTATCATAATCAATTACATAATCAGCATTTAAATAACCAGTATATGTTGCCCCGCCCGTAATGTAAAGTATCTTCTGCCAGGTATAGGTACCATCTGAAGTTTTATCTAAAATTGCAAACTTGTCAGATGCATATAAAATAATAGGTGAGCCGGAACTATTCTTAAGAACTGAACTAGAATAAGAAGCTGTCTCCTTTATCGCAAGCATCTCGACACCGTTAAGTCTTCCATACTTAGAACCGCTTGGATACTCCGGGACGGCAGTAGGAGTTGCTGTAGGTGTAGCTGTAGCAACAGGTGTAGGCGTTGAGGTAACTGATAATGCAGGTGTAGGTGTAGGTGTTGCTGTAGCTTCAATAGGAGTTGGCGTTGCTGTAGCTGCAGGAGTAGGAGTTGCTGTTGGAATAGGAGTAGGCTCCGTATCATCAACAATTTCCTTCTTAGCTAATCTAAGCATGTTTGCAAGAGCATAGCCCTCATACTCATTTCCATCAGCTGCCAGAGCCACTATTCCGAACCACTTCTGCTCGCCGTTTTCATCTGTATCAATATTTTCATCAACGGTAACTTCAACAGTTGAACCTGCTGCAATTACCACCTCATCACCATTAGAATCTAAAACAACTGAAGAAGTACTCTCCTCTTCATACATATTAATAGAGCTACTTGCAACGGCATTTACTGTATCTTCAATGTCTAGTGTAACGTAAAGTGCGTAAACATATCCGGTATCTTCACCATCGTTGTAAGAAATATAATACCAGTCTGAACCATCAGTAGCTGAAACCTCTGAAAGAACTACAAGGGCATCTCCCTCTTTAAGAGAATCAAGCTTGTCAAAGCTAGTACCAGCATTCTTTCTTACGTTAAGCACAGAAGCACTTACAGTAGCGGCATAGCCAAGATCTGAATACTTTCCATCCTCTGCGCCTGGTGTAGGAGTAACAACCTCGCCTCCTGTCGGAACAGGCGAAGGAGTCGGTGTAGGTGTTGCAGTAGGCTCAATTTCAGTAATCTCTCTAGATCCTAAAACATTTATTGATACTGCATTCACATAACCAAAATAATTCTCGCCGTCTTCAGTAAATTTAACTCTATAGTACTTAGTCCCCTTAACGCTCTGCTCGCTTATTACATATAAGAGCCTTCCCTTCGGAAGAAGAATCGCAGAACCATCCTCATAGGTCAATCTCTTAGTTGCGCTAGCTGTCGTAAAAATCTTAGACTTATTTAAAGTCTTGCCATAGAAGCCTGTCTTAAAGGTAAATCTGACATAATCACTAAGAACATAGCCGCTATAATCAGTTCCATCAACTACAGCTTCTATCTTATACCACTTCTGCTTCTTTCCACCATTTGTCACTGTCTTTTGACCTAGCACGGTAATCTGCTGATTTTTAGTAACAGTAACCTGAACCTCTCCGCTAATCGGAGACTTTCTTATATATAAAGAATTTGCAGTTACCTTTGCTGGAAGAGAACAGGTATAAGTAATAATCTTATCATCCTTTTCCTCTGTAGTAATGGTAGCTGTAAGCTTATCAGATGAAGGCACCTTTGTTGGAGCAGGAGTAGCTGTTGCAGCTCCGGTAGGCTCTGCAGTAGGCTCTAGCGCAGGTGTAACCTCTCCTGCTGCCGGAGTCGGCGTTGCTTCCTTTGCAGGAAGCCCTGTAGGAGTAGGAGTCGCATCTACTATTTTTTCTCCCTTTTCAATATAGGTCGAAAGGCAATATCCCATATAGGTCTTTCCATTAACAGGAACGGAAATCTTATACCATTCTCCCACCTTACCAAGGATAGTAACCTCCTGAGCCTTTTTAAGGACAAGATTTTCACCGCCCACCTGAACAATTCCATAAGTGGTTCCTGCGCCCTTGCGGACATTTAACTCATTAGCAGTAACCTTTCCCTTATATGTAGAAGTCGTTGCAGTCTTCACTGCATTTCCCTTGGAAATATATCTGGAAACACAATAACCTGTATAGGTTGTACCACCTGAAACAACACTGATCTTGTACCACTCGCCGCTAGTTGAAATAATGGTGACCTTCTGATCCTTTTTCAGGACAAGATTCGCTCCATTTGCCTGTACAATATCATAATTAGTTCCAGCGCCTTTACGCACATTAAGTTCATTTGCAGTAACAGTACCTTCATAGGCCGTTGCTGCCTGCGCTACCACGCTGGTTCCGCTGCCCCAAAGATTCACCGGGCCGGCAACGCTTCCAGCAGTTAAAGCTGCCGTAAGCGTAAGCATGAAAGTGCACTTATGCGCATAATGAGCTACACGTTTTATCATTCATTACTCCTTTCCTTAAAGTAAAGTCACAAAATCAAAATCAAAACATAAAATTAATCATCGTCTCCTGCGTCACCGCTGATATCCTTACCATCCCAGCAATAAGTACAAAGCTGGCTTGGATCAATACCAACAGAGCCGAGCATATCGTCTAATCTGTGGAAACGAAGAGAAGTAAACTTAAGTCTCTGACGAATCTTCTCTATCATTGCCGCATAGCGGTCTGAATCTGGATTACAATATTCATCAAGAATACCTCTTGATACCTTCTCTCCCTCTTCCTCAGCAATAACACTTCTTGCAATAAGCTCCATAGGAGTATTCTCACGCGAGAAATTAAGGAACTTACATCCATACATAATAGGAGGACAAGCTGGTCTGATATGAACCTCCTTAGCACCTGACTCATAAAGGAATTCCGTAGTTTCACGAAGCTGAGTACCTCTAACGATTGAATCGTCAATAAGAAGAAGTCTCTTTCCGTAGATGAGGTCATGTACAGGAATAATCTTCATCTTTGCGATAAGATTACGCTTAGACTGAATTGTTGGCATGAAAGAACGTGGCCAGGTAGGTGTATACTTGATGAATGGACGTGAAAATGGAATTCCAGACTCATTAGCATAACCTACAGCATGCGCTGTACCAGAATCAGGAACACCAGCAACGTTATCAATGTCGAGCGCTCCATCACGCCTTGCAAGTGCAGCGCCGCACTCATATCTCATTCTTTCAACGCTGATTCCCTCATAAGAAGCTGAAGGATAGCCATAATAAATCCAAAGGAAGGTACAGATCTTCATCTTTGAACCAGGCTTAACAAGAGTAGTTACAGCCTCTGGAGTCATTGCAACAATTTCTCCAGGTCCAAGCTCACGTACAGGAGTATAGCCAAGATTCAAATATGCAAAGCTCTCAAACGCCACGCAATAACCTTCCGGCTTTTTACCCACACAAACAGGAGTACGTCCATACTTATCCCTAGCCGCATAAATGCAGGTAGGAGTAAGCACAATAATAGTCATTGAACCTTGAATAAGCTCCTGGGCGTACTGTATTCCTTCGATGATATTATCCTTTTGATTAATAATTGAAGCGACAAGCTCTGTAATATTGATAGTACCGCCGCTCATTTCAAGGAAATGAGTATTACCATTCTTGAAAATCTTATTAACAATTTCATCAATATTATTTACCTTGCCGACAGTTGTAATGGCATATGTGCCATGATGAGAACGTACAATGAGAGGCTGTGGATCATAATCTGAAATGCATCCGATACCAAGATTACCATGCATTACATTTACATCCTTCTCAAATTTTGTTCTAAATGGTGAATTTTCTATATTATGAATAGCGCGATCAAAGCCGGAACTCCTATCAAAAACTGCCATACCGCCACGTCTTGTACCAAGATGTGAATGATAATCAGTTCCAAAAAATAAATCAAATACGCAATCTTCCTTTGATGCTACAGCAAAAAAGCCGCCCATTTTGTTACATCCTCCAAATTCCTAAATTGATTAGCACCTCCCTTTAGGGCACTACTCTAATATATCATTTTAGCACACTGACCGCCACTTTACAAGTAATTATACAACGAAAATATGAAAAAATAATTAATGTTTTTAGGCAATTTTAGTACAATTGTGTGTCATTAATGGGGCTAAAATAAAAAAAATGCACACCAGGAAACTGATGTGCATTTCTATTCAGAGCAGGGGTAGAGGGATTCGAACCCCCATCAACGGTTTTGGAGACCGGTATCCTACCATTGGACGATGCCCCTATGCATCCTTCAGTAAAACTGAAGGATAAAATTTTGTCAACGCTAAAATAATACAATAAAGAATAACATTTGTCAAGTACTTTTTTATTCTCTGCCATATTTTACAACAGAATCGTACATTTCCTTGCCCCAGGCAAGATCAATTGCTATGTCATCCTTAGCAAGTGCAAGATACCTATCTCCATAAAGGCTGCTTATCTTATCATATTCCTTTTTAGGAAAACCAACTCTTGCAAAAAGCTTGCTGCCTGCAATCATAAGGAATTCATTACTTCCATCTTCCCTATGATTAAAACGAATCTGAGATACGCCTGCTTCCTTGAAAAGCTTGTAGTTATTGTAATACATGACGCTCTTTCCGATTTCAACAGATCTGTCATCAAGGCCGGATTCAAACATCATGATTTTCTCAACTAAAGACTGCTGGCTGCCAACAACCCTCATTGTATAGCCCGGAATTTCCTTTGATGAAAGAAGCTTGCAGATATCCTTAAGCTTATTTTCCTCAAAAATCATATAAATCATAATTCTCTTGTCTGGATCGTTATAAAGAAAATCATAATTTACATAAGACTCATTACCACACTTAGGACACTTGCACTTAAAAAGCTCACGGCTTTTAACCTTTGCTGCAAGTTCCGGATCAGTATGAGCATTTACACTTCTAAAAACTTCGAAGTCAATGCTTTCACCGCATTTGCTGCATTTAACTACAGCCTTGTTTGAAATTGCCATCTTAATACCCTCATCTTTTCCCTTTTTTATAGTCAAAAGCCCTTAATCCCTTCTTACAGGCTCATTGCTACCATAATTACCTTACCTTCATCCATAATAAGGCTCATCTTCTCATCATTTTTCTTTAATTCTTCATTAATCAGCACTATTGATACAAAAAATTATGCCATTTCAATAGACTTTTTTATCAAATCATTTATCAAACTTTTTTAAACAATCTCATCATAGATATCCTTGAGTGCTGGATACATCTTCTTCCACTGTCTATACTTCTTCTCATAAAGCTCAACCTCTTCCGGTATCTGCTCTATTGTCTGAGTAACCTTTATAAGCTTAGCTCCTGCCTCTTCAACTGAAGCAAACTTACCGCAGCCTACTGCTGCAAGTATGCAGGCACCAAAGCCCGGGCCTTCCTCACAATTTATCTTATCAACCTTAACATTCATTACATCTGCAAGAATTCTGCACCATTCAGGATTCTTAGCCCCGCCGCCGATAGCACGCACTCTGTCTATCTTAACACCGAGCTCTCTTGCAATTTCAATAGAATCGCGAAGACCAAAGGTAACACCCTCGATAAGAGCCTGGGTCATATCCTGTTTTGTCGTATCCATGCTCATGCCGATAAAGGCACCTCTTGCATTTGGATTATTATGAGGAGTTCTCTCTCCCATGAGATATGGAAGGAAGAATACCTTATTCTTTCCATATTCCTTAACGCCCTTAAGCTCACCGCTATAATCCTTATCATTAACGATGTCATCCATCCACCACTTATTACATGAAGCAGCTGAAAGCATGCATCCAAGGAAATGGTACTTTCCATTTGAATGAGCAAAGGAATGCATTGAATTTGTCGGATCCATTGCAAAGTCATCTGTAGAAATAAAAACAGTTCCTGAGGTTCCGATAGAAACACTGCACATGCCATTGCTGGTCGTACCAGTTCCTACTGCACCTGCTGCATTATCACCTGCACCAGCTATTACCTTAACGCTAGTTGGAAGACCAAACTCCTCCGAAGCCTTAGCAGAAACATTACCAACTACCTCATAGCTCTCAAATACCTTTGCAAGCTGCTCCTTCTTAATTCCTACAATGTCGATCATCTCATCAGACCACTTGCGGTTCTTTACGTCGTAAAGAAGCATGCCCGAAGCATCAGAAGCATCAGTACAATGAACTCCTGAAAGCTTATAAGCAACATAGTCCTTAGGAAGCATGATCTTAGCTATTTTATCAAAAATTTCAGGCTCATGCTTCTTCACCCATAAAAGCTTAGGTGCAGTAAAGCCTGTAAATGCCATATTTCCAGTTAGAGCAGCAATTTTTTCTCTGCCGATGGTGTTATTTAAATACTCACACTCCTCGCTAGTTCTTCCATCATTCCAAAGAATTGCCGGGCGAAGCACCTTGTCATTTTCATCAAGAATTACAAGGCCGTGCATCTGGCCGCCAAAGCTTATACCATCAACATCCTCTACCTTTTCATCCTTAAGAAGCTCTTTTAAACCTTCCTTAATTCCACTGATCCAGTCCTCTGGATTCTGCTCTGACCAGCCTGTCTTGGGAAAACTTAAAGGGTAGGACTTTGAAGCGGAATTTCTGATTTCTCCCTCTTCATTCATAAGAACTAACTTTACTGCTGAAGTACCTAAATCAACACCGATATAAAGCATATTATCATTCTCCTTTTTTCTTATTGTCTTTTGAAAATTCATTTAAAACAAAATCACTCTCTAACGGACACTTCATTGAGAAAACACCATCTACGATTCTATGAAGCGTTAAAGCTTCCTCAGTATCCTTTAATTTATAGAGAACCTCCTTACCCTCGCGTCTGCTCTGTATATAGCCTGTCTGCTTTAAAAGCTTAAGGTGATGAGAAACAGCCGGCGCACTCATTTCAACTGCTGCGGCAATATCATTAACGCATTCCTCACTATGGCAAAGAATCCACAAAATTCGCAGCCTTGTGGAATCTGAAAGCTGTGAAAACATCTCTGACGCATCCATGAAATCCTGGATCTTTGGCATAACATCTAAAATATCTTCCGTTGCGTGACCATGGTCATGCGGAATATGGATCTTATGCAGCGCCTTAGATTCTTTTTTCTCTTCCATCACTCCTCCATTTTCCAGATAGCAACTAATGATTTTCAAAATCCAAAAGAGAACTTCTATTTCCCCCAAAAAGAATTAATGCTATCTTATATTTTACATTTTTATTTTCAAATGTCAAGATTTTTTACAAAAAGTTTATTTATTTCAAGACGAAGTTATATTCAAATTTCAAAAAATTCCCTTTTCTAGCCCCTTCCAGACTTCAGTTCTAAGTTCATTTTTCTAGATTTTTTCTTTAACCCAAAATCAAGTTATAGGTCTATATACTGAACGCTCTCTAAGAGCTGCACCTTGACCCTATTTCTATTTTTCTCCTGCTGCTCACTGCTAAGCTCTATAAAGGTATAACCATTCTTACTTTCACCCTTAGCTCCCTTAATCGTCAGCCCGTCCTGCCATTCTGTATGATAATTCAGGCAAGGCAGAAGATACTTTACATGACCATGCTCTGCAGTTTTTCTAAAATGCACATGACCGCTTATAGAAAACTTAACAGCCTCATGCGCTTCAAATATTTCACCTAGCTTCACCGTTCCAAGGAAAGCATTAAAAAAGCCCCAGCCCTTGTAAGTTTCCGGCACATCAAAATCCTTTATAGGAAGCATATGCGTCATATATATGATATTATAACCTGATTTTTCAAAATTATGAATGTCTTTTTCTATATTTTTTAACATCTCCTCGCATTTACCCTTATTATCGCGCGTCCAGACATTAAAATATTTATCCTGCCAGGTCCTGCCATCAAGAGACATCTTATCAAGTTCTTCATCGGAATAAATCTTAGAAGCAAAGGAATAATCATACCAGCCTATGTCTCCAAGAATTACATATTTTTTACCCGATACCTCAAACTCATATGACTTTCCGGTAGTAAGACACCTTGGATCTTCTCTATAATACTCATAAAGCTCATCACTATCTTTATCAGTATTTTTAGCCCACATGTCATGATTTCCAGGAACGTATAATACCTTCGCTCCGCTATCTTTTTCAAGCTTCTCTGCTGCCTTTGATACCAGCTCGCAGCTCTCACATATATCCCCTGCTACAAGAAGGATATCTGTCTTATTTTCACTAACTATCTTACACAGCTCATCAAGCACAGGATAATCCGCATTAATATCAATATGCAGATCCGAAATACAAGCAATACGCATATCTTAGCTCCATACTTTTTATTCTTCAACTATCTCAGTAGACTTATTAACATAATTTACTGCCTGCTTACTTATTTCCACATGCACCTTTGGCATATTTCCGCCGAACTCTCCATCGAGCGACCAATTAAGCTCTTCTAAGCCGGTCTCATCGAGCAGCTCTATATCAACACACTTTACCTTTTTAACAAGAATTGAAGGAGAGCTTAATATGTCTCCTGCAAGAAAGGCATTAGCAGTATCTGTAAGCTCATTTAAATTGGTATGTTTTCTTACCATAACAAGCTCAAACAGGCCGTCATCAAGCTGTACGTCCTTACCTGCAAGTCCCTTGATGCCGCCAACAGAATCTGAATTAGCTATCATTCCGAGCAGGAAATCATCTACATACACCTGTTTCTCATCATTATTGCACTTAACTCTCATTCTATAATTCTTAATAGTTGAAAACTTTCCCATGGCATTGACAAGATAGGCCATATGTCCGAATACATTCTTGAACTGCTGCGGCGTATCATAGGATACCTCGGTAAATGCACCGAAAGCCGCGGTATATACAAACACCTTGTCATTTATATATCCCACATCACAAGGGCTTGCTTCTCCGCTTGCCGCAAGCTTTGCCGCAGAAACAAAATCTAATGGAAGCTTTAAGGTATTTCCAAAATCATTAGTAGAGCCGCACGGAATATAGCCAATAGGCATATCAAGCTTACCTGCAAAGCTCTCTCCAAGCTTTTTCTCTGCACTAAGAACTCCGGTTACTACCTCATCTAAAGTTCCATCACCGCCAGCACAGACAATCCTGTCAATATCCGCACGCATTGAAAAATTCTCCGCAAGCTCTACGGCATCCCCACGTTTAGCAGTTGGCGCCGTAATTACCTCATAGCCTGCATTTGCAAATTCAACTATGACATCCCCCACCTTTGGGCGAAGTCTCTCACGTCCAGCGTGAGGATTAAAAATAAAAGCAAGTTTCTTCATTGTAAACACCCCGTTTGCACCTATATTTTATAAATAAGGGCTTTCTGCATTCAACTAAATGAAAACAGAAAGCCCTGTCACTTCTGAATGATATTTGATTTTATCACAAAATGATTACATAGTCAAACAGACTATTATCATCGTATGTGTCAAGTATTAATTATCAAATTCCTATTTTAATTATTGATGTAGTATTATTTCTTGAATCAAAATCTTTATATCAAACGTTCTTTTTTAATCCTAAGTATTTACTTATAAACATTTCCGCCTTATCTTTTATATAAAAATGTTCTAACTCAAGCCTTTTCGAGACTATAACTTTGAGATCATACAACCACATATTCGTAAGAATTTTCACTATACTCCAGGCTATAAAACATATGATTCCATTTCTTGATTAAAGACATTTTACCAGATAATCTCCATATTCTGTCCCTGCATTGTATTCGATTGCCTTTTCTAATTTTCCTCTGTCAATCCATCCGTTATTGTATGCAATTTCCTCTAAGCAAGCAATGACATTTCCCGTAGTTTCTTCAACCAACCGAACAAAATTCGATGCATTGTTTATGGCGTTGGGCGTCCCTGTATCAATCCAAACAATACCACGTCCACATTTCTGGGTCTCGAGTTTTCCACATTTCATATATTCCTCTAACACAGACGTAATCTCATATTCATTTCGTGCAGATTTTGTTATTCGGTCCGCAAATTGCATTGCTTCCGGTGTCAAGAAATATACTCCTGGAATCGCCCTTCTATTAATTATCTCACTACTTTTTTCAATTATTTTTTTCGGATTATTATCTTCGTCATACAAAATCGTTCCAAACTGCGTCGGATCGGAAACCAGCGTTTCAAAAACAAATGCGTGCCCCTTTTTTTCCAAAGCCTCCTTGCCACGATTCAAATAATCGATCAGCTCAGCACCATACAGCAACGTATCTCCCAGGACCATAACAAAATTATCATTTCCGATGAAATCCCCGCAACGCCTCATTGCTTTTGCAATTCCTTCGCACTTGTCTTCGTCTTCCCTGATATAAGTAATGTTCAGTCCTGTATATTCCCCGTTATTCATTAGTCTTTCAAGTGATTTTTTAGCCTTGCCTGTAATCACGATTGCAATATCTCTAATTCCTATCATCATTAACAAAGAGATTGCGTAATATATCATCGGTTTATCATATATCGGCAGCAATTGTTTTTGGTATGTCCCTGTAATCGGTCTAAGTCTTTTTCCATTCCCCCCAGATAAAATAATTCCTTTCATAATGCTTCTTTTTTACCTCCTCTCTGCGCAGTAAATTTCTCTTAGTCGTGCTGCATCTACTTTTCCATTTTTATTTAATGGTATTTTTTCCACGCAGACAAATGATTTGGGCATCATATATGCAGGTAAATGCGTATTTAATCGCAATTTCAATTCCTCTTCGTCGAAGTCTCCCTCAATGAAGGATACCAACTTTTTCACGTCCTTTATTTCCACTACGATTGTCTCACAATGACTTCCCTCGATTTCTTCGACACATTTTGATATCTCGTCAAGCTCAATGCGATATCCATTAATCTTTACCTGACCGTCTACTCTAGTTAAGATGATCATCTCGTTGTCTTCGTTATATACGGCCAAATCACCAGTGCGATAAAGGTCATAGCCTTTTACTGAATCATCAGACTTCAGAAAACAGTTGCTCTGTATGTTAACGTAACCTGCACCAACCTGTTTCCCTTTAACAACCAATTCCCCAGGACTATTCTTCTCTTTTACAATCTTCATTTCATCATTTAAAATCAATAATTCTGTATTTTCAAGAGGAACTCCTATAGATACATAACCAGATTTATTCTCGTCAATATGATCCAAGTAGTTAAAGGCAACATCAACACAACATTCCGTAGGTCCGTATACGTTAATAACAACGGGCATCCTTCCCATAACAGCTCTCAGTTTTTTCAAAATCTCCCATTTCAAGTTTTCACCACCAACAATCAAATACTTGACACTTGACAGTTTCTTTGCCGTTTGCTCCGCCATAAGCCTAAGATGCGAAGGTGTGCAATCGCAAAGTTCTATATCATATTCATTATGAAATTTATGTATTTTACGCCCAAAATACCTTACAGAATCCTCAGCTATCACAAGCGTATGGCCATAAAACAAAGAACCGAAAATCTGTTTTACAGATGCATCAAAACTAAACGAAGCAATCACGCCAACGTTAATGTTAGCACTAAATTTATGGTAAACAATCTTCCAAAAAGACTGAATAAGGTTATACAGATTGACATACTTGATCTTTACTCCTTTTGGGTATCCGTTGGTACCCGACGTGTACATAACATATACCAAGTCATCCTCATCATGTTCCCAACACACCGTTCCGTCATTCCCATCCGCTCTCATTTCATCCACATCAATCAATAGGAAATTACAATCCGAAACGTCATACGGCATCACCGTTGAAACAATGAGCTTTGCATTCAAGTCTTTATACACATATTTCATTCGTTGAACAGGAAATGACTTTTCCATAGGAACGTAATAACAATGACTTTTCATCACAGCCAAGATTAAAATAATAAATTCCATTCCTCTTTCCTGATAGATTACTATAGGACAATTCCTTTTATTGCCAATGGCCAGTTTAATTCTTTTTGACACTTCTGTGCTTAGCAAATCCAGTTCTTGATACGTAAGAAATGCATTTTTGTACCTAACTGCAACTTTTACAGGATCCTTTGCATACTCTTTCAACTTATCTAAAATGATATTTTTCATGCGTTTCTTAGTTCAGCTACTACCAAACATATTCTACTTTAATTATTTAGCATTATCAACGACTTCCAAATACAACTCAAAAATCTGTTTGGCAATGTTGGGCCATTCAAATTCCTTTACACTCTCTGTTGCACCTTCTTCGATTTGACTGCGGAAATCATCATCCTTTAACAACTTTTTAATTGCAGTCGCCAATTCTTCTGCGTTAGAAGGTTCTACAAGAATACCTGTTTTTTTGTCTTGAATCATCTCCTGAAGCCCGCCAACTCTCGACGCAATTACAGCGGTATTTTCTTCCATAGCTTCCAGTGCACTTGTCGCAAAAGGCTCATATGTACTAGGCACGATATGTATCCTGGCCTTTGAAATAACCTTCCTTGCCTCCTCATTTGGAACATATCCTAAAAACAGAACATAATCAGAAATATTCAGTTCTTCTGCATACACCTTCATTTGCTCTAACAGTTCACCAGTTCCCATAATTTTCAGTGAAAATTGCTTATACTCACCATCAGAAACAACCTCGGAAAACGCCTTTAGCATCACATCAATTCCCTTGGTACTGCAAATTCTCCCACAATACGTTAGATAATCTTCTTTTTCACATTTCTCATCATTCTTACAAGCCTCTACCCCGTTATAAATCACTCGAATCCCTGTGGTTTTATATCTGTTTTCTAATTCTTCCTTTAGTTTGCCACTTACTGCCACACACGCATCTGAATTCCTACAAAGAAAGCCGCGCAAAGAATCCTCAATTTTGTTTACATCTGCCGAACGCGCATGAATGCTTGAAACCACTGGGATATTAAGTTTTCTGCGAAAGAAATCCATAATCCATACTGGAAACAAATCATGACAATGAACCACATCAAAGTCATATTCTTTTAAATGGTTCGCAACGTACTCCAGGGCAACTATGTTATTCCTAGTCCATTTATAAGTAAAGTAATCAAGTTCCGAGTTCGCCAAATCGTCATTGCCAGTAAACTCAACAACCTTCACTCCTTCTGGTGCCTCAAAAACACGTGGCTGTTGATCTACGATCACCTCACAACGCAACACAAACACACTAATCTCCACATCATATAACGCTTTCAAATGTTTAACCAGATTATAAACGTGCACACCAACCCCCGCATAAAACTTAGGATAATAATCTGGTGTTAACATACAAATTTTCAATTTTCTCATTTATAATTCCCTTTCCTTTAGCATATAGCAAGGCTATGCCAAACAAATATTGCTTGTTGATCCTATCGCTTCAACGCAACGTGCCCCCATTTTATTAGCAAATTCTACACATGCTTCAACTTCAGAACCGTTTAGCAATGCATATGTGAAACCTGATAAGAACGCATCGCCAGCTCCCGTTGTGTCAACTGCAACTGTTTTTATTCCTGGTTTACTAAACGATTTCTTTTCTCCCCGGAAGAAGGCCCCTCTCTCACCAACTTTCACAATCAAATTATGACATCCACAAGCTCTGAGAATTTCAAACGCAGCGTCTATCGACTCAGCCTGCGTAAGATCCAAAACCTCTCTCTCATTAATAATGATATAATCTATGTTATGTAATACCTTGCGGTTCAATTTAGGCATCAGGTTACTTGTATTAGCAGAAGTGTCTATAATGATGGGGATTCCTTTCTTCGCAAAGAATTCCGTAATCTCCAGAAGTTTGTCCTCGATTTCTGGAATAAGACCCAATCCAGTGATGATTGCGGCATCGATGTCCTCATCAATCCCCCGCTCATCAAAAGCTAGATTATTATTTGCGCCGGTGTACTGTAAAATAGCCTTTTCTCCATTATTATCAATAAAAATGACTGAGACTCCTGTATTAACGGACTCATCTCGCTGCATACAACTGCAATCAATACCTATTGCCTTCATCTCGTTCAAGATATAATTACCAAACTCATCGCCAGCAACTTTTCCCATCGCCTGAACCTCGATACCCATCTTTCTTAAATCCATTGCTACGTTACAGGCATTTCCGCCAACGTTAATTCCACAATGACCAAGGAATGAGATGTTATCCATTTTAACACTGTTCAGATCATACTCCTTTAATAATATGTCTGCCACAAACGTTCCAATCACTATTACCTTTTTCATACTTTTTACCTCCCTTTTTTATCATCACGCTGATATAGTCCGTCAGCCCTCAATGCTAATTGTGTACCCCAACAGTATCTCCACGCCTTATGATAAATAAACAGGCAATAAATCATATATTGAACAGCCAATTTTACTTTCAATTTCTTCCTTAATAGCAATTACTGCTTCCCATCTAGGCACGGTGTATTCACCAACTCCATATCTCCTTGCAACATCAATAAATCTCGTTTCCAATAAGCAAAAACCTCGATCCGTTGCAAGACTGTCACACAGCTGAATCAATCTATCGTAGAAATCATATTTACACTCCGAAATATAATCACGGATAAAAACCTTCTCCTCTTCCGTCACGTCCCACTGAGCTATTTCGCTTTTAATATCCTGAATCATGTATGAATGAGTCATACATATTCTAGCAGCTTTCTCCCATCCATTTCTCATACATAAGCGATAACCTTCCAGAATATGTCTTACCCCCGACAATCCAACGTATCTTCCAATGTCATGCAGCAGCCCCAAAACATATGCCTTTTCCGGATCGGCATCTCCGAGTTTCTCACATATAATTTTCGCTGCCAAAGCAACATTTTTCGAATGCTCCACCCATTTCCCAGGATTCTTCTTCCCTGCCCATTCCAAAATATCTACCGCCTCTTCTTTTGTTGGATACTCCACTCTCTTTCTCCTTTCATTTTTTATCTATTTTAGGCATTTGTGAAACGCCACAAGCCGCATTAATACGGCAAATTTTTTTTAAATCAAAAATCTCCTCACTGTTTGTGATATAATGTAGCTAATTTTAAAGATATTTTTAAAAGATAAAAGAACTTGCTTCCTGACCCTAAAATACAATTTTCATACTTTACGCATCCTCTTCTAACTATTTAGCATTTACAAATAAAAATATTGGGTTTATCATACTTTCTTTCATCAATCTGCGCAGGTGACATTCTCTTCACTGATACGGATAGCTGTTTTTCGAATTCTGTTTGCATCAGATTTTTTAAGGAATCCACAAATTGTTCCACATTATCAAAATCATTAATCCAAACTTCAAAATCCTTTTCACTGTATTGAAGAATTTTAACGTAGCGTAAATCCAGTTTTGGATATCTAAGTTTCACCGTCGCCAGCATTCTAGCGAATTCTTTATTCCCAAATTTCACTTTTGTCAAGCCCTTGATAATATTATTTTCACGACCTTCAAATAGTTGGATAATCCGTCCTTTGCAACCACATGAGCATTGCCCATCGTCAACGTAGGCGGCATAATCCCCCATAGCATATCTTATCAACGGGAACACCTGGTTAACCAAAGAGGTTGCAACCACTCTGCCAGTCACACCGTTTTTATGAATGACTTTTCCTTCTTCATCGACCAGTTCAAAGTATACATTCTTTTCAATCAGGTGCATTTTGCCCTCACTGCAAGTAAGGGCGATAGGCCACGTTTCGATGCTTCCGTATAAATCTAGTACAGTCACTTCAAAAAACGATTCTATAGTCTCTTTTGCCTCTCTACTCAAATAAGTCCCTGTACATTCAACGAATTTCAAGTCTGGCATAACCAAATGAATGTTATTTTCCCTAAATACCCTGATATGATTCATAATGGCATTTGGCGTGCCGTGAATCCAACGCATTTTCTTTTCCCTAATTGTTGCATACAACTCCAGAAGGTGATTAATTTCATAATCATATGCATTGGGATTGATCATGTTTCTTCCAATATGGCTGAATTGATAATAATTGTCTCCATTCACTAACGGATCCCTTCTTTGTCGTTCCTTCCATAATACAATGCCCAACCTTGCTCTCTCAGCTTCCGATTTAGCACACAGAAATGGTACTCCAGTCGTACCCGATGTTTCTTCGACCACTATATTCTTGACGGCACCAATTTCATTATACCAACCCTTTGTGGACAAAGTTTTGGTCTCAAGTAAATCTACTAATTTTGCCTTGTCTTCTCCCAATTCATTTGAAATAAAGCTTCCATAATCCTCCCTTATCATATACTTTGTAATGATTGGAAACTGTTCTATGGAATCATAATCCTTGTATTGATCCTTTTGATAAAACGGTATATTCATTTTTGCGTGATCAATTAGCTTTTCTATTTTCATTTTTATTTACCGTCTTTCTGCGAAAGACACTAACGAGGTTATAAAACCTTGTGCCTATCACTATCTTTTGCTTTAAATTTCCTTTTATAATCTTTATTTTGTCGGACTGACACACTACAGAACATATGAATGGGAGTGATGGCTCAGTATGGCAGGCACCTCGCATTCTTATATGCTGTCGCTCATCTGTTAAGACACCAACGAATAGCGCATTCCATCGAAAACTGTAAAAAATCACTTACTACAGTGCTGGTTCTTAATCTGTTAAAATCCAGGGGGTACGTCATTACAGATGATATAGTTATCAACACTTAACAGATGGTCATAATATATGTATTTTTTCACCTCCTGTCGATTTATTTGTCGTTCCCTAAAATACTTTTTCTATTCACTACCTCCCGGCTTCAAACTTTTTCCTTTAATATTTGAAGCTGTTTTTTTATAGTCAATAATAGCTTCGAAAACTGACATATTAAATCCATATCCAACTCATCGTCATCAAATTCAATTCCAAATTCATCTTCCACGCCCACGATTAACTTGATGATTTCGATAGAATCAAATCCAGCGTCCTTAATCAAATGAAAATCATTAAGATTTTCTATGTTTTTGTTTGAATCATCAATTTGTTCGTTAATCATGCTTCTTAATTTCTTTTCAATGTCATCCATTATGTCATTCTCATTTGACGAGCATTCGCCAAAACTTCTCTCCTTTTCTTTTAAAAAAATATTTGCAACTTAAATACCGTATGCCTTACAGATATACTCCTGATATTCCCCTGCTGTTACCTCTCTTAGCCAGGCTTCATTGTTCATATACCACTCAATAGTTTTAGCAATTCCTTCCTCAAAACAAATTCTTGGTGTCCAACCTAGTTCCGATTTAATCTTGGAAAAGTCTATCGCATACCTCTTATCATGTCCTGGTCTATCTGCAACGAAAGAAATCAATTCCTTTGACTTATTTAGTTTTTCAAGTATGGTATTAACAACCTGAACATTAGTTCTTTCGCTTTGTCCACCAACGTTGTATACCTCACCTTCTTTTCCTTTGTGAATGATCACATCAATTGCTGAACAATGATCATCTACATAAATCCAGTCCCTGATATTTAATCCGTTTCCATACACAGGAAGCTTCGCACCCTTGATTGCCCTGCATATCATCAAGGGTATCAGCTTTTCAGGATACTGATAAGGGCCATAATTATTCGAACAACGAGATATGGTCACTGGAATACCGTGCGTTCTGTAATAGCTTAAAACAAATAGATCTGCACTCGCTTTACTGGATGAATAAGAGCTAGAGGTGTGAATGGGAGTCTCTTCGCTAAACAATAAATCTGGTCTATCTAACGGCAATTCCCCATATACTTCATCCGTACCAACTTGATGATATCTTTCCACTCCATATTGTTTTGAAGCATCCAAAAGATTCGTGGTCCCTAAAATGTTGGTTAACACAAAAGCACTGGTATCATTGATACTGCGATCCACATGACTTTCCGCAGCAAAGTTGACAACAACATTAAAACGTTCCTTAGAAAATAGATCCATAATAAACTGACGGTCAGTAATATCACCTTTTACAAAACGATAATTTAGATATTTTTGAAATCTTTCCACTGTACACAAATGTCCTGCATATGTAAGAGCGTCTAAATTAATGAATTCATCCTCCGGATACTTATCCAACATATACTGAATAAAATTACTTGCAATAAAACCTGCGCCTCCTGTAACAAGATACTTCATCTTTTTTCCTTCTCCTTTGTATTTTTAGTATTACATGCGTTTTCAAAACACCACAAGCCTCATTAATACGACATTTTTATAAAATCAAAAACTCCTCTTTTAGTATTAGCATCTTAAAATTAGTTAATCGATTAAATAATATATATCATAAAAGCGGAAACACAATATGCCTAGAAATGACATATGCAGCACCCAAACAATTCAAATTGGATGTTTTCAATCATCATAAGATTCTCTGTTTTCACACAGGTTAAATGTGCCAAGAATCTATGAATCACGTTAAATAACTTATACAGTCAGAATAGCAATTATCTTTCTAACGATTTTATCATCGCTTCTACAAACAAGGTATCCACTTGCTGTAATTCTATAATTTTCTTCTCGATTTTCACCAGTAATTCTTCATTCTTTTTTATTCGAAATTTTATACATAATAATAATAATATTTGAGATAATTGCTCAAGTTTCGTTGCCATCTTAACCAGACTCGTATAGTCCGTTTTATTAAAGCATCCTCTTTCATATAAATATTCCACGCGGTTTTTCATATTTTTTTTATGCTCATACAATATATACGCTATTCCTTTATCACGTAACCCACTTAAATTCTGTAATAGAACATTATATATATTCATTCCATAACATCGTATGGGCTGATTGATATTTAATTCCTCTCTATGCGAGGAATCAATGCCATCTCTATATTCTTTAAACATTCGGCAAATCAATCCTTTATCTAGGGAATATTGGAAAGGCTGAACCTCAAACCTCATCAACTTTAATTCGTAACTCTTGCTCAATTTTTCATAAGCTTCTCTAAACATTTCTATGCTCAGCTCATAAGTCGTAAAATGTTGAGTCTTATCAAACCCAACAAGAAAAATAATTTTTTCCCCCATATCATATCCATATACCATACTCTCATGGTCGAGATCCTGAACTTGATATGCCCACGTTCCTGTAACATATTTTTCATTGAGCATAAGTGCAATATAATAATTATGGTCTATACTATTTTTAATAAAAGTAATTATATCCTCATTATCTAACAACTGAGGATCTATATTGCTTTGTCTGATCCAAGGATTATTAACATTATAACGATCATATACCTTGACTCCTGTATAATAATCTAACTTTACATCAAAATTTGGTTCTAAGTCATATGACGCATGCAATTGTATATAGTTAGTATAAAACCAATTTTTATAATGTTCATCATCCGTCCATAAAAAATAACCTATCTTTCTTTGTTTCGTTGGAAAATAGTTATCTTCTACCATATATTCCTGCCACTCATTGCCATCCTTAGCAAAATAGCAAGAAATATGATTCTCATCTAATCTAACTTTAACACAATCAAATTCAAAAGTATTATCAAATGATTCATATTTTTCTTGATCTTTAAATATGCGAACAACGGCAATTCTATTATTGGGAGCAAAGCCAATTCTAAATTCTGCCCTATTTTGTTCATTCTCTGAACATAAGCGAATTCCGCTAAAAGACCACAGATTATTCCAACGAAAACTGTCAACTTTTACTTCACAAGCAATCTCTTCTTCTGCATGTTGATATAAAAAACAACTTCCTTTTCCTTTCGTTTTAGAACAATATGTATTGATTGTTTTCTTTTTTCCTTCCTCTAGAATCGTCACCTTAATATCACTTTTGATATCTGTATTTTCTTCACAAATATAATTTTCTGTTCTGTTGCCATCTTTTAAAAATACTAAATTCTCTATCTGCCCATCATTCCCCCAAAAATCCACTTTCGATGCTGCTATACAAAACATACATGCGTTATGTGAATATCCATGTACTAATATATTTTTTTCAATTGACAATATTTTTTTTTGCAAAATTCCCATATATTACTCACCTCTATCGCAAAATATTACTTTTAAAGCTATTTCAAGGTTATATACGATTAATGATATGAATTAAATACTTATATGTACTGTCCGGCTTGTACCATCCACATTTTGGCATATTTTCCACCTCTCTCAAGCAACTGTGCATGACTACCTTCTTCAATAATTCTACCATTTTCAAGCATATAAATTTTGTCAGCAATACGCGTTGTGGAAAGACGATGAGATATAAATACTACCGACTTATTCTCTGCAGCTGTAAACATTGAATGGTTCAAATGATATTCTGCAATAGGGTCAAGTGCACTAGATGGTTCGTCTAGAATAATCAAGTTTGCGTCCTTGTAGAACACTCTTGCAACTGCTAATTTCTGGCCCTCTCCGCCTGAAAGATTTATACCATTTTCTTCAAATTCTGTGGTCAAATTGGTCTCAAGGCCTTTAGTAAGTGATTTAAGTCCATCAGAAAAACCGCTTTTTTCAAGAGCGTTTTTTACATTTTCATCGCTACCTTTTTCAGAAAAATCAAGAAGAACATTTTCTTTTACAGTTCCCGCAAATATCTTGAAATCCTGGAATACCGTTCCAATTTTCTGTCGGTATTCTTCCACATCGTATTCTTTTATATTCACACCGTCTAGCAAAATTTCACCCTCATTTGGATCATAAAGTCGCATGATCAACTTAATCAAGGTAGTTTTTCCCGCACCATTATAACCTACAATCGCTATCTTGCTGTAAGGATCAATCCTCATGCTTACATTTTTCAAGATATAACCATCCTTTTCGTTATAACTAAATGAAACATTCCGAAGTTCAATTTCTGTAGGGTGATCTGGCAAAGGACGTTTTTCCTTACTGACAATTTTAGGCTCAAGGCTTAAAAACATTTGTATTTTATCAACATATAAGCTGATTTCCTGCATTTTTGGATATATATCAGCAAACTTACGCATACTGTTCTTCATACGATTTGCAGTACCTCTCATAACAGCAACGTTACTATAGGATATTCTATGCAATACCACTGCATTGTACACCAGATATATCATATATATCACATCTACAAGAAAGTTGTTACATAAATAATCCTTCGCATATTGTAACCAAAAACGCTTTGTCGCATTTCTTTTATCAATAGCCAGTAAATCCTCATTTGTTTTGTCGAAGTCTTTTAATATTTCTTCTGATGCCTCTGTATTTAAGCGAACTTCTTTTGCATAATCATTCAGGTAAAATACGCGGTTCACATAACCCAGTTTACGCTCAAAAGGATTCTTTTCATTACGAATTTTGAAATTCAGCTTATTCAGTGCTTTTCCAGAAACGAGGGAAGCAATGAACGAAATTGCTATAAACACAAACGATGCCGGATCATTTGCCACAAAGAATGCTCCTGAAAGAATAATAGATGTAAGGCCTGTAAACAATGCAGAAAGCATATTGAACATTCTATCTACTTGATTTTCTGCCTCAGAAACTGCAAGCACATATTCATTGTAAAAGTCAGGGTTGTCATAGCACTCCAAGTCGATTTCTCTCGCTTTTTGAAATAACATTTCTTTTATTTCTTGTTTAATTCTAGGCTGTGCCTTCATCTGCAGCTTTTGATACAAATAGGAATTGAAAAGCAATCCAAGCATAACAAATGCTAGCAGACAAATCAGAAATATAGCAGCCTCCTGAAATGGTCTGCCGAATTCTGCACATTCCAAAACATAATTTAAGGCGAATGTAAACTCAAGAAATATTACCAGTTCATTTCTGACAGTTTCTACAATACTTAAAACCGTGTACTTTGGGGCAGCTTTGTAGCATAGTTTAAATAAATACCAGTTGTTACTTATAATTATTCGCAATCCATTTTGACTATTTCTCATGCAGACACCTCTTTCCCGTAACTTTCATTAGCCAAATAATTCTGTGCCTGCTTGGTAAACATTTCGCAGTACTTCCCTTTAGTTCTCATAAGTTCCTGGTGACTTCCCTGTTCAATCACCTTACCGTTTTCCAACATAAATACCATATCCGCATCCTTTACAGAAGAAAGACGATGGGAAATAAATAGTGTTATATGCCCTTTGCTTTCATTCATAATCCCCTTGTAAAGTTCATATTCTGCTATCGGATCAAGCGCAGATGAAGGTTCATCAAAAACCTTTACAGAAGCCTTTTGAGCAAAAGCTCTTGCTACCACAATCTTCTGCTGCTCACCTCCTGAAAGCACTGCACCATCCTTGTCAAACTCTTTTGTCATAATAGTATCCATTCCAGCAGATAAGCTTTGAACTTTCTCCCAAACACCTGCACATTTCAGTGCATATTCTGCAACATTATCAGGATTATCGAAGCTTCCTCCCATAAGTACATTATCCTTAACAGACATTGCCATGACCTTATAATCCTGAAACGCTGCTGAAAAAAGTTTGCGATATTCTTTTAGATTATATTCTTTAATGTTCACACCATTTACAAGGATCTCTCCAGACGTAGGATCGTAAAGTCTGAAAAGTAATTTAATGATGGTAGACTTACCGGCACCATTATGTCCAACAAAGGCACAGACTTTATCTCCCTCTATTTTAAAGGAAAGATTTTTTATAATCGGATTATTTTCCTTGTACTCAAAGCAAACATTCTTAAATTCAATACTATGTACCTTTTCTTCCAGTAAAATGCCATCCTGATCCTCCGGAATCTTTTCTTTGTATTCCATAAAGGTGCGGAAATACTCAAGGAATTCACCATTTTTCATGGCTTCCATAATATTGTTAAACATACCTATTAATATCCAAGATGAGGTCGACATTGCAGTAAACATAATTGCCAGTTCTGCCAGACCCATTGTCTTTGATACGATGGTTCGGTACGCCGCATAAATCATAATCCCCTCGAAAACCAGAGCAAAGGTAGTGACGTTTTGTGCCCATGAGTAAATGATTGCTTTCTTCGCATATTTGTCTGCAACTGCCTGATTTCCTTTAATGGACTCGTCATATCGCTTCATCATGAGCTCATGAATATTTGAGTATCGAATCTCCTTCGCAAACTCCGCAAGATGCATTACACGGTTTACATACTCAGCCTTGCGATTATGATATACATTATCTTTATAACGACCTCCCCAGATTTTGTTCATAAGACCACCAAAAACAAAATTACCAATAATCGGAGAAATTACAAATAATACAGAAAAGGGATCTATTAAAAACATAGAAAAAAACGCTACTGCTGCTGCAATTACACCGAAAATAACCTGAAAGAAACACTGCACTGATTTGTTCATTTTCTGTGCCGCGCCATCGAGTGCCATAGTATATTTGTTATAAAAGTCAGCATTTTCAAAGCAACCTAGCTCAACATTCCTTGCTTTTGCATAGATTTTTTTATACAAGGTGCGATATATTTTATTGTCCGTAAAAGGCACAATTACCGATTGCATATAACTAGTATACATTGCTGACAGACTGAACACCAGAAAACATATTCCGATAAAGCAAATTATTTTTTCAAAAGGGGCTCCTGTTTCAATCTGGTTAATTACATATCGCAGGAAAAATATACTCATAAAAATCCATTCTATGTATCCTACAATGGAATAAAGCGCCATATGTATTACACGACGTTTGCTGATTTTCCATACCGTTTTCACTGCATATGCATTATTTGAAAAAATCTTCCATTTCCTTTTATTTTTCATCACGTAGTCCTTTCGCTCGCGCTAAATATTCCAGAAAAATTCTTCTTAAGTTTTCTTGCATAATCCATAATCATATTGTCTTTTATTTCATTTTTATCATATCCGAATAAATTATTATCCCCACACTTTTCACTTTGTTCATCGCCACCATTAATTGTAAGTAACACTTCATTTTATAATTTATACATTTTTTTTATCTCCATACCGCCATCGATAATTCAATTACAAACTTATTATATTCTTTTTTTCTTTTTTCACAATTAAATCTCGGTTAAAATGTTATGAAATTTTCGTTACATTGTATTTCCAATTATTTATCTTTATTTTATAATATCATCAAAATAATCCATTAATCATTATTTAAAATTTACATATTTTGTGGACTTCCCGAAATTTTACTCCAAAAAACCGGGTTGTAGCTTTTCTACAAATCGAGTCGTTTTATTTCAATCATCATCCGTTTGATCGGCTTTGATATAATTTAAAATATCCTTATAGGACTTCGGACTTTTTATGATTGCTTGCCCTAATTCATCCCTGCGCTTGGCATCTCTTTTATCCAGAAGCTTCTGCAATTCTTCTACTGCATTTTCATACGATGTTTTGGTTTTTATTACTCTTTCTTGTGCTTTCTCGATCTGCTGTTCCAGACTGATCGTGATTCCCGGTTTTCTTCCTCTCGTTACCCGCTTAGGGTTTGTTTTCTTGGTTGCTTTGTCATAGATACGATCGTATTTATAGTAAACATAGTCTAGATCACCTTTCCTGCGATAGGTGATCTTGCCTGTGGCATTTGGTATTTTTGCCCAAAAATCAAGATACATAACGCGCCTCCTCATAGGCGTATTTACGCCTATGAGGATTATAGGCAAAAAGCCCGGAAATATGCAACAGGAATCGCATATTTCCGGGCTTTTTTATCATTTTATTTTTCTAAGTGTAAAAAATCTAGGAAGTTAACAATAAACTATTTTGATTTCTAAATCACTATTTAACTTCAATACTTTTGCACAGCCTTACTGCATAGATATAAATTTCCTTTACCTTCTTATTAGCTGCACTTTCTATCGCCCTCTTATAAAGCTCGAGCTGAAGCTTATATCTGTCTATCATCTCCTGCTCTTTGCATTTGTCGGTCTTATAATCCATAAGGACCACGCTGCCATCTTCATCAATGAAAAAGCCGTCAATAACGCCCTGTATAAGAATTCTTGCATCAAGCCCCTCAAAGCGCCTCGCTATGTCGCTCTCGCCCTTGCCGCATTCCTTGAGGTAGCCTGCAATCTCATCTGCAGAAAGACCTAAAACAAACTTCTGCTCTCTATAGAGCTCATTTCTCCTAGCAGCCTCTGCCATCTTCCTAGCAAGCTCTGTTTTAAAGAAGGCGCCGAGAGTATTAATGTCTAGTTCAGAAAACTCTTTAGAACCGCCCTTTACCTTGCATATTTCCTCATAAACCGCCCTGTCCACATAGCCGCCTCTTACAATCGCCTCAAAGTGCCTTGATAAATACTCCTCATAATCAGCTGCCTCCACCTTGCTTATTACAGCAGGGAAATCTGCATGCTCCATAAGAGCATGAACTGCAGTACCCTTTTCAGTAGGGGCAATTATCCTCTCCTTCTGTAAGAAGCTAGGGATAGGCTTTTCTACAGCACCATGACTTACGCGGTATTCCTTATCCTCTAATTTTGCATGCTCAGTATCATTTTCAAAATCTACTGCCCTTTCCTCTTCATCTGATAGCGCAGCCTCAGCATTATTCTCAGTCTTCTTCAAGGCTGAAACCGAGAACTTGTAAGGTATATCAACATCCGCCTGATACCTATATTCAAAATTCAAAAGCCTCTGAAGTTCTTTTGCTGCTCTTTCAAGCTTTTCCGCTGCTTCCCCATCTTCCTTATCATAGTCTAAGGTCATAAGTTCTCCTGAAAGGAATTTCTGCTTAAGCTCTAAAGGAAAAGCCTTTTCTTCACGCACTTCACTGAGCTCATTTTCAAAATCCAGGTCTCCTGCTTCATCTTCTGCCTTCTTACTGTAACTTACTTTTATAAATTTAGATCTATGAAGGTCGCCCTTTTCTTCAAGTATGAACTCAGGTGCAATAATATCCAGATAGTTTTTATCTTTAATTATGGTATCCTGGGGAAGCACTCCATTTTCAAAAATTTCCTCTGCTGCTGATTCCCAACTACCAAATCTTTCAGCTACTTTTTTTCCGTCCCCATTCAGGGCTCCGGTAAGGATAAGCTTTTCCTTAGCTCTAGTCATTGCGACATAAAGAACTCTCAGCTCTTCTCCTCTGCTATTTGCCTCATTTCTTCTTTTTATCATTTTCTGAGCCAAAGTATCTACCTTGAACTTCTCATCTTCATTTCCGACATATCTAAGTCCGATGCCAAGATCAGCGTTTATCATAACGCTTCCCTTTAGATCCTTATCATTGAAATTATGGTCAATACCAGCTACAAAAACAATAGGGAACTCAAGTCCCTTACTGCCATGAATTGTCATTACCTTAAGCACATCCGGCCCAAGGCTGCTATCTGCAAGGCCATAATCCACGTCATTATCAATAAGCCTTTGAACATAACGCAGAAATTCAAACAGGCCTCTAAAGCTCGTCGCTTCAAAATTTCTAGCATTTTCTTCAAGCTTCTTTAAATTGCCCTTTCTTCTTTCACCATCCGGCATTGCCGAAACCTTATAGAGCACTTTAGTATCGTCATAGAGCTTTTCTATCAGCTCTGTAACTGAATGGGCTGCAGAATACTTCCTGAACTCTGATAATTCACTTAAAAAACTATTGAGCTTTATTTTTAATTCTTCTCTCGCACCATTTTCAGCATACCAGCTTACTGCATTTGCAAGATAGGGCGTAGTATACTTAGCGCTAGACTTAGCATTATACTTATCATCAGGCTTTTCATTTCCTGCCCCCTCATTATCTGCTGAAAGCTTTTCTCTATAAGCTTTTCTTGCTAAGAAAGTAATTTCAGCAAGCTCATCTGCACTAATTCCGACATATACCGAGCTAAGCACACTTGCAAAAGGGATATCCTGAAGCGGATTATCTATTATCCTTAGGTAATTCAGCGTTCTTTCAATTTCAGTGCTTGCAAAATATCCGCTCACCTGCTCAGCAACAGCTTCAATGCCATTTTCCTCAAATACCTTTATGTAATTGCTTATATTGGTCCTGCTTCTTACAAGAACAGCTATATCGCTCATCCTGGCTTTTCTAAGCTTCTTTTTTCCATTTTCATCTAACTCTTCATCAGTGACCTTAAGACCATCCTCAGCTATTATTTCACGGATCCTATTTACTATAACAAGGGCCTCAGCCTCGCTCTTTTTAACTTCCTCGGCTGACTCTCCGTTCTCGCTAGAGCTGCCTTCATCACCTTCTCCGCCCTCTTCTTCTACATCTGTAGAAAGGTCATATTCTCCGCTATCAGAACCCTCATCTTCACCATCTTCCGGAACAGCTAAAAGAAGCTCGGTAACATAATCCCCCTCCCTTTCAGGCGCAGGATACTCCATCCCCGGCTTAAGGCTTGCATCCTCGTCGTATTCAACAGCGCCTACGCTCTTATGCATTACTGCCTCAAATACCATATCAACGCTGTCAAGTACTTCCTTTCTGCTTCTAAAGTTGGTATTCATAACTACGAGCTGCCCATTGCAGTCTTTTTCTACTAAAGCTCCCTTTTCCGCTTCACCAAACGCCTTATCAAAGCTCTCGTACTTTTCCATAAAGAGCTCCGGTCTTGCCTGTCTAAAGGCATAAATGCTCTGCTTTATGTCACCGACCATAAACATATTCGTCTTTCCATCCGAAGCATCACAGATGCTTTTTAAAATCGCCTCCTGAAGCATGCTCGAATCCTGATACTCATCTATTATAATGGCCTTATATTCACCAGCTAGCTCTCTTGCAGCGCTAGTAGGCTCACCGTCTTCATTTGTAAGGATTGCAAGCGCATAGTGGCTCAGGTCTGAAAATTCAAGGACTCCCTTCCTTGCCTTCCCTTTACTGAGCACTTTTCTAAAACGCCTTGTAAGCTCTGCTATCGCCTTTATATATATTCCGCTTTTCTCATTAAAATGCACCATAAGTGAATAAGGCATAAAGAGATAGTCATCAAATATACCTTTAAGTATTTCCTTTGTTCTCTCCCTTAAGGCCTTAAAATCTTTATATATACCGCTAGCCTCCTCTGGATTATCAAGCTTTTCAAAACTCTTATTCAGAATTGTCTTAACTTTTCCAAATTTAATCAGGTCTATTGCCTCTAAAATATTTTCAAGAGTAGTTCCTTCTTTAGAAACCTTTTCTAGAAAGGCTAAAATGCCTTTCCTATCCGCGTCTAGTACTTCCTTTTCTTTATCCCATACAAAATCATCAGCCTGAGTCTTTTTTATATTTCTTTCCGTAAGCCTCAGCATTCTTCCTGCATTTTCTAAAATAGCCCCTACCGCTACTTTTTCATATTCCTCAAACTCTTTCTTATCTAATTCAATAAGCCACTTTTCAGGATTTACAACGGTCTCAGACATATCAAAGACTTTTCTTACTATTTCCTCGATTTTCTTATCACTTTTAGAATCTGAAAAGCCCTTTACCAAGATTTCAAAGCCTTCAAACGGCTCTTCATAGGCTTCTTCAAGCATTTCATCCATTGCATCCCTATAAATAAGCTCACCTTCTCCCTTATCCATTATCCTGTAATCTGGAGAAAGGTCGATGTTTGAAAAATAGTTTTTAACAACATAAGAACAAAAGCTATCTATTGTGCAGATCCTCGCACCTGCAAGAAGGTGCTTTTGCCTCAATATCTTAGCTTCAAGCTCTTCATCCTTTGCCTCCTCTGCCAAAAGAAGCCTCTTATCCATGCCCTCACCTATTTTATCCCTCATCTGCGCAGCTGCAGCACGAGTAAAGGTCACGACAAGCAGATTATCAATATCTATATCATTATTCTCATCAAGTACTAGCTGAAGAATTCTTTCAACTAGAACTGCTGTCTTACCAGAGCCTGCTCCGGCAGAAACTAAAATATCACTTCCGCGAAGCTCTATTGCTTTTTTCTGGCTATCCGTCCATCTCTTTTCGCTCATTTTTTACCTCTGATTATAAAATCTAATAGCACCTTATCAAACATTAAATAGCATTAAAGAATTCAGCCATCTTCATCTTTTCTGCAGCCCCTCTTCTAAAGCCCGGAACTCTAGTGTCAAAACCGCATATTCCATGATATTTGCAAAACGCGCAAGGCGCATCCCCTTTACTATTGCTCTTAGGCTTTATTGAAACCTCTCCTGAAAGAAGTCTTCTTCCTATTTCATCTGCCTTTTTAACTGAGAACTCCCCAAAACGCTTAAATAGCTCTGTATCTACCAGCTCTGAATATCTATCAGGCTGTCCGTCTTTTTTAAGTTTAGCGGCAATGACATCTGACGCCGAGCTCGGTATAATAATCCCATTCTCATTTGAGAGCTTATAATCTGTCATTCGCAGTGCAAGAGGATCAAAGGCCGTTAATCCCTTCATTTTCATCTCAGCGGTTATTTTCTTATCAGCTGCAGCCTTCATTCTTTCAAGGTATAATCCTATATCATCAGTTTTATCACCTACAATCTTAAAAATATCTTCACTTTCATCAATTGTAGGATTTTGAATACCAAAATAAAGTACAGAAACCGATTTAGGATTATTTTTAAACACTTTTTCTACAACGTTAGAATAAACTCCAAGCTGCAAGGCAAGGCCCGAATAGCAATCACCATATACAATGTTCTTATTTTTATTCGACTTATAGTCAATAACTCTTATGAAATCAGTTTCAGTGCCGTCTTCTCTTTTTCCCTTTGCAATATCAGTTCTGTCTATCTTACCTACCAGTTTAAGGCCGGCAGGAAGCATCATTTCGAATTTCTGCTCAAAACGGTAAGGTGTAAAATCACCTGCTTCTACCTGATAGAGTATTGTCTCAACAGATCTTCTTACATTATCACTTAGCATTTCATAGATAAAACTATTACGCCTAGAGCTCTCGAATATATCCATTGAAGTATCCTCTAGAGCCTCTATTACACACCTATTTGTCAAAGCTTCAATTCTTTTTCTTCTTACCGCTTTATCCTCTAAAGGATCAGCTCTCCAGCCGATTCCTTCACTTAATATACCCTCTCCAAAGAGCTCCATGGCCTTATGATAATAATTTCCTATATCCGGAACACTGATCTTATATTCGGCTCTTTCCTCAAGCTTTACTTCATGCTCTAAAAATTCCTTGAAAGGACAGCTAGCAAACTCCTCAAGCCTTGTAATGCTCATGTTTCCTATTTCACGCATATCAAGGTTTTCTTTAGAAAGTAAAAGCGGAAGATTGCAGACAAAAGCATTCTCTGCAATTTCCTCAAGGTCTATCTTATAAATATTATCTCTGCCATTTTTCTTGCTATCTAATAGATAATCATATATCACCCTAAAGAGAATTTTATCCTCTTCTGATGGCTCTTTTCCCGCAGCAATATCTCCAAGGATCCTGGTAAAACTTCCAAAACCATTATCATCAGAGAGCTTTTCTAAAAGCTCTGCACGAAAGCTATCTTCTTTATCAAAATCCCCTTCTTGCTCAATCGCACTGCTGAGGTCTCCTTTTAAAAGCCTCTTTATTCCCTTTATCTGAGATGCCGGAATAAGTTCCTTTCCATCCTCGCTATACTTTGAATAGGAAATATAAAGAAAATTTTCTGCCTTATTAAGTATTGTATAGATATAAAAATCAGCCACGCTAGCCTGCTGACGAAGATTTGGAGCAAGCTCTAAATCATTCATGGCAAATATTTCCCTGTCCCTATCAGATAACAATCCGCCGTTTTCAGTTAAAACAGCCAACTTTCCTTCATTTGCACCAAGGAGAAGGAGAGCTTTAATATTTGAAATTCTGCTTCTAGTAACATCGCATATGAGAACTAAATCATTACCTGCAGGAACGGTTCCGACCTTCATATCCCTGATTCCTGCATTAAAGACCTCGGCAAATTCCTCTGCATCCATCTCATCCTTCGCTAAAAGATCATACATTCTGCCGATAAGCTCTATTATCTTTTCATAAACAGAGCGCGAAAAATTATCCTTTTCTTCAATCTCCTCATAGCAGGCACTTTTCTCAAGCATTTCATAAAACGCCCTTAGCTTATCTCCTGCTAGAGATTTTCTAATAAACACCGTATATAAAGGCTCTAAAAAATCAAATACAGCCTCCCTTACCTTATCAATGCTCTCTAGAGAAAGAGTGTGATTTGTCCTATATCTTTTATCAAAACTCTTACCATAAGCACCATGCCTTCTGATTCCTCTTGCAAGCACATAATTATCGAATTCATCAAAAAGCCCTCCGGATTCTAGATCTTTCTCCTCAAAGCCCTTTTCTTTTAACATTTTTGAAATGGCAGCTCTTCCGTACTTATTCTTGATAAAACGGAGCACTGAGGCGTAAGAATAGTCAGTTGCAATGATATCAAGAGGTGATAATACAAATTCAACTAACGGATTTTCAAAAATACCTGGCTTCATGTCAAGATAGCAAGGTATTTCCGTCTCCTTAAGCTCTCTTTCAAGCTTTTTTCCGTAGGAATCAAGGTCTCCTGTCACAACCGCAATTTCTCCATACCTAAAGCCTTTATCACGCACAAGCTCCTTTATGGTAACTGCTGCCTTTTTAATTTCTGCCTGAATATTGCCAAGGGAATTAATCGATACTCCAAAGCTATCCTTACTATTTTCATGCCTTTTATCTCCTGATAAAAAGCTTCCGGAAACCTCCTTGCAGCCTGCCTTCTCAGCTAAATCACGTATCTTTTTGCAGAATTTTTCACTGATATAGTAAAAATGCCTTTCTGCCGGGTAAAAACAGTTAAAGCTCTTTTCATCCATGGTAATTGCAAAATACACCTCTTTGGCATTTTGCATTATAAAGTCGATCAGCTTTTCCTGAGAAGGAGTAAAGCCTGTAAAATCATCAAAGCAGACTATTGCTCCATTAACTATGCTATTAACGCAGCGCACCTTTTCTCTTAGAAGATATTCACTCTCTTTATCTTCTTTTTCAAGAACAGCTCTTTTTGCTGCGCTTACTGCCTCTGAAAGATAGCCCTCAGCAGTAACAAATCTTTCCCTTGTAAAATCATTAAAGGCCTTATAGAGCACAAGGATATCGGCTAGCTTTTCCTTAAATCTTCCATCCTCCTGCTTATCTAAAACACCTCTTATATCCTCCTCTGAAATCCCATACATCATAAATTCAGAAAAAAGAGACTTCATTTCATCAACAAAGCCCTGCTTATTCATGCTTCCTGCTAAAATCCCAAGCTCTGCAGCGTGCTCTATTGCTGACTTTTTAATGATAAGACTTTTTGCGGTATCATCAAGAACATTTACCTCAAAAACACCAGCTGCAGCAAAGAGCTCCATTGAAAGACGCATAGGACTTATAACGTCAATATTCATTATGACACCGCCTTGCGCCTCACTTACGATGCTTTTTTGCGCAGCAAGAGTAGCCTGCTCAGGAACTATAAGGATGCATTTTCTATCTGTCTCCTCTTTTCCCTTTGCAAGCAAAAGTCTTCTTATTTCAGTGCTCTTTCCACTTCCCGCTTCTCCGTAAATAATATGTATTTTTGCAGGCATACCATCCTCCCCGTTAAACAAACATTCTAAATACAATTATACCACATCTTAGCGTATAAAAAAATAAACAAAAAACCTATTTCAGTATTTTTGAATAAAACAGGAAAATAAAAAATCCACAGCTCTTATGAGCCATGGATTTTCATTATAGTATTATTTTAATTATCAGTCCTTAGTAACTGCGATAACTTCCATCTCGAAAAGGCCGCCCTTTGGAATAGCACCTGCCTGAACACATGAACGAGCTGGTGTGTCGCTTCCTGTAAAATACTTTGAGTAAATGGCATTGATTGCTGCAAAATCATTGATGTCAGCAAGGAAAATAGTAGTCTTAACTACATCCTCATAAGAGCATCCTGCTGCCTTTAAAACAGCGCCGATATTCTTTAATGACTGCTCAGCCTGAGCCTCAACGCCCTCTGGAAGTGTGTTTGTAACAGGATCAAGTCCGAGCTGTCCTGATGCAAATACAAGATTTCCTACCTTAACTGCATGAACATATGGTCCTACTGCTGCTGGTGCATTCTCTGCCATTATTGTCTGTTTATTCATAATTATCTTCCTTTCAAGTACTTATATTTCTTCTATAAATCATAGAAGCCAACTGAAAAAATTATAGCACCTTGCAGGGTAATTTTCAACAACTTTCCTTCATTTACTTCACACATTTTTTATTTGACAAAATTTGTTTTTCTATTTACAATCGGATAATGCAGTACTTGAGTTCGAGACCTTCCTCAAGTAAAACAAAACTAAAGGGCGCAGAATACAGCGCAGAAAGTGTATTAAAATGACAAGTGAATCAAATGTAACCCGTAAAAGTGTTTTCAGCACCAGATATATGGCTGAAGCCGCTATCATTGCTGCAATCTATGTTGTGCTAGTTCTGATATGGCCATTCAGTTCAGGTGTAGTTCAGGTAAGACTTGCTGAAGCCTTAAGTGTGCTTCCTTTCTTTACTCCTGCTGCAGTTGCTGGTGTAACAATCGGCTGCCTTATCGCAAACCTTGTAACAGGACTTGCCTGGCAAGATGTTGTTTTTGGAACCCTTGCTTCCTTTATCGGAGTATTATTCGGATATATCATAAGCAGATATTTCAAAAATAGCGCTTTAAAAAGAAAAGACGACACTTCAGCCAGCCTTAGCAGCATCGAAAAAAAGCTTATGGGAATACCAGTAGGAATGCTTCTTACTCCTATCCCAACAGTTATTTCTAACATGCTCATCATTCCACCAGTAATCCGTTTTGCTTACGCAGATGCAACACCTATCTGGTTCCTTATAATCACAGTAGGGGCCGGAGAAATCATTTCAGCAGAAATCCTTGGTGTAATGCTCGGCATTGCAATGAACAAGAGAAGAAATATAATATTATCAAAATAGTTCATTCAATAATTAAATTAATAGCATTAATAACATTATCAATTTAGAAAAAAAATAAGTAATTAAAATAGTATTCAAAAAGGCTCAAAAAGAGACTGCCTTAACTATATAGTTAAAAGCAGTCTCTTTATTTTTTTATCAAAGGTTACCTTTAAAGTTCACCTTTAAAGCTTAACTTTAAAGCTTACCTTTAAAGCTCACTCTAAATTCATTATTATAAATGCCTCTTCAAGTTTCAGCATCATAGCGGCAATTACTTGAATTCAAGATTATCAATAGTAAAGGTAACTGTAATCTTCTGAGGATTCTCATTATCAGCAAAATCTAAAACATGCTCTCCTGCTTCAACCATTCCCTCAACTGCACTTCCATCCCATGAATTAATAGGATCATTTGTATCGAAGATACCATTTGACTTAAGTGCTGACTTAAAATCAGAATTAGTAACCGCAAGCTCTACTCCGTCAACTACTACCTTATCCCATCTGATATCAGCTGTCTTAAGGGGAGAAGCTGCCTCGCTTCCATCTCTGACTGCCTGATCATATACGAAGATAGCTGTAAGGTGCTGAAGATTTCTTACACCTGCTGTCTTTGCATTATCGGTTAGGTCTGTTGCACAATCAAAGGTCAGCTCATACTGTCCGTTTTCTGTAACAGTAACCTCGTCGGCACTGACTTCTGTTGAATAATAGTTACTATCTGAATCGTTGTAGAGCACATTAAGTCTAAGCTTAATCTCTGCTGCAGCCTCAGTTGTAGTTGTTGTTGTAGCTTCTGTCGTAGTTGTTGTAGCTTCAGTTGTAGTTGTTGTAGCTTCTGTCGTAGCTTCAGCCACTGCCTCTGTTGTGGCTTCTGCCACCGCCTCTGTCGCTGCAGTAGTTGCTGCAGTAGTTGCTGTAGCGGCATCGTTGCTGCTTCCACATGCTGTAAATGAACACATAAGTCCTAATGCAAGCACGATTCCTAAAATCTTTTTCTTCATAAATTCCTCCTTGTAACTTGTTAGAAAATAATCACCTCTTTAGGCTAATGTAAGCCATATGGAGATAACCTACCAGAATAAGTATAACATACAAATTTTACCGATTCAAGGAAAAGAGCATAGCCATAATTTCACGTAAAATACTTATTCTTTTTTACCTGAACTCCATAGAGCACTTAACCGCAAGCTTCCACTTAGCTAATCTCTCATCTCTTTCGCCATCATCCATGGAAGGCGTAAATTCCCTACCTACTGCCCACTTTCTCTTTATTTCTTCCTTGCTGCCAAAATACCCTGTAGAAAGGCCTGCAAGGTAAGCAGCGCCAAGCGCAGTAGTCTCTATTGTCTCAGGCCTCATTACCTTCGTATCTGTAATATCAGACTGGAACTGCATAAGGAAGTTATTTGCACTAGCACCTCCGTCTACCTTAAGGCTGCCTAGTCTAGCTCCCGCATCCTCCTCCATCGCATTAATTACATCATTTGTCTGATATGCTATGGATTCAAGCATTGCGCGCACAAAATGTCCTCTGCTTACGCCTCTTGTAAGTCCAAAGACAGTTCCTCTAGCATATGGATTCCAGTAAGGAGCTCCAAGACCTGTAAAGGCAGGGACAATGTAAACCCCATTAGAATCCTCTACTGAAGTCGCAAGAGCCTCAGACTCTGCAGCATTCTTTATAATTTTAATTCCATCTCTTAGCCACTGCACTGCTGCACCTGCAACAAAAACACTTCCCTCAAGGGCATAGTCCACATTATCATCACATCCTGCTGCTATAGTAGTTAAGAGGCCATTCTTTGAATTCACCGCTTCCTTTCCGGTGTTCATGAGGATAAAGCTTCCTGTTCCGTAGGTATTCTTGACATCTCCTCTTTCAAAACAGCACTGTCCAAAAAGAGCTGACTGCTGATCGCCTGCAACTCCTCCAATAGGAACACTTCCACCTATTACGCTGCCCTCTGTATTTCCAAATAAACAGCTTGAAGGCTTTACCTCAGGAAGCATTTCCTTTGGTATCTTAAAGTACTCTAAAAGCTTTTCGTCCCACTTTAAATTATGAATATCAAAGAGCATTGTCCTTGAAGCATTCGTATAATCAGTAGCGTGTACCCTGCCCTTTGTAAGGTTCCAGATAAGCCAGCTGTCAACTGTACCAAAGGCAAGCTCGCCCCTATCAGCCTTTTCGCGGACACCCTCTACATTTTCAAGTATCCAGGCAATTTTACTTGCACTAAAATATGCATCCGGAATCAGCCCGGTTGTCGTTCTTACATATTCCTTAAGCCCGTCGCTGCAGAGCTTTTCTATCATATCCGAAGTTCTGCGGCACTGCCATACAATGGCATTATACACAGGCTGACCAGTTTTCTTATCCCACACAATGGTTGTTTCTCTCTGATTAGTGATACCTATTCCTGCAACCTCATCAATGGTAATACCGAGTCTTCCCATAGCCTCAACCGCCGCTGCAAGCTGCGAAGACCAGATCTCTCTTGGATTCTGCTCAACCCACCCCGGATTGGGATAAATCTGCTCAAATTCCTGCTGCGCCATAGACCTGATGCTGCCCATCTCATCAAACAAAATACATCTAGAACTTGTAGTTCCCTGATCTAATGCCATAATATATTTTTGCATAATAAGTACCTCCGCCGATTCATTTAATAAAAAAATCCCCAGACACAATTTCACAAAAAGAATCATGCCTAGGGAATTAACTTCACCTTTTTAGGACAAATTAAGCTTCTGATATAATTTCTTTTATTTCATGATATAGCCTTGATGCTGGAAGACCTACGATATTTTCATAGTCGCCATCAATAGCCTTTACAAAATTGCAAAAGCTTCCCTGAATGGCATATCCGCCTGCCTTATCATAAGGCTTTTCCTTGGCTACATAATCTACAATTTCTTCACCTGACATAGGATATATTTCTACATTGCTGCAAACACTAAAGGTCTTCTGCTTAGCCTTTTCATGTCCTGCGAGTCCCTGAGCCCCTGAAGCTGCCTCTGGCGGCATATATACTAAAGTAACTCCGGTATATACCTCATGCCATCTGCCCTGAAGCTTATCAAGCATAACGCAGGCCTCATCAAAGCCCTCCGGCTTTTCGAGAATTTCTCCGTATGCTGAAACAACAGTATCTGCTCCGATAATCAGAACGCCCTTAGATATTTTTCCAACTCTTGCTTCTCCCATAAGAAGCTTTCCGGCAATGTCTGCAGCCTTTACATACGAAAGCTGCTCTGCCTTTTCATGTGGCTTAAGTGGTTCATCTACCTTATCCTTAAAAACTGCCTCTGCTTCACTAGGAAGCTTTTCGAAGGTGATTCCCATTTTGGTCAGTATTTCGCTTCTTCTCGGCGAAGCCGATGCGAGCACTATATGAATGTCATCAAACATCTTTTGCCCTCACTTTACTATTTTTATGCGCTCTTATGCAAGCTTTGTTCCTGTAAGGAGCTCATAGCCCTGAAGGTACTTTCCGATTGTCTTATCAACAATATCCTGTGGAAGAGTCCAATCATTATCCGGATTAGCCTTGAGCCAGTCACGTGCGAACTGCTTGTCGAAGGATGGCTGTCCATGTCCTGCCTCATATCCCTCTGCTGGCCAGAAACGTGAGCTGTCTGGAGTAAGCATTTCATCTGCAATTAATATATTTCCATTCTCATCAAGACCGAACTCGAACTTTGTATCAGCAATGATGATTCCGCGTGTAAGAGCATAATCTGCACACTTCTTATAAAGAGCAATTGTATACTCCTTAAGCTTTGCTGCATATTCCTCGCCCTTTCCCGGGTAGAACTTCTCAAGATGAGCGATGCTTCTCTCATATGAAATATTCTCATCATGATCACCGATTTCAGCCTTTGTAGATGGTGTATAAATTGGCTCAGGAAGCTTATCTGATTCCTTAAGGCCCTCTGGAAGCTTGATTCCGCAAACAAGACCAGTCTTCTGGTAGCTTGCCCAGCCGCTTCCTGTAATATATCCACGAACTATGCACTCAAGAGGAAGCATCTCAAGCTTCTTGCACATCATGCTTCTGCCTTCAAATTCAGGTGTTCTAAAGAACTCCGGCATATCCTTTGTATCAACAGAAATCATATGATTTGGAAGGATATCCTTTGTGTAGTCAAACCAGAACTTTGACATCTGTGTAAGGACCTTACCCTTATTATCAACATTATTCTTTAAAATTACATCGAAACAGCTGATACGGTCTGTTGCGACCATAATAAGGCTATCTCCTACATCATAAATTTCACGAACCTTGCCCTCTTTGAATGGCTTATACTCTGTCATAACATTCCTCCATTTGCGCATCTTACGCTCATTTATCATTTATAATTATTTTCAATGGTTTGTAAAAAATTCATATATTTTACAAGCCACTTACACGTTTTCTATAATAAATCTTTTTACCAATTATGTCAAGAAATCTTGTGAATTGTTTATGTAAAAATCATTGACTTATTTTCAATTTAGGTATAGAATATCGCGGTCATTATATGAAATCGTTTACATTTAAAGAGGGAAAATAAGATGAATAAAGGTATGAAGGACATGACACAGGGAAATCCCCTGAACTTAATTATTTCGTTTGCAATACCACTGCTTGTAGGAAACAGTGTACAGCTATGCTACAATCTTGCCGATACCTGGATAGTCGGAGCTACCCTTCCCGGTGACTCCATTGCCATGATCGGCGCAACCAGTGCTCTTAGTGCACTCATGATAAGCTTTCTTTTTGGTCTAACAAACGGCTTTTCACTAATAGTAGCAAATGACTTCGGAGCAAATAACACAAAAGCAATAAAGAGGGACGTAGCTCACGCCATAAAGCTTACTCTCATAACTGCAGCCATTATGACAATTATCTGCATGACGTTTTTGGATCCGCTGCTAAAATTTTTCAACGTAAAGGAAAATCTCTATAGCGGTGCAAAATCCTATATTTCAGTAATTTTTTTGTTCCTTATTATTACTGCTTTTAACAACCTTGCAACTAGCCTGTTAAGAGCTATAGGCGATTCAAAGACACCTATGATATTCCTTATCATATCTGCTGTATTAAATATCGGTCTGGATTTCTTCTTCATATTAGTACTTAAAAGAGGTATCGCAGGGGCCGCTGAAGCCACAATTTTATCCCAGCTGGTTTCACTTATCCTCTGTTTTATCCACATACTAACAAATTATCCACTTCTAATTGTGGATAAGTATGATTTTTCTCCAGACGCCCAGCTTGACATCAAACTCTACGGAACAGGCCTTTCCATGGCCCTCATGCTTTCCATGGTCGCCATAGGTACTGCAGCTTTATCCACAACTATCAACAAATTTGATGAAGATATCCTCACTGCCCACACGGTTACAAGAAAGCTTTCAGATTTCATGATGATGCCTTTTGCAATTTTAGGTGCAACCATGGCAACCTACTGCGGACAGAACCTTGGTGCTAAAAAATACGGAAGAATTAAATACGGCTTAAGATTAGTTTATAAAATAGCCTGGGTATGGTGCATACTCATGATAATTATGTGCTATACAATACTTCCTTATTTGATAAAAATACTTGCAAGCGTCGACTCCATTGATAGCCCTGTAGTTAAGACGGCTGTTAAATACCAGCAGTTCGACTGTTTGTTCTTCTTTGTTGTAACTCTTGTTACTATTACAAGAAACGCCCTTCAGGCCATCGGAGACAAGTTTTCTCCATTAATATCAAGCTTTTTAGAGCTTCTTGTTAAGGTAGTTGTAGTAATTCTTCTCACTCCTAAGTACGGATACTGGGGAATCATCGTTTCTGAGCCTATCGCCTGGTGCCTAATGGTAATACCTCTTATGGTCTCTCTTAAAACAAGAAAAGAACTAAAGGGGGTTAAACCAAGTATAGAAGGATAAATTTATCCAATCTGGTCTTATCAAATAGTATCAATCTGACTATTCATATATATTCAATTTTGCATATAATAATCTATGAATTACCTAACATATGCCAGCGCCTATAAAGGTACTGGCATATGTTAACATTTAAAACGTATATGATAACCACCATATAAAAAGGTAGCAATTACAAAATACCTATAGATAAAACCCATATAAAAAGACGTCTTTTACAAAATACCTATAGGCAAACGCAGATGCAAAATGCGGATGCTCACACGTAATATGCAAAAAACAGATTCAAAAACTATTAAATAAACCGGAGGCACTATGAAACGTATACTTACAATTCAAGATATTTCCTGCCTGGGAAAATGCTCCATTACGGTAGCTCTTCCCATCATCTCTTCTATGGGAGTTGAAACTGTAATCCTGCCTACTGCAGTACTTTCAACTCATACAATGTTCAAAAATTTCACTGTAAAAGATCTTACCTCAGAGCTTGTTCCAATAACACAGCACTGGAAAAGCCTCGGGGAAAGCTTTGACGCAATATATACCGGCTATTTAGGCTCTGAAGAAGAAATCGCCATTACTGAAAAAATATTTGATGATTTTAAAACGGAGGACACCCTCATCTTCATAGATCCTGTAATGGCAGATAATGGAAAGCTCTATGCCGGCTTTGATGAAAAATATGCCGCTCTAAACGCAGGTCTCTGCAAAAAGGCAGACATCATCGTTCCTAACATAACCGAAGCCTGCTTCATGACAAACACCGAATACAAGACTACTTATGATGAGTCTTATATAAAGCATCTTATTGATAAGCTCGCTGCTCTCGGTTCTAAAATCGTCGTTTTAACAGGTGTATCTTTACTTCCTGGTAAAACCGGCGTATATGGCTTTGATACTGTTTCTGGAAAATACTTTACCTATCAGGCAGATAAAATTGATGCCGCCTTCCATGGTACCGGTGATATTTTCGCCAGTGTAAGTGTCGGCGCACTTGTTCAGGGCGTATCTCTTCACGACTCCTTTAAGTTAGCTGCAGACTATACTGCAATAACTATTCAGGAAACCCTAAATGATCCAAAAAAGCCCTGGTACGGCGTCAATTTCGAGAGCACAATACCAGAGCTTGTTAAGAGTCTTTCAGTTCTACTTAAAGACCTATGATTATTTAATTTTCAGATTTTTTCTTTTTAGTACTCTTAGCTTTAAGGCTTTCTGTAATTTTAGTCTCCGTTTGCCTTAGAGCTTTTGTTTTTTTGTCAGTCTTTACTTTTGCTGCCTTATTATCTGCAATTTTTTTAGATGTACTTTTCTTTGCAGTGCCATTCTTTGCAGCATTCTTTTTTACTACTTTATTTTCAGCACTTTTCTTTGCAGCACTCTTCTTTGCAGTACTCTTCTTTGCAGTACTTTTCTTTGCGGTACTCTTCTTTGCGGTACTCTTCTTTGCGGTACTCTTCTTTTCTACGCTCGCACCAGCCTCCTGCGCTTTGCCCTCGCTCTCCTTTGGCACTGCTGGCTTTCCAGATGTCGCTGCAAGTCTAGCCGCCTCCATGGCCTTCTTTCTATCTGATGCCTTTGACGAATGCATATGCTCCGCAAATAAGAGTTCCTGCGAATTAATTTCCTTTACGGATGCATCCCTATATTCATAGTCACCGTTAGAATTAAGATCTCTGCCATTTACATTATCCGAGTATACGGTATCAAAAATATATCTTATTCTATCCTTGACTCTTGTATCAAAAATAGGCACAGCTACCTCTACTCTTCTTTCGGTATTTCTGGTCATAAAATCAGCTGAGCCAATGAAAAGCTTGTCAGACGGCTCAATTCCAAAGCGATATATTCTTGAATGCTCAAGGAACTTTCCTACAAGACTTACAACTGAAATATTCTCAGTATAGCCTTCAATTCCCGGCACAATGCAGCATATTCCTCTTATTATGAGCTGTATCTTTACTCCGGCCTGCGAAGCCTCTATGAGCTTATCAATGATTACCTTGTCGGTAAGTGAATTGAGCTTTGCACCTATATATGCCGGCTTTCCTTCCCTTGCCTTTTCTATTTCTTCATCAATGAAGGCTACTATCCTGTTCTGTAAGCAGTAAGGCGCAACTAAAAGATAGTCTATGTCCTTGACCAGCTTACGTGCCGTAAGCGCATCAAAAACCTGCTCTGCTGCCAAGCCTATTTCCCTGTTTCCTGTCATAAGGGAAAGGTCAGTATAAAGCTTTGAAGTTTTTTCATTATAATTACCGGTTCCTACCTGGGTAATATAGCTTATTGCGCTCTTATCACTTCCTGCACCGCTTCCGGTATTTCTTCTTGTGATAAGGCAGAGTTTTGCGTGCGCCTTATAGCCAGTAGGTCCGTAAATAACATGGCACCCTGCCTCTTCAAGCTTTCTTGAATATTCAATATTATTTTCTTCATCAAATCTTGCTCTCAGCTCTATAAGTACAGTTACCTGCTTGCCATTTTCTGCCGCATCTACAAGGGCATCTATTACCTTACTGCGGCTTGCAAGACGGTAAAGTGTCATCTTTATGGATATTACATTAGGATCAAAGGCTGCCTCATGGAGCATTGCAAGAAATGGTCTAATGCTCTCATACGGGAAAGATAAAAGTCTATCCTTTTTAATTACCTGATTAATGATGCTTCCCTTCATATTAAGCCCAAGGCTTCCCCTTGGTATTCTTTTTGCATAATAAAGAGACTTATCATCAGGTAAAAGTGCCTTCATCTTACTTACATAAGTTAAATCCATATCAGAGGAAACTAAAACAATATGATCCTTATCCATTCCCAGATATCCGCATAGCTCTTTTCTAAAAGGCTTTGATAGCTTTTCAGATACTTCAAGGCGAACCGGGCTAAGTCTCTTTCTCTGCTTAATGAGAGTTTCCATGATGTCCCTATAATCCATGCTTTCATCGTAAATTTCATCAGCATCTATATCTGCATTCCTGGTAACTCTGATTATGGCCTTCTCCTCTACCTTGAACTGCTTAAACACTCGATCTACATTATTTAAGATGACCTGCTCAGAAAGAACAAATTCGCTCTTTCTTCCCGGAACCGCTATTAATCTTGGGAATTCATCATTAGCACAATTAATGACACCGATTTTTGGCTTTCCTCCCTTTGTGCTAAGTCTTGTAACAACATACTGCTGTTTATTCACCATGAACGGAAATGGCATAGGCTTTCCTGTAATGATCGGAGAAAGATACGGCGCAATGCTATTATCAAAAAGCTTCACAAGTTCCTTCTTCATGGCTGCAGTAGCACTTGTATAATCAACTAGATGAATACCAAAGGCCTCTAGCTCATGAAGAAGATTTGAATAGATACGATTTTTCTTCTTTTCAATCTCCTTATAGCGCTTGAATACCTCCTCTAGCTGCTCCTTTGCACTCATATGAGTTTTATTTTCTCTAAAGTCAGGAATCTGCATCTGATCAACTAAAGTACCTACTCTTACCATGAAAAATTCATCAAGATTTGACTGGTAAATAGATAGGAAATTCAGTCTTTCTCCTATTGGCGTCTTTTCAGCTCCTGCAAGATCTAATACTCTCTCATTAAATTTAAGCCACGAAAGCTCTCTGTTGCAAAAACACTTTAAATTGTCCATTGTAAACCCTCCGATTATCTATCAGATTTCAGTGCTCAAATGCTAATTTTCTCCAGTTAACACAATACCACGTCCACATAAAAGCCAAACATAATCCATGTAAAATTTATGTAAAATTTCTGTCTCCTATTATTAAGACCATTTATCCACAGATCTTCTATCACGGCTTACTGAAGGTACTTTTCCCCCTTACTCTGACATAAAGATACTCTCTGCCCCTTTTTTCTGCAAAATCCACGACTCCCATATCATAAAGCAGCTGAATTACAGTCTGAGCATAATATCTGTTAATACACGCAGCCTCTGCCAGTTCCTTTACAGAAAAAGGCTCCACTAGCATATCTGGTATGAATTTCATAAAATCCTTAGTATTTTTTATTTCTACTAACTTATAGAGCGCCTGTGGAAGCTTGTCGCACTTGGTGGCACGCCTATGCTTATTTTTTCCAAAACCGTCTGCCATGCGGAACTCTTCTTCCTCTAACAGTGCCACCTTAAAGCTTAAATTCTCATTTCCAAGGAAAGGAATTATATGACACATCTCTCCGAACAGTTCATAAACACAGCCCACGTAATTGCTCCTTTTTCCTTCTGTGACCCTTCCTGTTTCAGGCTCTATGTATCTAAGCTGAGTGTGATGAGCAATAGGATAGACTATCGTCACCTTATACTTTGGAAGAAATGCTGAGAGCTTGGCCTTCATTTTTCCAAAATTCCTTGTCTGTATTTCTATTACGCCGCATTTTTCTCCGTAAATATCAGCGACATAACCCTCTAGTGGCACCTCTGCATCCGCGCCATCCTCGCCTTGCATGAAGAACTCCTTTAATACTGCATGCGTGGTCTTTTCTGACAGCGTGCCTATTCCACCATCTCTTAATACAGCCTTATTTATGACTTCCTCAGAAACCCTCTTAAAACGCTCCTTTTCTTTTTCACTAGCTGCATCTTCAAACAGACTATTTGCCATATCTGCCTTGCACATCCTAGCTGTCATAAATTTAACTTCCTCACATTTATTACTTCTTTTTGATTACTTTGTTTTGACTACTATATTTTTGACTATTTTATTTTTGACTACTATATTCTTGACTACTATATTTTTGACTACTTTATTTTTGACTATTTTATTTTTGAATTTTTCCTTTTTGGGAAGCCTTCTTTTTATTTCTCGAATCAATTTTGCTCTTCCACTCATTTTTAGAGCTTCTAACAAAATTTGCAAGTTCCTCTCTCACCTCAGGCTCGAATAATAGCCTATTTATCTCAGCTCCTATGAACATCATGTACATAATTGCATAGAGCCAGATGAGCAAAAGAATAATTGCCGTAAGCGAGCCATAAATCGAATGCTGCCAGGCATATCTATCAATATATATTGAATATGCATAAGATATAACGATCCAGCCAATAGCTGAAATAACAGCTCCTGGAATGCTTTTTAATAAAGAACTCTTTTGACCTGCACAGAATTTGTACATTATCGCAAATACAAGAGTTAAGACAGCAAGTCCAATTACCAATCTGAAACTCAAAACGAGTGCAGACAGATTTTCCAGTATAGGAAACTTGTCTATCGAAAAATGATAGATCCAGTTTCCAAATACGTATACAATCATTATCGCTATCAGTACGACAGCAAATACTACTGTATATAACAGACCGAACAATCTGCTTATTATGTAATTCTTCTGCTTCTTTTTATAAATTCCCCTAAGCCCCTTTACTATGGCGTAAAAACTTTTCGAAGCCATCCACAGCGCCGTAACGATGGATACCGAAATTACCGCTCCCGAACTTGAATCTATGATCTGATTAGCTAAACTTGATAATAGTCCGGTTATCGTTTCAGGAAACATCAACTTTACTACTGAGAACAATTCCTCAACGGATACCGGTATGTACTTTAACAGCGCCATAAAGAAAATTACAAAGGGAATAAAGGAAATAAAAATATAATAAGCTGCCTGCGCGGCAAATGGCCCTACATAGTCGTCAGACAGCTTTTTAGTAAACGATCTTATTATTCTTATAAAATCCATTATTATCATCTATTCTCTTTTCTATTAAAGATAAGACTTAGATGTACTTTTCCTGTCTTACCGCTAATATCCTAATTTTCCCTCAAGTGACTCATCATTATCTACCCAGTCACAGACATTCACTACTCTGTATTCATCTGCGCTATCTCTGATAATGACTCTTTCAATTCCCGCATTAATGACATTTTTCTTGCACATCGAGCAGCAATCGGCATTTTTTACATATCCGCCGTCCATAACCTCTATGCCCACAAGGTATAAGGTCGCTCCTAGCATTTTTTCGCGCGGCGCACTGATGATAGCGTTCATTTCTGCATGCACGCTTCTGCAAAGTTCATACCTCTGACCTCTTGGCACACCTAGCTTCGTCCTTGTGCAAAAGCCAAGATCTGAACAGTTCTTTCTTCCTCTTGGGGCGCCAACATAGCCGGTAGATATTATTTCATCATTATTTACTATTACTGCTCCGTACAATCTCCTAAGACAGGTTCCACGCTTTAGAACTGCTTCTGCTATATCAAGATAATAATTTATTTTATCCCTGCGTTCCATGCCATTCCTTTCACTTGCAAATTGCCATGCAAGTAGCCAAACAATTATACATACATCACCTTGTATTTTAACAGATAAATCTTCATTATGCAAGTGGTACTGAGGGGCTTGTATAAGCCGCTTCGCTTTTAAGTTTAGCTTCATTCTTCATTCTTTCAAGATGAAACTGCCTTTGTTCACTTGTAATACCTTTAAGCTTTGTTCCTCTTATTTCTTCAAGAACAAGGGCAATATCCATTGTTCGGTTTTCACTTATATTCGCTTTTTCAGCATATTTTACCCAATCTGATACAACGGCTTTGATTTTATCAATGGTTTCCTTGCAGAAGCTTTCTTCAAGTCCCATTTTCTTGCCGCAAGTTATCATATCTATATCTGTGATTTCTGAAGACTTACCATTGATTGTCATTTGATGCTTAGAAATCCATTCGTTATCAGGGTTGTATGCAAAAGTGATGTCGTATGCAGGGGAGATATGCCACTTGCCTTTTTTATTCATCAGAAATGAGAAATTCTTAACATGGTCGTCACAGTTCACTCCTTCAACTGCAAATACCATTCTGCGATACATTTCTTCCACTTCACGTTGAGTAACACCTATCCTTCTGGCATATTCCGTATACATTTCATAAGAGCAAACGCAAGGCGTGTTATAGTCAAGATGTGCAAGTCCCGCCAGTGTAATCATGTGTAGTTTAGCACCGTTTTCACGGTCAAATCTCTTTGTCATAAAATGACACAGGCCGTCCTTTTCAAGCAAACGGCAATCACTCATGTTTATGCCTGCATCTTTAGCCATAAGGTAATACGCATATTCTATGTTCGTGTATTGCTTGCCGTCATTAACGTTATGGTCTCCGTTTTTGCTTACTCCGTCAAATTTAATAAGCCAATAATCAAAGTCAGAACCATTCTGTAATTGACCCGAACGTATTTCTCCTGTCTTTTCGTTAAGCGCAATAACAGCTTTCGCTCTTGCGCCGCCTGCCGAAGAGCCTATTTCTATAAGCTGTGCGATACTCGCTCTTTTATCAGATAATGTAACGTTTTTCTTACCTTCAAGAATACTTGATGCAAGTTTTACCATTTCGGTAACATCTAAGTCTTCTTCGACAGAAGCAGGGCTGCTTGCAGGACGGTATTCTAATGCTCCCATACCTCTGTTGCCCGTGTAACATAATCTTTCAATTACCGTAAAAGAGTCTTTAGCTCTTCCTTGTGCTGTAAGCCATGCGTCAATAATCTGATTACCGAACTTATCAGGCAGAGAGTCAGCGAAAACGCCTGCCGTTCCTTTGAAAGCAGGAATATCCGCTAAGTCATTAAAGGCATATACATTCTCCGACAATGGCATCATTATTGGAGATATTTCGATGCCACTTCTCAGAAAATCTCTGTCGTATTCAAACTGAACTAATTTTGAACCTTCTGGCTGATATAAATAGCCCACTTTTGAACCCCAAAGCCATACTTCTGCTGTTGTAACAGGTTTGCTCATTGTTCATCCCCCCATTTCCACTCGCTGTTTAATTGTTCTTTTTTGATTGCTCTCTTAGGGAGAACACCGTTGTTGGCAAAGTAGGAAGGTCTTCTCGTATAATCTGGTATGATGTTTTCAAGATTGTGTTCCAATCCTACTCCCCAAAGAAGTTTGATAAATGTGAGCATTCCTACTTCTTTGCCTTTTTCAAAGCGGGAAATAGTTCTCAATCCGACGCCTGTTTTCTTTGCCAGTTCTCTTTGTGTGATGCGAGCAGCTACCCTGTGCTGCTTGAAACGTGCAGCAAACTCTTTCATAGTCACATTACAGTCCATATTGTTTGTAATCAACATAATATCACCTTCTTGTAAAATTATAAAACGCAATATATTACACTTTAATTGTATTATATCCTATGCTATGCAAATAGTCAATTCGCAAAACAAACAAAAAATTATACGCTAACTACAACTGTAGAATTACACTTTATTCTATTTATAAACTAAAAAAAGTGAGGCAGTCACATTCATGGCTTCCTCACTTTACATTACATTTACAATTTAACTCATTTCAGGTTTAATCTGTCTCTGGAACAAAAGATTCAGCTCATTATGCGGATCTTGTTTTTCATACAGTATTCGATAAACCGCTTCACAAATCGGTAATTCAACTTGATACACATCTTTCAAATGCATCAAAGCCTTAACCGTATAGTAACCTTCCGCCAATTTTTCGTAAGAAAGACCTGTAACAAATTGCTCACCAAGCATCCTATTATGAGAATATTTTGAAAATACAGTTGCCTCGTAATCACCTAGGTGACAAAGCCCATATGCTGATACTTCATTACCACCCATAGCCTTGATTAATCTTGACACTTCTTTTGTTCCTCTCGCCATCAGTGCGCCTTTCAATGATGACAAATGAAGTCCGTCAAGCATTCCAGCGGCAATTCCAATAACATTCTTTGCTGCAGCCCCCACCTCATTTCCAATCATATCCCCGCCCAAGTAAAAGCGAATCAAATCACTGGAAAACTGATTAACTAAATACCTTTTTGTTTTCTCATCATAACTGTCTATGACCATACAATTCGGAATTCCATTATAGAATTCCTGGACATGGCCCGGTCCCAACCAGACAGCAATCGAATTAGAACTATCAACAGCTGACTCCACAATCTGAGACAGGCGATAGCCAGTATCTACCTCTATTCCTTTCATACAAAGAATAAAAATCTTATTTTTTAAATCAAACTTTTTCAATTCTTCAAGCAATTTACGTAGTCCTTGTGAATTAATCGAAATCAAAATAGTTTCAGCTTGATTCACACAACTTAAATCTTGTGAAAGTTTAATTGACATCGGGAGCTTAATTACATCATTTTCACGATTTTCCAAAAAACTTTCCATATGTTTTGATCCCATTCTTCCATACAACGTAACATCATTTCCAATGCTATCCAAATACCATGCAATAAATGATCCCCATCTACCACAACCAATCATAACAACCTTCATAACAAATTCTCCTTTTACAACCTGTTATTATTTCATAATGGCTATTTTGAGCTTTAAAACTGAAATTTATAAATTTTTCGGTGTAAAATCGTTTCTATACCGCTTTTTTAATGGCATAAGCCTGATGCCACTACCTAATCTAATTTAAGCTACATTTAACCTAGATTATTCACGGCGGAGCCGTGAAAGTGGCTGAAAACCACATAGTTACTATATTTTAACTGAATATTGCATTTCACTTATTAAGTGAATGAAAAAAGAGCACCAATGTGGTATAATTAAGGTGTCAAATCAATAAACTATACTAACAAAGGAGCCCTTTATGAGTATTATAAACACCTTATCTCTAAAAAGCAATAGACAAATTAAAATTAATTTCGATGGAGGCGATTTATCCTCCGATGCAGGCTTACTTCTAATCAAAGAATTCGTAAGCAAACTTGGTATTGATAGACTTTTCAGCCATTTATTTAAGACCAATGATTCTGCATTATTTCGTTATCATACTGACAAGGAAAATCTCCTTCAGTTGATATATATGATCATTGCAGGCTATTTTGAAGATGATGCTTCAGATGAACTTACAAATGATCCCGTTTTTAAAGCAGTTCTTGATAAAGATGCGTTAGCGTCTCAGCCTACTATATCAAGATTCTTTAATCGTATGGATGAAGATACCTTGAATCAGTTCCTTGTAATTGGCAGAATACTTAGGAAGAAAATTTACAGTATTCAAACGCCTGAAGCTGTGATTCTTGATCTTGATTCCACGCTTCTTAATGCATATGGCAAACAGGAAGGCAGAGCTTTTAATTATCATTATCAGGCTAACGGATATCATCCACTCGTTTGCTATGACGGCATGACCGGTGATCTAATCAAAATTCAACTACGAGATGGAACTCAGTATTCATGTACTGGTGTTATTGATTTTCTTCAACCGATACTTGATGAATACTTAAACGATTACCCTGGTATCAAGCTGTTGCTTCGCGGCGACAGTGGTTTTGCAACCCCTGAGTTATATAAACAGTGCGAAGAAAATGGCACCAGCTATGTAATCCGTTTGAAAGAAAATGCTGTTCTTCGTTCAAAGGCTGAATGCCTCGTAGAAGAACTTGATGAAATCACCCCAAAAAACAAAGTGGATTACGCTGTAGTGTATGGTGAATTCATGTACCAGGCAGGTCCGTGGCCTTATGAAAGGCGCATAGTCTGTAAAGTGGAAAAGCCTGAGAATCAGATGGTCTACATGTACACTTTTATTGTGACCAACATGGATTCATCACCGGAATACCTTATCAAGTTTTACTGTAAGAGAGGTCTGATGGAAAACTTCATCAAAGAAAGCAAATCTGGCTTTGATTTTGCTTCCGTAAGTAGTCATACAAGAATCGTAAACGCTAACAGACTTCAACTTCATGCACTTGCATATAACATATTTAATTGGTTTAGACGATTGGCGCTATCAGCAAATATGCGCAAACAGCGTATTGATACCGTCCGTTTAAAACTGCTGAAGATTGCTGCAAAGGTAATTCATTCAGCAAGATATATAACATTCAAGCTGTGTAGCAGTTGCCCTTATAAGAACGAGTTTTATGAGACTCTTTCGAATATAAGCAGACTGAATGTACAGCTGGAATAGCAACAATTAACGAACCTTGACAGCTTAAAAACTACTCAAAAATATGCCGTGGGGATACTATACCCTTTTTTAGGCAGAAAAGATTAGTTTAAGCTGTATGGATCAAATTTAAAGATTCATGGCACGGTTTTTTAGTGAAGAAACTGTTCCGTGAATAATTCAGGATTAATACTGAAAAGTCCGCTAAAATGTCAAGCACCTGCATAGACTTATTTACATTCCAATAAGTTAAGATTAATACGCGAAAATAGTACCGCCCCATACACGCATTGTTACATTTACATTCCAATAAGTTAAGATTAATACTTGTAGTAATTTGTGTATTCATCGTGATTATTTCTTTATTTACATTCCAATAAGTTAAGATTAATACTCCTGCGTCGGTAATTGTTCCGTTTCCCGTGTTTGATTTACATTCCAATAAGTTAAGATTAATACTGTGAGGGTGTGAGGGTGTTTACTCTGCATGTGTTCTGTATTTACATTCCAATAAGTTAAGATTAATACTTACTACAAGTCCTCTTGTTACTTCTATTTCTGATAAATTTACATTCCAATAAGTTAAGATTAATACGCATTAATGATTAAACATTACTATTACGGAATAATTATTTACATTCCAATAAGTTAAGATTAATACCAATTTCTATTTTTTTTTTTTGCGCTCAACGCTATTTACATTCCAATAAGTTAAGATTAATACCTTTTCAACCAGCATTTTTTGTCGGGGCAGCTTCATTTACATTCCAATAAGTTAAGATTAATACTAAGTACAAAAAAACTATTAGAAACAAAT
>Ga0247611_10000760_pt1 | contig 62854 bp, 64 predicted proteins | sample 177DNAGHGhighgp2_FD_192422 | JGI IMG/M metagenome (GOLD analysis project Ga0247611, IMG submission 192422) | Sheep rumen microbial communities from Palmerston North, Manawatu-Wanganui, New Zealand - 1770 DNA GHGhigh gp2 | ecosystem: Host-associated > Mammals > Digestive system > Stomach > Rumen... | reverse complement strand
CTGTCGTCTCAGACATGCTGAAGGAGCTTAATTTCAGGATTTGCGGTTATCTTTCGAAGATGGGGTCGAATTATACATGCAAGTTCGACGAGGATTTTGACGCAACATTCGTTTCGTCTGCAAATATCGAAACGGAGTACAATAACTTCTCGTCAGGCGAAAAGATGCGACTTGGAATCGCATGTTGTCTTGCGTTTAGGGATTTCATGCAAGTTCGTCTCAACCTTCATCCAAATATTCTTGCAATAGACGAGTACATTGACTCGAATCTCGACCCAATGGCGGTAAACGGAATAATGGACATGATACATTACATGGTAGGTACTGAGAAGATTGCGGCGTTCATAATCTCTCACCGTTCGGAGGTCATGCAAGATATGTTTGATTCCGAGATTATGATTCACAAGAAAAACAACGAATCGAAAGTGCTCATCAACGGTCAGACGATTTCTGAATAGACTTTATTTGGAGAATTATACAATGGCAAGAAGCGCAGACGAACTACCTAGAGAAGGACTTGACACGCAGCAGTTCATAGAGAACATGTCCGAGAGGGTTGGTGCAAACAACACCATAGACGTGATAATGAGGAATCTTCCGAGGATAGCGAGGCAGGTTGGAGCAAGACCTCCTGACTATCATCCATCACATGCAGAGCTGAACATGGTTAAACCAAGAATGGTTGAATCACCCAATGTTGTTCCACAACCTCCACAGGATACACAACCGAGTAATATTCCTCCGAAAATAGAGGATATGCCGGACACTCCAAGAGGTCTTCATACCCCAAAGGCGCATATGATGCCAGGCGCGGATACAGAACCAGGTAGGCCGATAAGCAAAAAGGATGCTGTTGCTTTCAATAAAGCCGTTACGGAAATGAACGTAAGACAGGGAATTCCTGTACAGCAGATTGCAAGAAACCCATGGGACGATATTCCATCGCAGTTCGGAAATCGGAGGGCAAATTTTTCATCTAATCAGAATGCTATTTTGCAAAAGCCTGTATTTTTCAAGGATGGACTTGGAAATGAATATAAGACCGTCGGCGACAAACTGTACGTTCTTGGATGGCAGGATGCAAATGTGAAGATTCGACTAATAAGCGAGGCTACAGGCAAGGAAGTTCCTACTAATGGGAAAAAATTCCAGATTTACGGATGGCATCTTGTTCAAAAAATGGATGAGAATGAAAGCACCGATGCAGACGATATTACTAGAATAGAAAACGAGATTAAGACAGATGAATCTGTCAAGAAGGTCATTTTGCCGAAAAAGGAAAATCATACTACATTGACAGTTCCTCGTGTTCCGATGATTGCAAAAGGAAGTACGGCAGTTGTAGAGTCTAAGACAGATGGAATGCCTGCCGAACAGGATTCTGTTTTTACAGAAACTGTAAAACCTGATATAAAAGACACTCTTTCGGAAAAGGAACAAATTTTAATGGATTCTAAAAATCAGCAGATTTCCGAAAATGCGATTTCGGCAGAAGGAGAAACTATAGACTCTACATCTGATATCACAGTCAATGAAGATAAAAAGAAGAAACTTTCAAAAAGGCGTCTAATTTGATGACTGAAATTAAAATTAACGATGATTTGGAAACGAAATCTTGTCCGAATTTCTTTTTTGTTGTGGCAACAAGAAAATTGGAAAAGGACAAAGATTGTTTGCCGATAGTAAAAACTCTTTCGATGATGAACCTTACAGAAAGAGTTAATATAAAGGTTTTTATCAAATTTGAAAATAATGAAGGTCTCTCAACTGTATATAACAGGTTTATTTCAGAACATGAGGATGAAATTGATTCCAACAGCTACGTTGTATTCGTACATGATGATATTTGGATAAACGATGTTCTGTTTTTCGACAAAATAATTTCATCATCAAAAAAATTCAAGGTAATTGGAGCCTGTGGTGGAAAGGCGTGGAATTCATATGGAAATGGAGAAACACCTGTAATATGGACTCACGCATCTCGCGGAGCAGGCATGAGCGGATTCATGATTCATGCGGCGGATGAAAGCCAAAGCCAAGTCAAGCATGACGTGACATTTGAAGGGCGAAGCATTTTTGCGTCAAATTATGGCTATTCTCCTTCTAGAACTTTAACGATAGATGGTTGCATAATATGCTTCACGAAGCAAGCTATAGACAGTGGTTTGCGTTTTGACGAAAGATTCAAGTTTCATTTCTACGACATGGATGTCTGTTTTTCAGCTTTTGTCAAGAAGCTGGAAGTTGGCACTGCTCCAATTCTTGTCACCCATGAATCTCTTGGCTATTCAGTGTCGCAGCCGCAGTTTCTCGAATCGCAGAAGATGTTTTTTGAAAAGTGGTTCAAGAAGAAAGATTCTCAAAAATCGTGACTTTGTTTCCTCTATTGTTTGATTGTTGCGATTTTCGATGTCCTCTTGGTGGAGGACATCTTTTTGTTGCAGAGAAAATGAGTTTATGATATAATATCTTTCGATGGAAAAGAGCAGATTAAAGATTAATGATTTTCAGCTTCTGTTCGAAACTATACAGAATATGGTGAAAATCAGCGGAAACCTCAAGATTTCCGTAAATAAAAACGGTTTTGAGTCTTGGATAGCAGATGACAACGAAATCGTAAGGCTTGATGTCACTTCAAATGCGATGTCACTTTCAGATGATTCAGATGAGGATGAAGTAGTTATTTGTACTAAAAATCTACAGACGATATCGCAGCTGCTTTTGAAGATTCAAAAGGCTCATACGTCCAAACTAAAGAGAGGATGCGTCCCCGACTATTCTGACGTAGAGATTTCCGTAGATGAAACCACAATTTACATAAAGTCGTCAACTTTGAAGACTAGTGTGTTTCTTGATAACGAATCGGCAGTTCATGTTTTAAATCCTTTCAAGCATGCGCTTCATACTATAGCTGAGGTCAATTCTTCCATCGATGACCTAAAGGAGGTTATTTCAAGTACGTTTATTTTCAAGCAGCCTGACAAAATAACGATAGAGATTTGCCATCAGGACGATATGGTTCGAAATATCGCATATGCTTACATGTCAGACCCAAATGACCCACGGACTAACGACATTGTTACAAAGTTCGGAAACATAATGTCTGGAGATTTCACTAGGAAAATTCTCATAGACGTTGCGAAAATGAAATACCTTTCAATGTTCCCAATCGATTCGATGACAATCAAGTTCAACCAGGAACCTTGCTTTTGCTCGGAATTTTCGTCTTCGTCGGAAGATGGCGTATATCGTACAGATTATAGGCTTATATCGAAGTATGTGCTTCCGAGGAAATCTAATCTTGAATAGTATCAAAGATGGGAAGATTTGTTAAAAACCTTGACCAGAGTCTGTGGATTTATTCACAGATTCTTCCTTTCATAAAGGGAAGGAACAAGAAGAACGGAAACGAGCATATCATGCAATGTCCGTTCTGTAACGAATCTGAAACTTCTCATAAGCGCAATGCTATGCGTGGATACTACTACATAGACAATCAAACATATTATTGTTTTAGGTGTGACAAGTGGGCGACCGCGCTTGAACTGTATGAACAACTTTCAGGTCTTAGCAAGGATGACTTAATTCCTGAATACATGTCGTTCGTAAGAAAAAATGCAACAGATAAAAGAGGTATAAATTATTCAAACTTTATGTCCTTATCAGGTGGAAATCATCAACACGAAGAGGACAAAATAGAGTTTGAATACAATGCAGTTCCGAAAAACTTGAAAAACCCCCTTACGGAAAGAGGGAAGAAATATCTTGAGAAAAGAAGGATATTTGAATCACAAAATCTTCCGAAATATGCAAAGTTCTATTCGTCTTTTTTCAAGAAAAAATACGAAGTAGTGACGATTCCTTGGTATATGGAGGGGCAAGAGTGCTATTACCAATGGAGATTTCTTGACAATGACATTCCATTTTCGAAATATGGCTTTCCAAAGGGTCTTACAAAGAAGATATATGGAATAGACATGATTGATGCAAGCTTTCCGTATATAATCTGTACGGAAGGAGTTTTTGACTCTCTTTGGATTAAGAATGGCATCGCTCTTGGCGGAAAAGTCTTGACCGATTTTCAGAAGGAGCTTCTTGAAGAAAGATTTCCAAAGCACAAGATAGTCTATGCGTTCGACAATGACGATGCTGGAATAAAGGCCATGATGAAACAGTCTAGCGACAATCCAAATTCGCTTGTATTCTATTGGAAGCCATTTTCCGGCGGAGCAAAGGATTTGAATGATTTTGCTGTTTCAAATGACAAAGATTTCTTTTTCAATGTAGACAATGTGATGAAGTGTATATGTTCTCCGTTACAGTTGAAATGGAAACTGCTTAGGAAATTGGATAATTAATCATAAATATATCAGTCATGGGCGATATTAAAAATGGCTGATAAAAATGGTATTTGGGCTTTCATTCTGAAGATTTTGATTCAGATTCTTAATTTTGTTTTATCCAAAGTTTCAAAGAAGAAAAAGGATGTACAGGAAAATGGTAAAATTGAATATAAACAAGACGAACAAGAAAATAAGGATATGAAAGAAAAAGTAAATGATTTGATTAAAGAAAAACTTAACAAAAAGGAGATGAAATAATGCTCAGAAAAATCATTTTTGCATTTTTTGCAATATCTCTTATGTTGTTAGTTGGATGTTTTTCATTCAATTTCGGATTTCCAACTGACGAAAATGAAAATGCACAGAATAATGAAGCCGAGACTGTTCTGATAGCGAACACGAATAACGTCTATCGTCTTGCTACAAACACCATTCTAAGAGTAAAGACTCAACAGAAGAAAAATGGAAAATGGGTCGAATGTGAACACAGAGTATTGATTCCTGAAAACTGGTTCATTGTCAGCGGAGACGGATTGGACTAACACATGAAAGTACTTTCTTATAACAAGGAGATTCTTACGGCGACTGGAGAGATGATTCGTCTTTTCAGCAATATAACGATAATTCAGCTTCATGACAAGGATGGAAACGGAATAAAGCCTATAAATTCAAAAAAGACTCTCGTTCCTCTTCTATATGCTCAGACTTCTAGGATTCTAAAAAGTATAATGAATCCAAAAGGTGCTCCTCAGGAATATCCATTGGTCACTCTTGAAAAAAAGAATATTTCAGTAGATTTACAGAGGAACGCAGAGATACATCATGATATGGTTGTAAACACTTCACTTCCGAATTATTTGCCAGATTCCCATCCTCCAATTCCGGTAGATATTGGATTTACTCTAAACATTTTTGGAAAATATCCTGAAGACGTTGACATGATTGTGAGCAACTTTGCATCATGGTTCAACATGGATGTTTTTGTAACAACTCCACATCCAAAATTAAGAGGAAAAACATTGAATCACCAAGTAGTATGGAGTGGAGAAGTCAGATACGACTGGAAGACGACATTGCAATCGACAGAACAGGATATTGTCATTGCGTCAACAGATTTTACATATAAAACAGAAATTTACGCAGGATATGGTCCGATAAAAAGCACTCCTGACGGACAGATTAGAAAAGTCGTTCTTGACTATGCGGTTTCTGACGGCTCGATGTATCCTGAATATGACCCATCTAAAGCTGGCGGAGGAGAAGGAGGCATGGGCAACATCATGGGAGGATTTTTTTGCGTTCCTTATGATGCTGATTTTGATGCATATTCCGAAAGAATAGTGACAAATACGATTTCCCCTGCCGCTCTCGACTATGATGCTCTTTCGTTCAATTACTTTAATGAAAAATTCAATGAAGCGGTGATGAACGACGATACTGGTTTGATGGAATCCGCAGCAACAAGCGGAGCAAACATCTATCTTCATTCATACTGGCCGTATGCGTATGCAAAAGCGCAGAACTATTCAGATGCGATTGAATGGCTAGACAACCATAACGCTTTGAAACCGAAATTCAGCAGCGAGACAGAATCTCCAAGTTCGTATGAAGAGCATTATCCGTTCCCTGAAGGACAGAAAATCCATATAGCAGACCTTCCTTGACGGTTTCAAAAGTTCATTGACTTCGAATCAAAAATTTGATATAATGTAGTCAAGTTTCTGATTGGAGAATAACAAGTATGTTTTCAACTGACGCAATAAAGTCGTTTAAAAAAGATTTTGTTTTGAAGCCTCTTAACGAGGATGACCTTATCATGCCAAAGTCGTACATTTCGACAGGCAACTATGCAGTGAACAAAATCATTTCTGGTTCCGTGTTTCGTGGAATTCCGAACAATCGCATAACAACATTCTACGGTGAATCAGGATGCGTTCCGTTTGATGCAAGGATTTATGTCATGTGCAAGACAGAGGTAGAGATTTCAGAAGCACTTGAATACGTTAGGGATGACGTTATATTTGAAACGTATTTCGAGAATCTTACCGTTGACGAAAAAATAAACATTCTTTTGGAAATAGGTTATACTCTCGGAGAGATTTGTACAAGAATTGGAGTGACGAGGCAGGCTCTTTGGTTTAACAGACGCAATTCCGTAGGAAAGAAGCCTTCAAAGAGCAAAAACATCCATACTTCTGTATATAAGCTTAACATGCTTCTAAGAAAGAACGTCTATCAAATGAAGATACAGGGAATAAAGCTTCTCAACTACAAGAAAGCCCCGTTCCTTGTTCTCACTCCGTCCGGTTTCAGAAGATGCAGCGGAGTCATAGACAAGGGAGAAAAGGAGACAATCGTTCTCTCAGTTGTCGATTGCCCTACGTTTGCCGTGTCAAAAGACCATTTGGTCGAAATGGAAGATGGAACATTTGAGTTTGCTGAAAATATCTACAACAACTTTAAGATGGGGCTTTTTGACAAAAACATCAAGACAATATACGGTCCAAGGCAGTTAGTCACTGCAAGAGAAGGTGGATGGGTTCGTATGTGTGACCTTGAAATGCAAGACCCATCGCATACATATTTCGCAAACGATGTTTCAGGACATAATTCAGGAAAATCTCTTATAGTGTCTGAAATTATCATAAATGCGATAAAGAGCAGCAAGTTCGATTTCATCTTCTATCTTGATTCAGAGGGAGGGATGCTTGCAGAAAGGTTCACCTCCGCTCTTGACGATGAGGAACAGAGCAAGGTTCTTCATATTCCAGTGGAAAACACGGAAGACTGCACTGTAAAGATTCATAAGATTTATGATGAAATTCGCAAACAATTTGACGCGGCTAAAGGAGACCCTGAGAAAGAGCCTCATGTGATGGTCGTTCTTGATTCCTTTTCGGGACTTGAGAAGAGACAGTTTGTCGAAGACGCTTTGAATGAGAAGGTTGCAGGAGATATGGGACAGAAAGCTAAGGCAAAGAATGCGATGATTAAATCCCTTATGATGCCTGTAGTGATAACAGGATGTCCGCTTGTTTTGATATGCCATTCCTACAAGTCCATGAATGCAATGGGTCCGCAGAAATTTAACGAACTTTCAGGCGGTGAAGGAATCAAGTATGCATCTCATATCGTGGTTCAGTCCACAAAATCGAGAAAGAGGCAGGAAGATTCCTCGCTTGGTTTAAAGGGAGGAAATTCTTATTATGCTGGCAACGCAATAAGATACATTTCTTATAAGGACAGGCTTGTAAAGGAAGGTCTTGAAACTACGATGTATGTAGACCTGAACGAAGGAATAAGCAAGTATGCGGGGCTTTGGGACGATGCCATCCGTCTTGGTTTCATAAAACAGTCAGGTGCATGGTACCAGGTTCCTTCGTATGCAGACCCAGAAAAGAAGTTCCGAAAGGATGATATTGCGGAGAACGAGGAAATTTGGAACACGTTCATCAATGACATGGATGAATTGTTTAAGTATGAGACTCAGTACGGTCATAAGAATTTCGATGAGACCTCTGCCAAGGCTTATCTTGAAAGTATCAAAAAGCCATCTAATGCAACAAAGAAGACTGTCAAGGAAACAAAGTAATGGCAAGATTCAGGAAGAAAAAGGACATCAATTTAGGAAACGTCTCCATAGGAACTGGAGACGTTCCTTCCAAAGTTGACGAGAATGCTTCATCTATAAAGAAAAGACAGAAGGAAATTGAAGAGGATACTGCGAAAAAGATAGAGGAGTATCGAAAGGAAAATCCTGAAGAACCAAAGACTAAAAAGAAATCTTCTTCAATAGAAGCACCTCTTAAAATGAAGAGGTCTATAGGTTCTCTTGATGGAGAATATGTTGATATTGCAAAAAGATATCTTGGACTTCCAAGTGGAAGCAAGCCTACGATAGTAGAACTTTCCAAAGGAATAATAAAGCTTTTCGAAGACAATGCAAAACTTTACAAGGAATTGACAATGCTTAGGGAAATCTCGAAAGACGGTGTTAGAGCTTCTACAAAGCACTCATGGGAACAGAACAGTTCATGGAATTGATTTTATTGATGAACTGTGATACAATATTATTCCGATGTCATTGTCAGCTATAGACAGAGAGCGCGAATTTACAGATGAGCAGGTTTCAGAGTGGATTCTGAACAGGATATTCCACGACGTATCGGTACTCGATGTTATTTCCGCTATTAACAACAGCAGATGGTATTCCAATGAAATTGTTGGAATACTGATTGGTGTTGTAGTTGCGTCGTATAAAAAACACGGAGTGATTCCAACTCAAGATGCCGTTATCGGAAATCTAAAGTATCTTGTAAAGACAGGAAAGGTGGAGGCTGACATAAACGAACTCGTCTCCACGTTCAAGAGAATAGTAAATTCTTCGATAAACATTGACCAGGATACTGTTACTGAATCCATAGAACTTTTCGTACAGGATTCAGGTCTATATCGTGCGGTCGAAGACTATACGGAGAGTCGTCTTCTTGGAGACCGTGTAAAAAAGAAACTTAAGTTTTCCGAGACTCTTGCTCAGATTCATAAGTTCGAAGACTTTAAAATTGATACAGATATTGGACTCGACTATTTTTCCGAAGAGGGACAGAATAGCCACTGGGACTTTCTAACGAATCCAGAGGCTAAACTTCCTACAGGAATTGAGTGGATTGACAAGGTTACGTCAGGTGGAATATATAGAAACGGACATTTCCTTGGTGTAGTTGTCGCCGCACCGAATGTTGGAAAGAGTATCATACTTTCAAATCTCGCATACAATTTTTTGCAGCAGGATTTGAAGGTTTTGATAATTTCCCTTGAAATGTCTCAGAACGTTTATGGAAGAAGAATAACCAGTCTTGTTGCAGATTCTTGTATCGACACGCTTGGATTCTATGCAGAGGATGCAAGGAAGAATATCGAGAAGTTTCATATTGAACACCCAAACGCGCAACTCATAATCAAGGAATGGCCTTCAGCAGGTGCGACTCCAAATACGATAGATGCATATCTTGAGACATTGATAAACAAAAATATTAAGCCTGATGTGATAGTTCTCGATTATTTGAATCTTCTTAAGCCGTCGAATCATCATTATACAGGCGATAAACAGTATATCCAAATAGGTTATATTACAAAAGAGGTTCGAGGTCTTAGCACGAAATATGGAATTCCAATTTTCTCAGCAACTCAAAGCAACCGTGCAGGATATGAGAATACGGAAACGTCCTTGACGAACATTAGTCAATCTACTGCTGTTGCCGAAGACGCAGATTTCATTATGGCGGCTTACAGGTTCGATGAAGACCTTATGAATGGAATATTGAGGATGAAAGTCATAAAGTCAAGGCTAGGCGGAAAGGACTATCCTGCACATCAATATCAAATCGACAAGGAGACGCTTCAGCTTATAGACAAGGGAGATGCCACAATAGATGTTGATGACAGTGTTGACTTGAATGAAATAATTTCAGGTGTCAATGGAAAGAATAAAAAGAAACTCGTAGGAAAAGACAGGAAAAAGAATGTTTCCGACGAAGATGATGAAAAATATGTTAAGCCGATTATAGATGACAATAGAAAAATTGATAGTTTTTCAAAATCACTGTCTGCGGCAAGTGATGACCTTGATAAGGATTTTAGTTTTATCTGAAATATAATTTAAGGCATAAGGACAATCTGCCTGATGAAACTTAAAATATATGATAATATAGATGACTGCGACATCGAGCTTACTGTAATCTCTTTTGTCAATGGAGTCGTCATTGGAATAGACGAAACACTTACGGAAGATGAGGAGCTTGATAACTACGAGAAAATAGAAAGAAAGAAGAATGAAGCTTTAAAGGCAAAAGAACGAAAAAATGTACGAAAAAACCCAGAGGACAACATTGGGGACGCAGTTGCGACGCTTGATACGGCAGAAATCGAAAGAGGAGTCGATTTCGAGAATATTTTTAGGAGCATTGGAAAAACCCTTGAGGATAAGAAGATTGGGTATGCAGAGTTCTTCAAGGACGCAGAGTTGCTTGCAAATTATTGTGAATACTACAACTACACGCTTCTGAATTTCATAAGACTTTTTATCGAGCACAAGCCTGAAATAATGACAGTAGAGTTTATAAAGAAACACATAAAGCCGATGGTGTTCGAGATGCAGAAGAGAAAATACGATTTTGAGAATGATGTTGAAGGATGCCAGTACAGAAGAATTTTTGCCCATCTGTAGTGTTGGGGATGTTTCGCTATCGTCGGTTGAAGAACCTAGCGATGACGATATAAACTATGCTTATAACCTGTTTGATGCGGAAAAGATGAAATATTTTCGCAATGTATTCGTAAAGCTTAATAGAGATTTCAGAAGGAGAAAAACTGCAAAACCTGATGAATGGAAGGACTTTTCAGAGGTTATAAAGCTTTGCAAGATAAACGGATTTGATTTTCAGTGCTATTTGAAATATTGTTTTTTAAACAGGCTTGTTCCAAAATCAAGAGGAAAAACACTTTCTGACATATCATATCTTCGAAATACTCCGCAGTTAATTGACTATGCTAGGAATAGGTCAAAGATTGAAAAATTGTATTCGATATATCGTTCGATACAGAAAACAATACTTCTGATACGGAAAATAAAAAAAGAGACTGGTGAGACTGCTATACAGTCGATAAAGAGGATTTTGACATCTGAAAAACTTTCTACATATCTTTCTACAGGCACTGTTTCTCCATATTTTGTCGCTCTAATACCTAAAGCCAATATTATAATTCACAAGATTATCGATAGAGATTGTGAAGATGGAACAACGTTAATTGATTTCTGCAACAGGATTAATATATATGGAAAGATGGCAATTGAATCGCTTTCCATGTTTTATCCAAATTCCATGACAAAGACAATAGTGGAAATGTGCAGTTGACTCGAAAAAACATTTATGCTATAATATGAAACGTTTGATACAAAAACCACAATAAGGAACAAATCATAATGAAGTTGATTAATAAGTTGGATGAGACTGTGGAAAAGTCTCTTTATTCAGGGCAGTCTACGCGAAGCAATGAGATGTATCTCCGTCCTGTTCCAAAGTACGACGAGAACGGCAAGGAACTCAAGAAGTCGGAACGCTATTATGTATTCAGGCTTCTCTATTTTACAGGTGAAGACCGTAACTATCCGTTCATCGTTCGTGACGAGCATACATTTATCAAGAAGGATTTCTCAGGCAATGTAAAGGAAATCAAGCGCATTTGCTGCCCAAACACGCTTTGGGCTAAAAAGAAGATTCAAGAGAAGGTGGACAGGGACTATTGCCCAATATGCAAGTTTTCTTTCGAGCAGAATAGCGAGGGATGGAAGAACTTCAAGACTCTTGGTCAGATTGATGATACATGCCTTAAAATTGCAAAGGAGACTCAGAGGCAGTGGGCGGCATATCTTCCGGTTCTTGTCATTTCCGACCCTCTTTACAAGAACAACAATAACCATTTTCGCATTCTTCGTCTTGCTGGTGATGACGGAAAAGCTGCGTTTATGCGAATCAAAGAAATGATTTCAGAGGCGAATAAGCTTGGAATTTCCGTATTCAACGGCGAAGAGGGAGCAAATATCGCAATGCTCTGCGAAAAGATGCAGAAAATCAGTATGAGGAAGAATGGCGAGCCTATAATCGACAAGGAGACTGGAGAGCCTAAGACATATAACGCAAACTGCATTACAGATGTTCAGCTGATGTCAAAGAGGCTGCATTCATATAGCATCGTAACGGAGGCAAATCTTGAAAAACTTGCATTCGACGAGACGTATGGTGTTGCGGCAACAAAGGAACAGTTGCAGGCTTTCCTTTCGGAGAATTATCTTGACAATGGTGCGTCGGATTCCGACTTTGACGAGGAATTTGGTTCTGAGGATGATTTTGGTGGAGAAATAAAAAAGAATCTTCAGGTTGCGAAAAAGAACACAGAAACCGAAGATGAAGATGACGAAATTGAAGACAAGTCTGAGGTAGAGACGGATGATTTCGAAGAAGATGAAGAGTCCGAAACCGAAAACGACGTAGATGAAGCCGATGTTGATGACGAGGACGAGGAGACGGAGGAAGATGACGATGATGAATTCGCAGACGAGTCTCCAAGGGATGCGATAGCTAGAATTACAAAGGGTCGTATTTCTACTGCTCAGAGCGCATCATCGAAGAAGGTTGCAGCTGCTGTAATGGATTCTGTTGCGACTTCTAAAAAGACTGTTGCGGCAAAGGCTGTCCCTGTAAAGAAGTCTACAATCAAGATGAAGAACCGTGTAGAGCTTCCTAAGGATAAGGATAGCATTAGAGACAGCTCTCTTGATATCGACCCTGACGACCTTCCGTTCTAAGATTGTGTGGTCTACTGTGTCAAACCAAGCCTCCTGCGAATTGCGTAGGAGGCTTTTTAATGCTAAATATAACAAATAGCATCAAGAAATGGGAATCCATACCCCTATAGACAGACGTTTTAGGTTCGGAGAGCTGTATGGCATAAGAAGGTCGTACAGCGACATGAACAGGTCTATAGAGGAATCGAACATGGAAAAACAGCTGTTCGATATGATGCTATCACATATGGTAGAAAGCGGAAATCTCGAAAAGATTGAACGTTTTGCGAGGAAAAACCGTGCATTATGCGACTTCACCACGGAAAACTCGATAGTGGAGTCGATAGCCATGATGAATGAAAGGACAAATGGACTTAACATACCAAAGGTAGTAAAGAAAAGAGCTTCCGATAAACTGAGAATGGCTGTAAGCGACAGGGCACTTTCAATAAAGACGAACGAATACAAGTTACCGTCGTTCGGCAAACCTGAAAAAGAGCCGACTATATATGAATCAGATAATGATGAAGATATTTCTATTACTAACGAGGAAAGCAAAGATATAGACAAGCTCATAAATGATATTGCGATAAAACAGGGAATTGTTGGGAATAATGAGATTATACAATCGAAGACCGATATCGAGTTTGAGAAGAATCTCAATTCAAAACAGGAAGACGACGTTCAAAAGAAGCATAATTATTCTATAAGAAGCGTTATACTTGAAGCCATTGCAGGAAACGAAAAGAAAACTAAGCTGATACCTCCTACTTCAATATACAGCTACAATAATGGAAAGCCTAAAGACTATCTCAATTCTACAATGAAAAATATTGTGAATGGAGTAAATGCTATTTGCGGTTTGAATTTTCCTGAAAACGATTATATATGGCTTGCATCTGGAAGACCTGTTCCTTTCCTAAAATGCGAAATGGTCGTAAATTCAGAAATGGTCAAGGGAAATCGACTATTAAACGCATATTTTGGTCCAGCAGGAGAATTCAAGGACTATCTTTATAGAGCTGACGGAACTCCAAGAATAGAACAGTCAAAGGCAATGTCCATGTCTACAATAGACAGGGAAGTAAATGCCGTCATGTCATATCCGATAATAAGGGCTTATACCACTATGATATCATGGGATATCGTGAATGGAGAGGAAATTCTGAGAGAGATTAATTCAGAGGATTTCCAAGGAACTTCAATCAGAATAATAGACTGAAAATCTTATTGCGGTTTTTCCATATTTGTGCTATAATACACAATATGAATATCAAGTCTCAAAAGATTCAAGCATCTTCAATCATATCAAAACTCAGGGATGCAAACGACGCCTATAGAAAAGGATGTCCGTTCATTAGCGATACTGAGTACGACAACCTTTTGGACGAATTCAGAAAAATGGTTGAACCAGAAGCATATGAATTGGTTCGCACATCTTTAATGGAATCCGGCGGAGAAGTGAAACATCCATATGTAATGGGTTCTCTTGACAAGATAAAGGCTTTTGACAAGTCCGCTTCAATCGGAGATTGGATAAAGAAGAATGTGGTGGATACTGGAGATACTAAAAACGGAATATTCGTTTCTTCTAAAATCGACGGGTGTTCAGCAAGAATTACATACAGCAACGGTTGTCTTGTCGGTGCTGCTACAAGAGGAGACGGATACAGCGGATTCGACATACTTTCCAAAGCACTTCTGTTCATTCCAAATACACTCAATTCTTCGTTCAGCGGTGACATTCGCGGAGAAATTACCCTAACGAATGAAACGTTTGAGGAGCTTAACGAGATTTCAAATTCGGATTACAAGAACATAAGAAACGCTACAGCAGGACTTATAAACTCAAAAGACCACACAGACGAAGAATATTCCTTTTTGAGATTCTTCGCATATGAGATAATGGGAGACAACAAGCATACGAAGAAAGAGCAGTTCGCAATTCTTCGAAAACTCGGTTTTGAGACTGCTCTTTCTTCTGAGCTTACCGATGTGTTCGTGTTTGATGATATTGATGCTCCTAAAAGCGAAAATTCCGAAGATGCAATCGACCGTGCTCTTTTGAAGATATACAACGAATTTTCTGAGAAAGCACCGTTCGACATTGATGGGTTGGTCGTTACTGACCTGAACAATTCACATACTTCCGAAAACGTAAAGATTCCTGAAAGTACTGTTGCAGTAAAGTTCAATCAACTTACTGCTAAGTCTAAACTGATAGATGTTGCATGGAATGTTTCGAAGTCTGGTAGACTTTCTCCTGTAGGGATAATAGAACCTGTTGAGCTTGGAGGGTCAACAATTTCCAATGCAACGCTCAACAATCTTCATTTTATAGACGAACTTGGACTCAAGCTTGGTTGCGTAGTAACAATATTAAAGTCAGGTGATATTATACCTAAGGTTGTTGGGGTAGAGCATGTTGACAAGGATGGAGAAATTGATATAGCATTTCCGAAAAACTGCCCTTCGTGTGGAAAGCCACTTCAATATGACGAGGATGCATTGTTTCCAATGTGCGTGAACGATGATTGTGATGGAATAGTCCATGCAAAGGTTCTGCATTTTCTTAAGCAGCTAAAAATCAAGAATGTAAGCCTCAAGACAATTGCGAAATTCAACTTGCGAAAGATTACAGACCTTCTTCATCTTTCCGATGACGGAGGTCTTGTCAAGACAAAGTTTATAGCAGACATAAACAGGCTTATGTTCGGAGGTTCGAAAAGGGATATTCTTTGCGCTTTCGATTATGATGGGGTTTCATCGAAGATAATAGACAAGATGATTGCACATTATGGTTTCGATAAGTTGATAGAACACAACTATGAAGAGCTTTCAAAGAATTTTCCATATGGTGTCGGAGAGAAGTTTTTGAAGAAGTTCTGCGAAGGATTTGCTGACATAGAGGGATATTATAGGGCGATAACGGAAGATTCAAGATACTACGGAGGGGACATTTCCGTAGAATCGTCAGTTCCTGAAGATGGAGGTGTTCTTGATGGAAAAGGTTTTGTAGTGACAGGAACACTTGAGTCGATGAGTAGGGACGAGTTCAAGATGTCCGTTACTAGAAATGGCGGAAAATATCAGTCCTCCGTCAGCAAGAAGACTGATTATCTTGTGTGTAATGACGAGTCTTCTGCGACTACGAAGGTGAACAAGGCAAAGGCACTAGGAGTGCAGGTCATAAATGAAACGAAATATCTTGCAATGATAAAGGACGGCTCTGATGGTTTCACAATCTTCTGAGAGCATAACGGAGACGATTTGTAAGTTTGACGACCGTTTCCTCAAGCTTCTTGAGGTTGACGGTGGATTTTTCAGACGTAGAAAATACAGGAAATTCGTTGAAAAGTCCAAGGAGTTCTACCGTGCATATGTAAAGAAATGTAATGAATACAACACCTATATTGATTTTTTCACTCCTCTTCTGTGGTATCTGGTTGGGTGTGGATATGGTTATGAACAGTCTGCGGAATATCTTTCAGTGATACGTGGAGGAATAATCGAACATCTGAGGAAGACGCTTCCAGCCGAAGTCCTCAGCAATCTTGGAGAAGACTTTGGTCAAGGTAGTTGACATAGCGTGGATTGCAGACAAGTCGCTCGATATTTACTGCGCATCGTTGTCTAAGGAAACAATAGAGTCCTTTTCGAATGTAAAATCGAAATACCGTTCGAAGAGCGTAGCATCTTCTGTCGGAAAGATTTTTTCATCTGTTTTCAATTCAGCAATTGCAGAATATTCGAAAAAATTTGAAAAAGTGTTTGTGATAGTTCCATGTTTTCCAATAATGAGAATGAAACAGGCTTCCATTATTTCAAGATTCATCTGCATGGACGATGGATTTCTTTCCGAACTTGGAGTCAGTTCAAACCAATTTCAGGAGTTTTTTGAGAAGTTCATTATGCAAAAATGCCGTAATGAATATCTTACGAAAGATGAAACGTTTGGAAATTGCTTTATATTGAATGGAAGGGGGGTTCTCCTGAAAGACTGGACAGACGCAATAGTCGATGTTTATGGCTCTTCTTTGGTCGATTTGTCAAAATCAGGCATTTTTGAAAATAACCCTGGTTTTATTAATACCATGAAGCATAGACCAGAAAGCTTTACTGAAACAACGGAAGAAATGAAATTCAAACTTAAGGAACTTATTAAAAACTTGACATAGTTTCTTCATTTTATTACATTTTTTTCATGAAACCGGTTTTATTTTCGACCGGATATGTGTTATTATTGTATCAGTTCATCTGAAATAATAGCATAGAATCGTGCATACAAAGAAAAAACAGAGACAGGAAAGTGGAAAGAATAGAAAAACCAAGAGCAAGACTGTTCGTTGCCATAGCGAAAGAGATGGTTCTACACAGAAGCTGTATGCGATGGCAGTAGATAGGTTTTTCGGAGGATTCAAGGACAAGGACGAAAGATTCAGGATTCTTTCAAAGGAAGAAGAGCGTGAGATTATTGAGAAATATAAGGATGACAGGCAAGAACTTGAAAACCAGCTTGTTACCCACAACATATTTCTTGCAATAGGATTCGCAAGCAAACAACAGTACAGGTTCAATGACTTCGACGAACTTATTGCACTTTCCATGTATGGATTAAGGGACGCTGCTCAGTCTTTCGACCCATCTAAAGGGTGGAGGTTCAACACATATGCAGTATGGTATCTCAAAAAGCACGTTCTTAAGCAATTTTATGTGAAAAAAGAATATTATATAGCGAACAATACCTCGTTATACCTTGACGATACGACAGGTATGGATGGAGACGATGATGGAAGTGATTATGTATACGGAACGCTTAGTTCGCAGATTGAACCGTCTGTAGAGGAGATGTATACGAAAAAGAACATGTTTGTACATATTGAGAACTCAGAACACGAAATTCACATGAAAAATATGTTATCAAAAATTTTGAATAGCGTTGCTACAAGTTCACTCAGCGAAACTGACAAGAAGATATTTAACATGGTTTTCATAGAAAAAGATAACACTAAAACAATATCGAACGAACTTGGAATAACCGCAAACGAAGTGGTCAACGGAAAAAGAAGGGTGCTTTCCTATATAAACGAAAATTTTTCGAAAAAAGAGGTGTTTGCCGAATAGTTTTCTTTTTAATATACTTTAGTTCAAGGAAACATCTTAAATGAGCGACGAAAAGACGACCGAACAGCAAAAGCCCTCGAAAAAGAGACAGGGCAATCCGTTCTGTATCAATATATTTCCTGCCGACACGACAGGATGTGACTTCTACAGGAACTTCTGTCCAAGAGAGACTATTGAACATTGCATAGGGAATATAATGTTCAATACATGCAGGAAATTTCTTGTCGACGATAATTTTTTCAGAGGAATCAACGTTAACATACTGCAAAGGCAAGTTAACAACGCTCAGTGTGAATACTACTTAAAATACATTATCCCAATGAGCAGGAAATGCGGTTCGTGGATTGTATACAATATTGACGACTGCATATTTAAGGACGATATTCCAAGATATAACAAGGCTTGGGAGGTGTATCAGGACGAGCAGTACATGCAGAACGTCTACAAGATGCTGAACGCTTCGGACTTCGTGCTTGTAACGACCGAAGAGCTTGGAGAATATTACACAAAGCGTTTTGGTGTAAGCGATGATGCGATAATAGTCATACCCAACTATCTTCCTAGATGGTGGATTGAGCACTGCTACGACCACGAAAGAAGCGTAAGGAATTTCGAGAAGAACAAGACTCGTCCTAGAATCGGTCTCATTGGAGCACCGTCTCACTATGATGTCAACAATAAGAAGCTCGACAATGACATCACTCCAATTCTTCCATACATAAAGAAGACGTTGAAGGACTACAGGTGGGTGGTATTCGGTTCAAAGATTCCTGAACTTGAGGAATATATAGCGAAAGGAGACATAGAATTCCACGGAGGAATAGACATACTCCATTATCCTGATAGAATTTCTAAATTGAATCTTCAATACGTTGTCGCACCGTTGCAGGATAACACGTTCAACCGCTGCAAGTCGAACATCAAGCTAACCGAATCGTGGGCGATGGGCATTGGATGCGCTGCACAGGATATCTGTGCGTACAATAAGTACACAAAAGACGTGTTCGGAGATTGTGAAAGTCTCGACGCGATACTCAAAAGAGACTTGAAGGACGAGTCGGCATTTGGAGAGAAGATAGCGGAAAACTTCAAAAATATGGATGACTGGTGGCTTGAGTCCCATCTCGACTCATGGTTGAAGCTGTACCGTCTTAGGCAGAAGCCTCTTCTTTACAATTACGATTCAAAGATTGCACAGCAACGACAACAGCAGCAAAAAAAATCATCAGATGGCGAAATAGAGGCTCCGAAAATCGTAATTCCGGACCTTTCCGACATGAAAGCCGAGAACGACAGTGAAAGAGAAGGGAAATAATAATTATGGAAAAGACAACAAGGATAAACTTCATCTTAAACGGAAAAAGAGAACTTTCCGGTGTGGTAGACAACCTGAAAAAGCTGTTTGAATCTGAAGACCCAATGCTGCTTATATCGAAAAGCGGTTTCGATGAAGCGAAAAATGTGTTTTTCGAAAAACTAGGAAAGGACGAAAATTGGTTTGAAGAGAATGTCTACCATGCGAAGTTCAACGAGGTAGACTACGATAAGATAAAATCGTATCCGACTAAGAAGGTATATCTCATAAAGACTCCGAACTCTTTGTACCATACGATTTCTACTGCATATAACGACGGACTCAAGTTCGTAGATTCCACAGGCATTGCAAGGTTCGTGCATGTGTTCGCAGATGACTGCAAGATTGTGAGCGAAAACTACAATCCTTTGGCATACGAATGGTTCATGTCGAACTTCTCAGTTCCTTTCGTAATGGATTCGAAGCTTAACCAAGGCAACTATGCTTTTAAGAAGTATTCACCTAGGTTCGTGTTCATGTCCAAGGAATATCTTCCTCAGCCTGTATCGTTCGTGCAATACGAGTCGAAAGACCATTTCATCGTAGACCGAGATGAGATGAAGTTCAATTTCGACGAAAAAGTAAAAAGGCTGTATGTTCCAGAACTCGTAATAAGGCTTAGGAAGGAAGGTTTGCTTAAGCACACGTCGTTCTATCCTGACCCGGTTCTCGAACAATGGATAAAAAGGGACGAGAGCTGCGCCGCTTCAACCGATGCCAATACGTTCATAAAGGAGTATTCAGAAGATGAACGGTACATCAAGGAGGTCCTGAAGTCGTCGATAGCGATAGAGAACGCGGTAGACCCTTTAATCAAGGAAATGGTAGACGTAATAAAGAACCGTTTGTCAAAGAACGGTGCTAAAGACGAGAAAGGGGCGAAGTCCTAATGGTGTTAGACAGATACGGTGATGGAGAACGATACGGATACTGTCGTGGAAGGGGTGGATATACTGACGAGGATAGGCAATTCTTCGAAGAGACTGATGACGATATTGCAGAGCAGAGAGAGGAATCGCTTATAGATTCGTCTGAATCAACCGATGAGCTTGGGGACGTTCTCGAAGAGCACGAGAGCGACAATCTCAAGCCTGAGGAGTTCGGTTTGAGGTCTCCAAAAGCGAGGAATATCTATTGCGACAAGAACGAACTCTACGAAGAAATTAGAAAGTACCAGAGAGAGGGAAACCCTACTGATGCTCTCGGCGAAATGCTTATCAAGATTGCTCTCCACATGTCTACGATGGCTCGTTTCTGGAGATACAGCCATGACATAAAGGAGGAGCTTGTCAACCACGCGATATTGCAGATGCTGAAGTCTGTTCCGAAGTTTAACCTAAAGGACGACAAGAAGAATCCATTCGGATATCTGTCCATGATTTGCTATCGAGATATGCTTCATTCGCTAAAAAAGCACTTCAAGCAGGACAAGATAAGAAAATCCGTATCGGAGGCTTACATCAGCAAGATGGCGAGCGTCAGTAATGGTGGCGACGACAGGCTTTCTATGTTAAAGGCTACACTTGAAAGGAACGAGGAGTACAACAATTTCCTCAAAAACGACAAGTATCCATACCAACAACAGCAGATAAAGAAAGTCGATACATTTGCATTGTCTAAGGGTGAGCAGGCGAAAAAGGCGAAACTTGAGGCAAGAGCCTCAAGGAAATCTGCAAAAAAGGCGGCTAAATAGCAATAGCCGTGCATACAAGACCGTACAAGAAGACAGTAGAATGCGCAGGAATAGCATTAGTCAGCAAAGGCAGGTTGTTCCTGATTCGTCCTCTTTTCAATGGAATCATGCAGCAACCTGGAATACCTAAGGGACATGTGGAGGATGGGGAAAGTCCACAGAATGCGGCTGTAAGGGAATTCGAAGAGGAAACAGGCATCGACATCGGAAAAAAGAACCTCGAATTCTTATGCTATGTGTTCGCTAAAATAGACGATGATACGGAAAAAAAAGTCATAGTATATAGGGTCGACGGAGATGGAAATGAGGAGTTCCACGGTTCGAATCTTGCGGAGAACGGAGAGCCTGAGAACATAGATGGAGGATATGTTCCGTTGGATTATGCGAAAAAGATAATAACCGTCTATCAGCAGCCTATAGTTGACAGGCTAATTGAACAGGAGACGGTCTCAACCTTCAAGAAGTTTCTGAAGAGCTTCAGCTGGCTTAACTGAATAAAGGAAAGAAAAAAATGATGAAAAAGACAATTATCTCACTTATAGCGGTTGCAATAATGTCGTTGTCGATTGCAGGATGTAAATGCGTCAATTGCGGAAATGACAGCAAGCCAGTTGCGCCTGACACGTATTCGAATGAACAGGGGGATGTCAAAGACCCAGTTCTTCCGCAAATGGAGTTTTGGTGGGAGTAAATTAAAATAAAAGGATTTTACCGATGACAATAGATGAAGCAAGGATAAAGATAGACACAATTCTCAATGAGGTTGATTGTGATTTGGAGACATATGAAAATGAGATAAAGCCGATTGAAAATGCTCTGAAGATAAAGGAAATCGAAGAAAGGAAATATGCAAAGACGCATAGACTTGGATTTTGCAAAGTTCCTAAGAATATTGAGGATTTACCGTCTCTTTCAATAGGAAGCTCAAAATATGTCGCACCTGTAGAATATGATTGCAGAGGACTTTGTACGAAGACTGAGAACCAGGGAAGTTTGCCATATTGTGCCGCGTATTCATGCACAAACTGGGCGGAGAATCAGCTTTGGAAGCTTTCTGACGTTCCACAGGAACTTGACCCTGTTGCAGTATACAAGTATGCAAAAACGATAGACGGAGACCCGAACGGTGAAGGAACCACGCTTACAGCCGTGTTGCAGTATCTTCTTGACAAGGGGATTTTCGACAGGAAGAGCTGTGCAATAAAGGTCATAAGGAAAAATTCAAACAGCATTAATGCTGTTAAATACGCACTGCACAAGTTCGGCTCGATTCTCGGTGCTTTCAACTGTACAAGTGAATGGTACAGCATAAACAAAAACAAAACGTGTATTTCTGGAAGAGGGGACTACTATTTTTGCGGCGGACACGCCGTGGAACTATGTGGTTATACGAAGGAATGCGTAATAATTCACAATTCATGGGGAACTGAATTCGGAAAGAAGGGATTCTGCTTCATGACATGGAAGGAATTTGAGAGAGAATGGTTGTACGGAGCGGTTCTTTCAGGGTGTCTCAACGGGCTGACTCTCAATACCTGAAAAATCTTGTTGCATGGAAAACCGTTTTGTGGTATACTATTGGACATAAATAGTAGAACAAGCAAAGACAAGACAAACATAAAGGATAAAAAATAAAATGAAAAAGATTATTGCAATGGCGATTACCGCTATGATGGCGGTTTTTTGCTATTCTGATACAATTACGAACGCTGTTGACGTCTATGACGTAACTGCTACAATACGTACACCTGTTGCAAAACTCGCAAAAGCGACAAAGAGCAGGGCTGCATTTGTGTACCGTGATGTAGAAAGCAGGACTCTAAAGGGTACACTTACTCTAACTTGGGTTAAGGAAGAAGGTGACGACTATGAGGCAGTGATTCCGTCACTGTCGCTCTATGACAAGAAATATGGAACTGATTCAACAGTTGAGTATACGATTGTCGGAGAGGATGAGGCTACAAGAGGTATAATGCCATTCGACTTCAGCATTCTCGGAAAGAACATGGAAAAGGCTTCCGCCATTTTCGTTGGAGTGGACGAGAACGTTGATGAGGACAATAGCGGATACAAGTTCCTTGAATTCTCCGGCTTCGGAACTACTTCCACTAAGAAGATAAAGACCCTGTCTCCAGGATGTTGTGGTTTCCCTGCGATAGGTACGGCATCCTGTAAGAAGATTAGCAGTCTTAGTGGAAAGGTGACAGGAATGTACAGCAGTGGATGCGGAGAGGATAGTCCGTCAAACCTTGCTCAGTCGTGCGGTTTCATCGACGATGTACTTGGAGTTACGCCAATAATCGCATGCGAAGGAACATGGACAGCCAAGTTCAACAAGAAGCTCAGTCACTAACATTGGATTGGTAATCTTGTTTATGCTTAAAGGCGCAGCTTAATGCTGCGCCTTTTTACATATGAACTGAATCATTTTCTAGAACAGCTCCATCTGAACGAAATCGTTCCTTTCGTAGTCTCGACCGATAAGATGTCTTGCCTTGTTTATTACTGTTTCATCGATTATTCCGTATCGAAGGAACGATATGTTCTGCTCGACCATTTTTTTAATTCTGTGTGAAGCAATCCAAGGTGCAAAGTTTGACAGATAGTTTTCCACAGATTCAACAGGTTCCGAATCCCAACCTTTAATAGGATATATCGTTATGTCAAACAGAAGTCTGTTTCCTTCATCCGACATATACATCTCAATGCTGACATCGCTTGTTCCATATCTTGTTGAATTCGCCTCCTGAACTATCTTGCTCCTTGCAGAGCCTGTCAGAACTATCGCTCCAAGGTTTTTGTCGAACGTCATAGATTCGGAAAATTCGGCAGGAACAATCTGACTACGTAGTTCAGCCTCCCTACGCTTGTTGACGTTTGTTATCATAGCCAAATCCTTCTTATTGGCATTGATACCATCTCCCTCGGAAGACGATTCCTTTACAGAAAAGTTTCCTCCTTTTACAACTTCAATCCTATCTGATGCAATTTCATCTCCATCTATAGCGCACGTACCTGTCAGGTAGAATGACATTTCTCCATCATAATCATCCGAACTCATTATGCCAATCTCGTCTTCAGGTTTTGAAGTAAGAAATGAAACCAATTCATCTGACATGTGACGTGATGGATATTTCAGGTCTTTATCCTCCCAGTAGAAAAGAATCTCATCAGGCGAATCCGTTTCTTCATAATATGCGCCAGTATCGATTAGATGTCCGAAGTCAGGATATTTTTCAAGTCCTGTTATATCTATTTTTAGTATGTATTTGGAATCTTCGTCCCAAGGTGTTTTAGATACGAAGCATGGATTTTTGGGAAGATGTTTTTGATATAGTGCTTCGAAAGCGTTGTTTTCCGTAAATCCGTTTACTGGAGATGAATGGAATCCTTTTTCAAGTATTATTTTAGGATTTACGTTTGTGCAATGGTAAGCATATTCCCTTTGAGTGGAATTTTGACTTTCGACGATTTCGAGATAAGCCATTTCTATGTTGTGGTTCTTCGAATGTTCAAGCATGGCGAATGGTATTTAGAGAAATGTCATAATGTAATTTACATTAGCATGTAGACAGACTAAATAGGGTATGTCTAGTAACTAATGATAACCTATAATGGAAAATTGTAAAATATATAAGTGTGAAATTTGTGGTAACGAATATACACACAAAGCGTCTTTAAGAGTTCATTTGAAGAAAAAGCACAATATCATTATTAAAAATACGGAATGTCATTTTACTATTTGTCCATTATGTAATGAACGAATTGGTAAAGGGCATTTTTCACGACACTTAATATCGGTTCATAATATAAAAAAAGATAGTAGGGATTTTTATATATACAGAAATGCGTATGCCAATAATTTTTTATCTAAGATAGAAGATAAAAAGATTTCTGAAAATCTTATGTCTTATTTTTATGACAAATATGGAAATACTCCAAAAAATTTTAAGAATTTTGTTTCATATTACCGTGCTATATCGAGAATACGTAAATATAATGTTGATTCTGACAATAAAAATTTTGTTCAGAATGTTTTTGAATGGAAGATTGCTCATCCCAAACTTGGAAATTGCAAAGAATTGTGTAAATTGATGTTTCCAAATGAACCTGAAAATGCGGAACGTTATTATAATGAATTTATGTTATCAAACAACCCTTTTGTTGGACATGATGGTTCATTATCACCATTTTCAAAAGATTTTGTTGGATATAAAAATCTTGATGATAAAGAAAAAGAAGTACGAATAGAAGAATGTTTACAACATGATAAAATAGGAAGAAATACAAATCAAATAGAATATTGGACTAAAAGGGGTCTTACTAGATTGGAAGCCAAGAAAATGGTTCATCAAAGACAGCAGACGTTTTCTAAAGAAAGATGTGTTGAAAAATATGGATATGAAGAAGGGATGAGAATATGGAAAGAACGTCAAGAACGTTGGCAGAATACATTGAATTCAAAACCATATGAAGAACAATTGAGAATATTGAAAGCGAAAGCGGATAATAGCAAGATTACAAAACCATATAGCAGAATTGAGCATGAATTTTCATCTCAGCTAGTTTCAGATGAGTATAAAAATGTTGCTGTTACTCCCTATGCAATTCCTGATATATGCGTCGGATGGAAAATTATAGATTTCTTCGGAGATTATTATCATTGTAACCCAAAGAAATATAAGCCTGAATTCTATAATCATCGTGCAAAGAAAACTGCACAGGAAATTTGGAACAAGGATGCTGAAAGGACTGCGAGACTTGAGCATGAAGGTTACATTGTCAAAATTGTTTGGGAATCAGATTATAAAGAAAATAGAGAAAAAGTTATAAACGAATGTAAAGAATTTTTGAAAGCTGAATAAATAATTTTGAGGTTGAATATGAATGATAAAAAGGATTACATGGGGTCTCAGCCTGGGCTTAAACTTGCAAATACGACAGATGTTGTCGATGAAAAAACTTTGACGTGGAGGGCACAGGAATTGAAAAGATGCTTTGACTCAATCGACTACTTTGCTGAACATTACTTTACAATCATAGATGGGAATGGAAACATAGTTCCAATCAAGCTCTACAAAAAGCAATCTGAGCTTATACACAAGTTTCAAGACTATACAAATGTGGTGGTGTGCAGTCCACGGCAAGTTGGAAAGTCCGTCAGTTATAGCATATATTTCTGTTATCAGATTATATTCCAAAAGAACTTCTCGATATTGATAGCAGCAAACAAGGCAAAATCAGCAAAAGGCGTTCTCAAAAAAATCAAGGATGCGTATGAGCAGATTCCAAATTGGATGAAGCCAGGAATAGTTGAATGGAATAAACAATCAATAACGTTCGACAATGGGGTAAAAATAGAGGCTGAAGCTACATCTGATTCAACAGGACGGTCTGGAACCAATGACATAATATGTCTTGACGAATTCTCCTTTGTTCGACCGTCGATACAGGAGTCGTTTTGGGAATCAGTCGTACCGACCATATCGAGTAAGGGAAAGGCGAAGCTTTTTGTGGTATCGACTCCAAATGGAGTCGGTGACAAGTATCATGAAATATGGAAAGAGGCTACGTCAGGTTCTGACACTGTGTGGATTGCCCATAAGATAAATTGGTGGGAGGTTCCAGGAAGAGATGAAGCGTGGAAGCAAAGAGAATTAAAGAGACTGGGTTCTCAAGAAGCGTTTGACAAGGAATATGGATGTATTTTCACACAGTCAAGCACTGATAAACTAATAACGGATGACCGTGTAGTCAAACTCAAGGAATCCGCCGAGAAATCCGATGCGGTCGTTTCCATACTTCCACTGAATCCAAAGAATCCTGACGACAAGCTAACTTACACAAGGTATTTCGAATACGAGGAAGACCATACATACGTCGCAGGCATAGACTGTGCAGAAGGTACCGGACAAGATTCATCCGTCATGTACATTCTCGACATAACCCATACGGACAGCATAAAGCTCGCAGCAAAATTCGATTCAACGAAGACCATACCGGAAGAATTCGCAAATGTCATATATCGTCTTTGGTACAAGTATGGCAAGCCAAAGATAATGATAGAGACAAATGCATGCGGACTTGCTGTATTGGAGGCGTTAAAGAATCTTTCTAGGACGCAGAATGATAAGCTGAGATTCGAACTCAACAGCATAGTCAAATATAACAGACCCGCAGGACACACAGGCATAAACTCGAACAACCAGTCGAAATCAAAGTCCATGCTCAATCTACAGAATCTTGTTCAGTCTAACAGATATGGATTCATACTGCCGGATGACGACCTATACAGGGAACTTCCGTTCTGCGAAAAACGCTCAGGTTCTGGAAATGTAACCTACAAGGCGTTGAAGGGACATCATGACGACCATATACTTGCCTTGGTGTGGGGACTGTTCATCCTTTCGCAAGAACTCATAGAGAAACACTTTACTGTAGAGTATGCCATAGATGAAGACACTAAGCAGAAATATCCTGTATTGGTGCTTCCACTCGGAGAGGATATCGAGACATATAAAAGCGAACATAAGGATGGAATCAATATGGGAGTCGAAGAAGCTCTTGAACTTGCCGCGAAGTGGAGGATGCTTGGAGACGAGGCGAGGGCGAGCTTCATACTTCAGATGGTCTACGACAGGGAGACGGAGGATACAGGCGGAAACTGGGGAAGAAATCCCTATCAGATAGACCAATCCATGTTTTCGGACAGGTTCAGGAAGAAGTTCTTCGACGGAAAGTACTCAGACGGATACTTCAGGCAGCCAGTGTCAGACCCAAACGACGACTACATCGAGGACAATTATGGATTTGGCTGGATAATGTAAGATTGGATATACCCAAAAAACAAACTACCACCAAACCCTTGAAAAATCCCTAAATATGTAGTCAGATAGCAAAGTTTTCGTTCAAAGAGATTCAACCGCAATGTCCGACTCAACATCGACCATAGAAGACATCAAGCTGTCAGGCTCGAACATTCCGAACACGCCTAGAACCGAGGTAATAAATTCGGAAGAAGACCGCTATGACCGCAAGAACTCGAAGTCTCTCGCGAAGAGGGAGAGAAAGGCTCTTTCCTACACGAATCAGCGCATAACGACAAGAGCACAGCTGAAGGATTACATCGTAGATACTCTTGGGTATCCGTTGCAGACAGTAGAACTTACGGATGAACAACTTGAGGACTGCATTGACGATGCGACACAGCTTTACACGAAGTGGGCTACTCTTCCTGAGAAATACATAACAATGCCTCTTTCATCATATCAGAAGGGCGACGAAGACAGCGGAGAGGAGGAGGGTCTAGACCTGTCTGACTACAACGTCGCATGCGTCGACACGATAGGAGGAGAAGACTCATTCGGAATGTTCGGGGCGGACGGACTATGGGGACTTTCGAACTGCATGCTCGCAACAGGAACGTACCCGTTCCTCGGAAGAAGTTTTGGAGGTTCGTCCTTCGAGGGGTTTACCACATACCAGTGCGCCTACGAGTTCTGCGCTATGGCTCGACGGCTTTGTGGTCACGAGTTCACGTTCGACTTCAATCCTCAGACTCAGATGCTAGTACTAATACCAAACCCTGCCTTGCAGCCTGAAAAGTTCAAGGACACGGTAGTCGTGTTCAAGTGCGAATGCGTACCTGAAGACAGGATTCTCTACGGAAACAACTTCGTAAAGAGGCTCGCGATAGCATATGCGAAGGTCAGGCTCGGAACGATACGTTCAAAGTTCAGCGGAGTCACGTTCGGTGGCGGAATAACCGTGAACGCGGCGATAGGCGAAGAGGGCAAGGCTGAGATAGTCGACCTCATTGAGAGGATAAAGAAGGAAGAGGCAATAGGAACCGGCTTCCTCTGCGGGTGAACTACCGCGCCACTAAAGATGGCGCGGCTTCGCGGTGGCGTTCTCGCGTCCGCGATTTTTTACTGATTCGACGAGACCGGTTTCATGAACGTCAGATTCGCTACGTGGAACGTAGCGTGTTCCTACCTTCATCAGAGCCTTTCTCTCCTCAGTCGTGAGTTCCCGCAGTTCCTGCGGTACTTGGTACTGGTTAGTACCGAAATTTTTAATATTGATAGCCGCGTTCAAATCGCGGTCTATTGTCTGTCCGCAGTGCGGACAAACATAGACGCGCCTGTCGAGAGGCATCTTCTGCCTATGTCCGCATTTGGAGCAGATTTGCGAGCTTGGCTCGAATCTTCCGATTTTCACCAAGGACTTGCCGTACCATCGGCACTTGTATTCGAGCATGGCTACAAACTCTGACCAAGAAAGGTCGGAGACCTTTCTGCCCCAGAGTTTCCTCATGCTTTCCATGTTCAAGTCCTCTATGCAGATTGTTTCCGCTTGGTTCTCGCGAACCAATCGCGTCGAGAGCTTGTGGAGGAAATCTTTTCTTGACTCGGCGATGCGACGATGAAGCTTCGCAAGCTTCATCCGCGCCTTGTCACGGTTCTTCGAGCCTTTCTTCTTGCGAGACAGACGTTCATTCAACTTGCGAAGTTTAGCAAGGTTCTTCTTCATCGGCTCCGGAGAGTCGAAGACTTGACCGTCGGAGACGGTCAGGAAATGCTTCAAGCCGAAGTCGATGCCGATTGAGTTTGTCGAAGGGAGCGGCATGTTCGGTTCGGACTCGTCCGTATGGACGAGAACCGAAACGAAGTACCTTCCAGCGCAGTCCTTCGAAATCGTGGCTTGACCAAGCTTTCCGCTCGGCAAGTGGCGATGAATAATGACTTTTATTCCGTCCTTGAATTTCGGAAGATGGAGCTTCGAGTTCTTGAAGTCGAATTCAAAGTGCTGCGGTACTTTGAACGACTGCTTGCCATGCTTCGAATGGAACTTCGGAAAGTTTGCGCGATGCTCGAAGAAGTTCTTGAAAGCCACATCAACACACTTGATTGAGGCTTGAATGGATTGCGAGTTTACCTCGCGAATCCATTCATGCTCTGATTTCAATTTCTTGAAGTCGTCGCAGACCGCGATTTTCATCCAGTTGCGTTATGCTGCGTGGCAGCATAGTTCTTCGTCTTCCAGTCGAGCGTCCAATTGTAGATGTACCTCGAAACGCCAAAATGTTTTGCAAGCAAAACCTTTTGGCTTTCCGTAGGATACAATCTATATTTAACCGCTTTTATCATCGCTGTTATCTATTTAGGCCGGAAATATTTTAAGTTGCGCTAAATATAACAAATGAGACAAAAAATTTCATGCGCTTTCATCCCCCCACTGAAGATGACAGTTGTTTGCTTCGCAAACAACTTGGTGGGTTTTCAGCGCATGGGGTTGATAAACTTTTTCAGTAAGGGATTTTAGCAAAATGGCAGACGCGGAGAAAATGATGCTCCACAAGGAGTATCCGGCGACGGTAAACAAGTGGTACGCAGACATACCTTTAAGCATAATATCGAAGGATTTCAAGGACTTTACCGTTCAGTTGCAAGACTTTACGATACCGAGGATTGAGGTTGGACATACGACACTTCCGTACAAAGGCGTTGAAGTTTCGGTTCCGAACAGGATATTCAACGCGAATGGAAAAGAGACGGAGTTCAAGTACCTGGTTGACGAAAACTGGGAATCATATCTTTCCCTTTACCAGTGGGCGAACTGCTACCAGTCAATAGACAATCCTACGCCATACGACAAGGTTATCGAGAACGACAATCCGTATGCATGGTGGATAATACCAATCCACGTTCATCTTCTCAGTCCATATTTGCAGGATGTCATGCACATCATGTACTACGGATGTACGTTGAAATACCTAAACGAATTCCATGTCACGTACATCGACAAGCCGTCTCCGATGTCGCATTCGTTCAGAATTACCTATCAAAGGGTCGAGATAGGACATACAGATTTTTCTAAGGTCACTTCAAAAGGCGGAGTGTCGTCAAATGGCTAGCATCTCGAAGGTCATAGGGAGGCACATGTTCTCGTCATTGGGCGAATCTTCTTTTTCTTACAAATCATCCGTCGACGCAGAGCTTGAAAGAAGGATTGGCAGATATTCTGCAATGAATGAATCTGCACAGATTGCAAAAATCAGAAACGACGAGGTTCTTGAACTCATAAAGAGGAAGAAATATGATAAGGCGGTGGAACTCGCGAAAACGAGAAAACTCAATCCATTCTCGCTGTTCAACGGAGTGCAGGCTTTTGGAAAGGTATACGACAACATTCCGTTTATCGCGGCGGCACTAGCAGTTGCTTCAGACAAGAGAAGCAAGGACGAGTCGACCGGAGAGAAGATGGCTAGGGTTTTGACGGAAGTGTTCAGGCAGTGCGGAAACAATTCAAGGAACATGTTCGACGCAAAGTTTAACACGCCAAGCGGATGTGATGACATATTGACGTTTGTTCTAACGAGAGATGGTGAAGTGAAGAAAGCGAAGAAGTATGACCACGACCTGGACCTTGACGCGCTCGTTCTACTATCTTCAATACTTAGAGACGGATATACTCTCGGAAATACGTCCAATTTCACGAAATATGTGTTCGAGAATGATTTGGTATCGACGCTAAAGTTCATGATTGAGAACGGAATGTACTCTCCAAGCATGGATTCAATGGAGGCATACGGAATAGAGCCTGTTTCAAACATAGGAAAGCTTATCTCCACGATAGCAGAGCATCCGTTCAAGCTTCATTCACCCGAAATAGAATATGACGACAAGGGGAAATTTGCAGGCGGAACCCTATATGACACTTTTAAAAGAGCAGGATACGACATATCAAAGGCGGACGACAAGGACGGAGATTTCCAGCAGATACATCCAAGTTTCATATGGATGATAAAGGATGCAATACTGAACGCATACGTCAACTACTGCAACAACGGAGAGAATTTCACAAACGACAGTGACGTGTGCTTTTCTGACGGTTCCAAGTTCATGGAGGCTGTCGACAAGCTTCTTTATCTATGTTCCGAATATAAGAAGTTCATCGACACATATGGAAACGGAGCGTTTTCCGGCGAGGACAGGGGAAGATATCTTTCAGAAATAGTCAAATCCGTGAATATACGCCTAATAGAGCTTCAGGATGGACTGAATGAAATTCTTGGGCAACTTGGGCTTCCAAAGATAGCGTTGACTTTAAAAAATCCACTAGACGGAAATGATGAAAATGTCGCATACAAGGCCGTCAACTTCATGAAAGAAGTATGGGATTCCGTAAAGGCCGGTCGCAGACGGCAGCAGAGAAGTTGAACTGAAAGCTGTTTTGTGATATAATACGGTGCATGGGACAGACCATACACCTTGAATCAAACTTAGACAGAATGAACACGTTGGCATGCGTAGACGGCTCGTATGTCATATACTATTGCCTTTTTTCGGCAGTCAACAAATGGACTTCGGAATCTCCGTTTTCTGACTGTATCGAGGATGTCGACATGACCGACGAAAATTTCGAGCAGGTTGACATAACCAGGTATCCTGATTTTGTAGATACGTTGAAAGGGAAGCTAATTGACGCAATCTTTAGAATAAAGAAGATGCTAGACGCATACAATACCGACATGATGTCTGACACATACGGAGACATTTTGTTCGTTCTCGACCCAGAGCACGGTCCTGAATCAAGGTCGTGGAGGTACAGCGTATATCCTGAATACAAGGGACAGAGAAAGGCCGTTCGAGACAAGAAGCCATTTGACGTGTTCAAGGTGTTCGCCAAGTGCATAAAGATTCTTAGAAACAACGGAGAGTTTGAAAGAAAGTATGGAATTCGGATAGTGTCTGCTGACAGATGCGAGGCTGACGACATAATAGCGACTGTTTTCATGGATGAGGAGAATGCGAACTTCAACAAGTTTCTAGTTGCAAGTGACAAGGACTATCTACAGATTCCGAACGTTACGCAAATGACTCTCGAAAACAAGCCGGTTGTCATAGAGCAGCCGTATCCGAACCTTATAAACGTGACTCCTGAAACATATCTCATAGCAAAAATTCTCACAGGTGACGTTTCCGACAATATAACTCAGGTGTTCCCAAAAGTCGCTTACAAGACCGCATTAAAGAAATATGTGTCGAACCTAGATTTCCTGAACGAAAGCCTTGAGAGGGATGCGGTTGCGCTTGAGAAGTTCAACAGGAACACAAGGCTTATAGACTTTGGACGAATACCTAAAAAGATAAGGGCTGCGGCAAGAAATGCCGTAGCCCTCGGATGACCTTGTTTTGGTTCATCAGTTGAACAATGCCGTAATCAAAGACGAAAGCTCAGGTCTAAGTATGAGCGCGGCTGAGATTATTCCTCCCAGTACGCATATCGCCCATTTGCATTCAGTAACCATGCGGTAAAGCGAATATTTCTTGTTTTCCTTTGGAGCTGAGCACTTGTCAAGAATCTTGAGCATAACAAGACTGAACACGGTTTCGCTTACGTTTTGAAGTTTCTCCTCCTGGCTGAGTCCGTTTGTTCCGTCCGCCGCATTGTTAATCAAGTCCCTGAAAAGTATCTTGTCATTCTCGTCGATATGCGTCGAAGAGTCTATCGCCGAAAGAACAGCGTTACGGTTGCTTTTTATCTTATCCTGCATCATTGCTATATATCCTCTTTCCTTTCAGCGTACAGGATTATTTAGAAGTTCCGGAACTCGACGACTTGAACGCCTCCTCGCCGTTCGCCCTGCGGATTCTGGCGTTGGTGTCCATAAGCTCCTTGAGTGCCTTGTTGTAGGACTTCAGTATTGAGGCGTCTTTTTTCTCTTCTGTCTTTGAGCGTCGTTTTGCATTGTCGATAAGCTTCTGAATCTCGGCAACCTGGTCGTCAGGAATCCTTACCGACTTTTTCTTGCCCTGGAACGAACTTTGCCATGTGTAATACTTTTTCGACTTCTTTCCGTTGCTTTTCGTATACTGTTGGGGGGTGAGAGAGCCTGGATGGAATGGGTCCATCGCGATAAGCTTCTTGATGGTCGAAACCTTTGATTTTAGCTTCGCCTTTTTCTTGTTCTTTTCCATGTTTTCCTATGGATGTTCTTTGATTATGGTTATATTTAGGATAGACATTGTATGAAGAGAAGATACAAATTTATTGGATGACCGCTTGACATGGAAACTGTTTTGTGGTATCATTTATTGCAGCTACAAGAAAAAAGCGTATAGAGACATGGAATACTTCAACTTCTGCGAAAATGCCATAGAGACAATCGGAAAAAACATTGACGGATATCTCAATCTTGATGGAATCGACTGTGCTGGACTCGATGATTTCTTCGGAACGGATTTCATATCGGATTTCATAAAATGCGGAAACGTAAACAAGACAAAGACGTTACGTTCTCTTCTGAGGCTTTTTGGTTTAACTATAGACAACAACTATGTGAACAGATGGTTTTCGGCAAAGCAGATTGAGAAGGTTCTGTCACAGGCGAAACCTGTGGCAAAATACATGTCGATGTCTTTCATTCATAGGATGGTCAAGGGTTTCAACTCAATTGATGGGGTTTCACCGTCGTCTCCGGAAACACTGTTCGGTGCGATAAAAAAGATGTCATCAAAAAACAAGCTTACTGATTTTCTTCTCGAATTTGTCACCGACACACAGTTTACATCGGCAAAAGACGGAAAAGGCAAAGAAACAAATAAATCTACCAATATGAGCATCAAAAATACTAAAAACAACGAAAATTCAAAAGAAACATCGTCAGTTCCGACAAATAAGGAAGCCGCACTAAAGGAAGAGGTGCAACGTCTAAAGAAGCAGCTTGAGAAAAGGAACGTTTCAGTCGGTTCGGATGAGCTGTTCATCGAAAGGCTTGAGGAGAGCATTGCAAGCGTCGCACCGTCATTGAGGTTCAAGAACGAGAAATGGAGAGGTGACAATTCCTTCAAAAAGAACCATGAAGCTACAGAGGTTCTTCATATTTCAGATTGGCACATTGGAGAAGTGGACAACATCGGGGGATTCAATCGCTTCAACTACAATATTGCATGCGAAAGGGTCAAGACGCTTACGAACAAGGTTCTTTCATGGACGAAGATGCATCGCTCCATGTATAAGGTGGACGAGCTTGTAGTGATTGCGACAGGCGATATGATTTCAGGCGAAATTCATGATGAACTTAGAAGGACGAATGAATTTCCAGCTCCTGAACAGTGCGTAAAGGCGGCAATGCTCATTTCGAAGATGGTAAACGAGCTATCCTCTTCGTTCAAGAAGGTCAGGGTCGAATATATCGTGGCGGATAACCACAGCAGGACTACAAAGAAGATTGAGTTCGCACCTGGCACGAATTCATATAATTACATCGTTGGAACGATGGCAAAGATTCTTCTTAGGGACAATCCTACCGTAGAGTTTAATGTATATCCCGAGATTCAGCATGTCATAAAGGTAGAGGGATTGCAATATCTCATTACTCACGGAAATTCAATTCGCGGAGGTTTTGCCGGCATACCGTATTATGGGATGAATAGAAAGCTCGGAGCGGAGGCACTTATTCGCATGAACATGGACGAGGATTGCCATTTTAATAGAATTGTTATGGGTCATTATCATACACCATTCCTTAACAATGGAATTGAAATGACTGGATGCTTGTCATCTACGACAGCGTTCGACCATGCGGCCGGACGCCACTCTCCAGCATGTCAGACAGGGTGGCTCGTCAGCAAAAAGTTTGAGATGGACTATTCGATATTCTGGCTTTCATGATGAGAGAAGACTATCTACAGAAACGAGGTTTGCTTGAGTTATCTCTCGCATACGGGATGGACAACCTGTGTCTTCTCGAAGTAGGGAGTTTTGCAGGCGAATCTATGGAAATATTCAACTCGACAGGGTTTTTCAAGACGATAATATGCGTAGATACATGGTCAGACATAAAGAGTGAGCATGAATTCAACAGCTATTCCAAGATGCTTTTGGTAGAGCATCAGTTTGACCAAAAAAAGAACAAATTCGGAAACGTGTTCAAGTTTCGTGGAACTTTGCAAGAATTCTCGAAAAGCGATTTGTATGGCTGCTTTGCAGGAGAGATAGACTGCATCTACATAGACGCGATGCATACATATGAGGCAGTAAAGAAAGACATAAGGACGGCAATTGATATCATCAAACCAAGAATAGCGTTTTCAGGGCATGATTATACGGATAAGATAGAACATGTAATGGGAGTCAAAGTCGCCGTTGACGAGATGTTTGGAAAACCTGATATTATATTTAGCGACAACAGTTGGCTAAAATACAATTTTACAGGAGTTTTAGAATGAACGTTTATTCAACAAATCCATATGGAAAGACGGATTTGTCGAAAATAGGACATGGATACAGGAACGTATGCTGGCTTCCAGGATACGGAAGAACCATTGGCGGAGGAAAGGAAACAGGACATATCGTTCTTTTCGGATATGACCTAAATGGCAATCCGAAGACATTCAAGATTCCATTTTGTCCTAGCGTAAAGTATGAAGTCGGCAATAGGACGAAGGAAAAGGGTCTTTACGGAAGATACGTTGACACGAAGTATTTCGACGACACGAATGACAGAAAAGACTGGTGCGAGAGCATGGAACGTGCATTGGAAAAGACAGACAAGAAGATTCTCGCATGCTACAATCCAGAAAAGGAGTTCTTGACATCGACATTCGGAAAATACGTGTTTGGCAAGAACAAAGATGAGAATTTCAACCAACAGGACATACGAATTCATTTCTACGATATTGAAGTTGCTATCGAGAATGAGTTTCCTGAGCCGGAATTCGCAAAGTATCCAATCAATCTCATAACAGTCTATGATACAAAGGACAAGAAATTCCATTCGTGGGCATTGAGTACCGAAATAAAGAACACTATAACCGATTTGTCGGTAGAACTGCGTAAATTCGACAGAGAAGAGGATTTATTGCATGATTATCTCGATTGGCATACGCAGAATTATCCGGATGTACTTGCAGGATATAATAATAAATTTTTCGATTTGATTTATATTATCAACAGATTACAGAATGTTCTAGGAAAAGCGGAAACGAGAAGATACTCGCCTGTCGGTAAATACAGGACAAACATCGAAGACAAAAAGAACTATGGAAAAAAATATGCAACCGTAAAGGGAATTGCGAATATTGATTTGCTGTTTCTGTACAGAGACAAGTTTGGAGTCAAGCAGGCTCTTGACGGTGGGTATAGTTTGAACAATGTTGCAATGACTGAGATAGACGACGCGAAGATTCATTATGATGGTTCAATGCTTGACTTCTACAAGAGCAATTTTCAGAGGTTTTGGGAATATAACGTTCAAGACGTTAATCTTGTAGTTAAGCTTGACGAAAAACTGAAGCTGATTGCGTCTGCTAGAAAGATTACCTCATTTGGATGCGCACCTATGGAAGAAATATATGGAACTATTTCATATGTGGTGTCGTCGTTGGACATTTTCGCAAGGAACATGTACAACAAGGTGTTCCTTACATATTCTAATTCTTCGAAGAGAGGAATTGATGCAGACCAGTATACAGGAGCTTTTGTGTTTCCGACACAAGCCGGACTTTACAAACAGGGGATTACTGGTATCGATTTTAATAGTTTGTATCCTTCGACTGCACGAGTATTGAATTTATCACCTGAAACTCTTGTTGGAATGCTGACTGTTAATGATACGGAAATTGACAAAGATAAATTTCCGTATACATTGAAATATACAAATGGTGAAACTCAAGATTTAACAGAAGATGCCTATAAAGAATTGTTTGATAAAGTATGCATTTTAGCTAAAAACAATGCAGTATTCTACAAGCATGAAATTCGTCAAGGCATTTTCGCCAAATGGTGCGAGAATTTTTTTATGATGAGAAAAAGTTTTAAAGAACTTCTTGCACAATGCAATGAGGAACTTCATGTTATAGACCACAAAGACCAAAAAAATGCTGAAAGAATTAAGGAACTTGAAATTTCTGCTGAAGTATATGACGTTACGCAATATGCATTGAAAATTCTGATTAACTCTGCATATGGAACTCTTGGAACGACATTCAGTCCAATTTACGATGTTCGCCTTGCCGAGGCGATAACTCTTACTGGACAATTTGCTAATCGTTCGACTGCGGTTTTCTTGAATGATTATTTCAGAAATACGTATAACATTCCTGAAGACTATAACATAACAATTTCAGGAGACACTGATAGTGTTACTGGTGACATGGAACTTGATGTAATAATAGATTGGAATAAAATAAAAATATGAAAAGACTAAATAAAGAATAGAAATCGTCCACTACTTTGATTTCGGATTTAAGTTCTATTTGAATTTAGTCCTTGCTTGGAGTAGTGGCCGAGCAGGGACTTTTATTATGAATAATAAAAAAGAACTTATAGAAAAACTTAAGCAAATAGTAAAAGAACACCCAGATTCTTTTTCTGCTGTCATATCTAAAAAATCTAAAAAGAATAAATTTTTATATGATTTTGTAATGACCGAAACGTCTCATCTCGATAGTCATTATACAATGGCTACAAGATTATATTGGATTATCAATAATATTCAAGAATTTCCAAAATGTAAAAATCCACATTGTAACAATACACTTATTGGTAAAAATGTTATAAGTTTCGAAAAGGGATGGTATAGCCATTGTTCTCCAAAATGTGCAGCAAAATCTGAAGAGAGACGGAAAAAGATAGAAGCAACTACATTAAAACGTTATGGCTCTACATGTTTTCTTTCTTCAAATGAAGGAAAACAGAAACGCGATGAATGGTGTAAAATGCAAGGAGTGGAAAATCCTTTTCAACTTGATTGGATAAATGAAAAACGCGGCAAAACCATGATTGAGAAATATGGACATGAATATACACAACAATGTCCTGAATTGGTAAAAAAATGCCGTGAAACGTGTCGTAATCATTTTGGAACGGAACATCAGTGGGCGAGTGAAGAAATAAGAAAAAAGAATTATGAAACAATAAAGAAACGATTTGGGGTGGAAAATGTATTTCTCGTAGATTCTATAAAAGAAAAGCAAAGAATAACTTTTCGGACACAAAGATATAACGATATTGCTGCAAACAAAAAAGTTATACCATTGTTTTCACTAGAAGATTTTATAAATTGTGAAAATCCAAAACAAACAGTGTTTCGATGGAAATGCATCGAAAATGGACATAATCATGAATTTGAAAGCCTTTTAGATGAAAATACGTTGCGTAGATATGGTGCTCCTGCAAGGTGTTGGGAATGTCATCCGAATATCTCAATAGGGTTTTCTGTAAAGGAGACAGAAGTTTTAAATTTTATAAAAAGCCATTGCGTTTACGAGGTACTGCACAGAAGTCCTATGAATAGGCGAATAGTACCTGGTAGAGAAATAGACATTTTAATTCCAGAAAAGAAACTTGGAATAGAATTTGACGGTATATTTTTTCATTCATTTTCAGAAGATTCAGAAGAAGCAAAAGACAAGCAAATCATAAAAACCGATTATTTTGAAAGTATTGGATGGAAACTTATTCATATAAATGAAGATGAATGGGATAATAAAAAAGATATTGTAAAATCTCGTATTTTGTCAATAATTGGAACCCCAAATAGAAAAATATTTGCTAGAAAATGCGTTATAAAAGAATTAAAATATTCCGAAATGAAAATATTTTTGGATAAAAATCATCTACAAGGAAGTGTCAATTCAAAAGTTTCTATTGGACTTGAATATAATGGTGAACTTGTTGCTGTTATGACATTTGGGAAACCAAGATTCAATAAAAAATATGAATATGAACTTTTGAGATATGCGTCTGTTTTAGGAACACAAGTTATTGGAGGAGCTGGCAAGCTTTTAGCATATTTTGAGAAAAAGTTTAATCCATCATCATTGATAAGTTATGCAGATAGGCGATGGAGCAATGGCACTTTGTATAAATCTTTGGGATTTGATTACCTTGGAAATAGTCCTCAGAATTATACATATACAAAAGGAAACGATAGATTTTCTCGATTGCAATTTCAAAAGCACAAACTTGGGAATATCCTAGAAAATTTCGACCAATCGAAAACGGAAAAGGAAAACATGTTTGCAAATGGGTATAGAATATGTTATGATTGTGGTAATATGATATTTTCTAAAGAATATACTTTAAATCAAAGGAACAAACAAAAATGAACAACGAAAAGAATAGCGACAAAGCGAAGTGTGATTCTGACAAGCACTGTTGTGGAAACGGCGGAGCTGAGCAGAAACAGCCTTGTGAGGAAAAGAACGTATTTGCAGAAACAATAAAAGAAGGAATGTCTAAAGTGTTTTCAGGAATGAAGTCGATGGCAGTCATTGCGCTCGTAGGACTCTGTGCGATTGCTGGCTGCAAGTCAGTACCAACTGCCGACAAGATTGAGTCCGTATCGAGACTCGCAGGCACATCTGCGGCAATGGTTGTCAACATGACGAAGATTGACGAGCAGTCCAAAGCTGTCATCGTCGAAATCATGGACAAGGTTGAGGTTGCGGTTCCTCAGACGAACCAGACTTTCACCGAAGTATGGACGCCAATAGCCAAGGAATATGTCTCAAAGCTTGTGGCAGACGGAAAAGTCGACGATGGTCAAGGGCAGCTCATTCTGTCAGGATTCTCAATTGCATGCAACGGTATCGATTATGTATTCGACGTTCGCTATCCAAAGGCACGTCAGTACAAGGAGCTTATCGAGGCTGCTGTGCATGGGTTCATCGGAGGCTACAAGTCAGTTTCCGGAGGGACTGTGCTAAAATCCGGTGGAGACAATCCTACATACGACAAGGAAATCTACGATTACCTCAAAGTAAAGGCTGGTCTTTAAAAATAGTTTTCCAGACAAGGTTGTTTTACATTGTTCCTTTGTTGCTGGCGGAGTTGCAAAACTCCGCCTTTTTTGATATAATTTAAGACATGGCGAAGATAGTACCGTTAAAGGGCTTTTTGACTGCGGTTGCGGTCGGTGAGCTTCATAGCATAGAAAGCGACATGTCGGAGTTTCAGGGGATTCGTTTCCTTACTGTAGATTCGCATGCGAAACGCAATGAAGTGAAAAACAACAAGACGAGAATCCGTCTTTTTGAAATAAGGGATGCATACGACAACGCCCCTGAGAACATTATGGCATATGTCGGAAAGAAGATGTATTGCATTTGCATGGAGGATGAAAACTCAAACAACGTCATAGTGGATAAAGATAGTGGAGAGAAGTTGTTCATCATACCGGAAAACGATGTTCTTGCGGAGCTTAGGGAAGATTCAATTACAAAGGAGAATAACTGATTTATGATAACAAATACGATAATATCGAAAAACACCACGAGAAAGCAAATACTTGGTGGTGTACAGCAGGTAGCAGATGCGGTAACTTCGACACTTGGTCCTGGTGGTCGAAACGTAATGATTGAACAGCCAAATGGAATGCCTCCGATTGTTACAAAGGACGGAGTTTCCGTTGCAAGGTCTATAAGACTTGACAACAATTTTGAGAACATGGGTTCTCAAATGCTCATTGAGGTGGCGTCGAAGACAAACAGCTCATGTGGAGATGGCACGACAACAGCCACGCTTATCGCATCCGAGATGTATAAGAATGCTGTAGAGATGGTTGAGAAGTATAAGTTTGAGCCTATGACTGTCAAGAGGGAAATGGAAAAGTCTCTTGAAAAGGCAAAGGAGGAAATTCGCAAAAGCGTAATCGAAATTGATGACGATGAATCAATAGAGAACGTCGCGAAGATTTCTTCCAATGGCGACGAGGAAATCGGAAAAATGGTTGCGGAGATAGTCAAGGAAACAGGCAAGGATGGAATTGTCGTAGTGGAAGAGGGAAACAACTTAAAAACGACACATACAATCACTAAAGGAATGCGTCTTGACAGCGGATTTACTAGTGCTTATTTCGCAACTCCGAATCCTGAAGGAAAGATAATGACAACGTTCGAGAATGCATATATATTGTTTTATGCTGATAAGATTTCGAACGTAAACGAGCTTTTCCCTATAATGCAGCAGGTTGTTACAAAGCAGAGAGCACCGTTTGTAGTTGTTGCAGAGGATTTTGAAGTGGATGTTATTTCCACGCTGGTCGTAAACAAGCTACAGGCTAACATGAAGCTTTGCGCAGTAAAGGCTCCTGGCGTATTGAAGGAAATCAAGAAGGAAAAGCTTACGGACGCCGCAATCGCAACAGGAGGAACACTTATCAGCTCAGACCTTGGTATCAAATTGCAGGACGTGAAACTTGAGCATCTTGGTCATGTGAAGAAGGTGGAGATTACACCTACGACAACTACATTTATCGATGGATATGCGAATGAAGAAATTTTCAACGCCCGTGTAAAGGAATTGCAGACTCAAATGTCCGATGATAGCATAGACGATTACAAGCGTCACAACTGTCGTGAGCGTCTTGCCCGTCTTGTCGGAGGAATTGGCGTGGTCAAGGTTGGTGGAGAGACACGTTCAATTATTCATGAGAAGAGAGATAGAATAGATGACGCGATATGCGCCACAAGGGAAGCAATTTCCGGTGGAATAGTTGCAGGAGCAGGAATCACTCTATTAAAGATTGGTCTTAAGATGACAGGCTACGAAAATGAGTTTTTCGATTCAAAAAGAACTGATATAACATCGGAAAATTTCGGCGACATCATTGTAGGTAGAGCATTGCAGTCTCCGTTCTACAAGATTCTTGACAATGCTGGCTACAAGAACACAACCGAGGCAAAATCTGTGGTAGAGACATATATTTCCGATATGAAAAACGGAATTGATGTTTCAAAGAAGCATTTTGGTTACAATGTCGGTACGTGGAATAAGAGTGACAATCTTGTCGCTGATGGAGTCATCGACCCGGCGAACGTAACACTTTCTGCCGTCACGAATGCGATTTCTGTTGCTGCTCTTCTCATATCTACGGATTGCATGGTTGGAATCAATAAGGATTCAATTCCTCAGATTCCTCCATATATGGGTGAAATGTGATACATGGCATGGGCGTCAGAAAAGGAATAGAACAGTCTCCTAAAAAGACGACCTTGTTGCTTAAAGTTCCTTCTCAAAAAAAAGAGGAGGAACTTTCGAGCATTTCTGACATTACGCAAAAACAAGTAACGGAAAATTTCGTAAACAAAAATTTAAGAGAAACATTGTTTTCAGCATTAAAAATTATAGTTATAGCGACATTTGCTGACGATGATACCTCAGATGATTTCTTTTCCGATTTTAGCAACTATATGTCAATAGCAAAAAGGTTAAAGGAAATGAATCTGTTGTCAGATGATGTTTCAATGGACGAGAATGTTTTTGATAATAATCCACCAGACTGTTGGATGAAGATTCTAATAACAATTTTCGTTTCTCTGTATTCTTTTCCTGACAATAGTGGAATATATTGCGACATAATAACGTCTGCCGATGTTAAAAACAATTCGCAGAGAACGCCTATAGGAACATATTTTTCCACAATATTGCGCTTGGAAGCGTATGATTGGAATGAACATAAAGTCGATATGTACATTCCAAATAAAGATGGAGAAAGAATGCTGTTTCTGATTGACGACGAGCCAGTTTTATACACGTTGATACATTCGACAGTACTCTCTAAATAAAAGCAATTAGAGAATTTGTTAATTTTATGGGAAGCTGCGATGTCAACAAACGTCATCAGAACTTCAAAAAAGAGCTGAGGGCATATCATGATTCCATAAATCGTAGGAACAGATACAATCTTCCTAGAATAATGGGAAAACTGAACATGTTTGAAGCAATCGACGACAAGAAAAAGGATATAGAATTGTCTTATGAAATAGACAGAAAAATTCCAAATACAGGTCTCACCGTTCTTAAGCGAAGAGATATATATGCAATAGGAGACTATGACGGACAGCCGTTGACAGATTTCAAATATCAATTCATAGAAGGTTGTCTTGGAGAACATGATAAGATTGTACGATGCGTTACGGATGACGGGAAGATTGAAGATTTCAGTGTAGAGACTGAAACTATAGTAGAAGACGCTATGGGGGGTGGATTTTCCGTTGGAAGTGCAATTCAATCAGGACAACCACAAGTGGCAGGAATTGGAGTTAATGACGCTTCAGTTTCAGACAAAGGTAACAAAAATGACGATTATCATGAAATAGACTATTCTAAAGTCAGGGAACAATTGCAAATTCCGTTTCTTTGTGGTGCAAGGGTTGTTGATATACAACGTCGTAAAAAGAAGAGGAGAAGAAATTGACAATGATGGAATTTTCTTCCATACCGTATTCGATGAGTGACACCCTTAAGGTTCGCAATAACGAATATTTTGGATTTTATCGCGGAACAGTTCTTGACAACGAAGACCCAGGAGAGCGTGGCAGATGCAAGGTATACGTCTACGGAGTCTATGACGAAAAATTTGCAGAGGACAATGGCAAGAGACTCCCTTGGGCAGAACCAAGTCAGCCATTGTTTTGCGGAGGATATGAAAAGAACGGAACATTCCAGTGCCCAGACCTTAGCGCAAGCGTATGGGTATTCTTCGAATCTGGCGACATTACAAGACCAATAATGTTCGGACAGACTACTGATGCGAAATCATTAAAAGTTGATAAGACATACCATCAGCAGAAGACATTGTTCGATACCGATTCAGTCACTATGTATTGGGATGGAATGTATATAGAAATGTACAAGCCTACTCATACCGTCACTGTAAGTTCGGAAAACATAAGTGCGTTCGCATCGCACGATTTGAGTGGTCACGCAGAAAATGATGTCTACATAGACGCCTTTCATGATATAAACGTATATGCAAAGCACGACATAAACGTAAAGGCGGACAATAACATAAACATTGAAGCAGGTGTGAACATCAACACAAAAGCCGGTACAAGCATAGTTGAACAGGCTGGTACGTCGACTTCGAGAACTGCTCCTGACAATCTGCTAGATGGAAAATACCATATAACAGGAACGACTTTGATAGATTCCGCCACAACTATAAACGCCGCAACGACAATCAATTCAAGTGAAACTGTAGCAGGCGACGCGAATATCGGAGGAAAGAGCTTTTTGGGGCATATGCATATCGGAAATATGGGTGCTCCGACATCGCCTCCTGTTTGATTTTTTCTCAGCTTTGTGCTATAATGTTTACTGATTGAAGAAACGATTTAATCAGATGGATAATAGCATAGAAAAAGAGCATTTCGGAAACATTTTCGGAGACAATGTTCGACTGTCAGGCGATTTGGTGCTGAACATAGACAGCTGTGGGGGAAACCTTCTCAGGTTTGACGTTCTTACATCTACGTCTCATGGGAAACCAACATATGCATCGAAAACATATTGCCTAAAAACAGAGAACGGTTTTAGCGGACTTTTCGATTTGTTTGATGATTTCTTCCAGAAGAGAATAAGGTTTTTCAACTCAAGCAGAAGCGTACAGAAATTCCTGATTTCTCTGAACAATTCAGAAAAGAAGTTCATGGAACGTACTGGACGAAGCTTTCTTGATTATTACAATGACATAACAAAGCATGCAGTCGACACTGTTCATCTTCACAATTCTTTTGCGAATCCGATGACAGAATATCTTTCATCTGGATATGGGATAGAAAAGGAATCGAAGAAATCTTACAATGCAAAGACAAATGTCATTTCACAGATTGAACATGGAGAGGAAATTGCATTGAGCATAATCGATTCTTTAATAAGTGCAAATGATTGTAGGCGTGTAGGGAATTTCGTTTGCATAGATGCCACAGATGAAGATGAACAGACGTTTTTCATGGAATCTTCAATAAACATGCCGATGTTGTTCTATTATTTCGAGTTTGCGGTCATGTATATGAATAATCTTGTTATACCATACGCAAAAAACAAAGTATTTGGAATTGAAAAGAATCCAAAGATTGAAATATATGGATTGAAAAACAGTACTACATTAAGTGATTTACTTTCAATATGCGGAGATGAAGGAGAAGTTCTCACTGACGGAGGCTACAAAAGCGAAGTTTTAGATTGCGATGTCACAAGAATTGAATATTCAGACGAGTTTATAGAAGGAAAGATGCTTAGCTCAATAATAGCTCACTAAAAAAAATGGCTGCAAGAAAAACGACATCAGTTCAGCCTGTCAAGAAAAAATCTGCACAGGCAAGGAAGAATGAGGGCAACGACCTTTTCTTCAGGATACTCAAGAACATACTTACTGCAAAAAGTGTAGAGCTTTATTCCGAACATCTGTACGACCCTACGTTTGACGATGTTTATACAAATGTTGGAGTGGAAAAGGCTTTGATGAAATGCTATGACCTGAAGGTCGTGAAGGGACTTGTCAAATTGCAGATTGGTTATTCTAGGATTACAGACAAGCAGCAGCATTACTGGTATCTGTTAAAGAAAATTCCACGTACAAGCATGTTCATAGACTGGAAAAATGGGATTTAATCATGGAAACACAAGAACAGAATCAAGCCGATATGCAGACAGAAATTCATTCGGAAGACAAAAACAATACAGTCATTCCAAAATTCAATATACCGTCTCAAATAGACTACACTAGAGGTTTTGATTTCAAACCGATAAATGGAGGTCAGATATTTCGAGAGGTTATTACGGATACATATGTCACCGCTGCTCAAAACGAAGACGAGATGGTGAAAAAGATAGATGATGCGATGACGATACTCTATTCAAAAAGAAAAGGATTTGCAGGATATTTTAGTTTCTGTTACTTGCATTTGACATTATTCTATATTCTCAAGAACTATGACGAATGCCTAAAGGTCGTAGACAACATTTTTCACGGAATAGATTGTGTTGAGAAATACATATTCACAGGCAATTACGAAGACGCAAACGGAAACGATACCGGTTTCGTGAATTATGCGTTCGGAGAAAGCAATGCGGAACTTAAAAATACTGTAAGGTATCTTCATGATTCATGGAACGTCGCAAAAATGATTCATGCAAAAGCCGGTTCGTTCGAGTCTGGTTATTCCCTTACTGTGTCGGAACTCATGCTCCATGCATACAACAAGCAATTAGGAATGATGAGAAAAGATTGCGAGATTCTTAGAGACATCGCGGAAAGAATAAAAGCTTTTATAATAAATGAAAGAGACAACCCTTCTGACGATGGAATAGGAATTTCAGCAGATACAGAATTCATGAGCATTGAAGATTTGAACAAAGACGAACAAGAAAATAAGGAAAGCAAGAACAATGTCTGAAATAAACATAGTTGAGCAGAAAGTTACGATTCTTGACCCTGAATCGTATTGGGATTATTGCCGAAAGGCGATAGCGTATGCGACAAGGGTTGCATATCGTTCAGAAAACATGGGAAAGACCGATGAAGAGAAAAACGAAAGGGACAATAAGCTGTTTCTTCGTCTTCTTCATCCATCGGACCTAACTCATCCTCAACACACCTCTACGTTTGAACACAAGGTGTTCAGCATAGAGATTTTGACAGACCGCGCAATAGCGAACGAAATAATACGCCATAGACATACCGCGTTCACACAGGAGTCTACAAGATATGTGAACATGGGAAAGAAGGGTGCGGATTTTATAATGCCTTACGGTCTTAGCGACGTGCAGAAAGATATCGTTATTGCTTCATATAAGAACTCATACAGTTCATATCTCAAGCTTCTTGAGTCAGGGGTTGCTCCACAGCATGCAAGGGATGTTCTTCCACTTGGTCTTGCCACTACTATGGTAATGTCCACGAATATAACTCAGTGGAGAAATGTATTCAAGCTTCGTTGTGATGCTGGTGCGCATCCAAAGGTGAGAAGTTTGATGTTTGCAGTTCTTTCGGAGTTCAACAAGAGAATTCCATCGGCATTCCAGGACTTGTATGACAAGTTTTCTGTGATGAAGGAAATTGAGCCATGTAAGGTTGAAATCAAGCCGATTGACAGTTACTGCGACTGCTGATTAACATTTTCTTCTTCAGCAGATTGTTGAGTTGCCGTATTTGCGCTATTTTGTGCAGCAGGTGCGGCGACTTGTGTTTGCTGCGGTGCTGTCGTTTGTGACTGCTGCATCTGCGCAGTCTGTTGATTTGTCTGTGTAAGAGGAGTAAGCTCAATCTTGTCGATTGTTCCGTTGTTGTCGATGTCAACAGGAGTGAGCTGAGAATCAGGAACTCCATCACCAGTAGTATCAATAGCTGTAATGCTTGTATCAGGAGTTCCGTCTCCATTGATATCAACAGGAATTTCCGATATGCCTGAGCCGGTTTTTGGAAGACTGACTGATGGTGCAAGCGGTGAATCAGACATTGATATAGAAGAATCGGCACCTGTTTCAATGCCAATCGAATCTTCTCCTCTTTCACTATCATCTATTCCAACAGACGCTCCACCGCTTGACGGAACTGGCAGAGCACTTATTCCGACAGAAGGAGAACCGCCATTATTATAACTTCCACTGCCAATGTCTGATAAAGGAGACTTGCCACCTCCTCTGATAGGAATATCCCCGCCAACCGCCATTTCTCCTCCAAGACCTTCACGGTCAGGGAGTGTCGTAAGCTGTTCGTCCTCAATTTCCTTTTCTATAGGTTTGTATATGTCAACCTTTACCTCTATAAGTTCACGTCCCATCTTTCCGCACATTTTCCTGAAATTGTAGCACCCGCCAGACATAAAGTCCCATTTGGCGATTGCAGTAGGCGTCCAGAACAATATACAGGAATTCGAATTGCGGATTATCATCGCGTTTGCGCGGACACCTGCCGTATTTTTCTTTCCAGGTTTTGTCGGAATGTTGTTTGCCCATTGCGTTTCGAACACTCTACATGGTATTCCGCGTTCGAAAGCGTATTTTTTGACAAGTCCATTTCCAGATTCGTTGCTTTTTGATGAACCTGTGCATAGAGCATTTGGCTTTCCTGTAGGAATGTACTTCTTCAAAGCCTCGTCAAGCGTGACTTTGAATTCAGGATAGTTCTTATATCTCGATGTTACATACACTCCGACGACTAACATGACACTTTTCCCATTATCCTTCTATATTGAAACGAGGATTACATTCGTAGACCAACTTGAAATCCTTTGAATTGAAGAAACTGTCAGAAAGATAGACTTTTTCCTTCTTCTTTATCAGACCGAATAGAGCGGTAGCTTTCATCTTTTCTATTTCAAGATTCTTGTAGCAATATGCGGCAAGCTCGAAGCAATACAACGAGCTTTTTCCAACACCCTGTTCTGAGAATATGAAATCATAATCGACTTTTTCTTCATAAAACTTCTTTGCGGTATTTATTCCGTTTTCTACATCCTTCGAAGGTCTGAGTATTGCTATCCTGTCACAATGGCAGAAATCTATCAAATGGTCTTTTGAAACATTTGGAGCGATTGCATGTATTATTTCATCTCCTCCGACATAAACGCCAGCATGAGAATATTTCTTGCTGGATTTTATGAACAACGAGTCTATGTAAGAATCGAATCCCCTAAGAACTACATCACCAGGCTCGATGATGTTCATAATCTTTTTTATCTTGTATCCGGAAACGTCGAAATTAACGTCATCATAGAATAGAAACGGAGGATATTTGCTGTATCTTATGTCACCGAAGACGGTAAGGAACTTCGACCATATTCTGTATAAGGACTTCTTCATTTTAATCTTTGTTCACATCGGCATATCCTGTCCTGTCCTTGTTGAACAGGTTTTCGTGAATTGCCATTATAATCTTCTTTGCTTTTCTTGAATATGAAAGAGATTCATTCTCTCCTATCTTCGCAATAGTAAGAAGAGTCGCTATGTATCCAAGCTTGTCAAGGTACTTGAAGCTCGAATCTGCAATTTTCCATTCCATAGAAACTCGATTCTCCTTCGCCTCTTTTGCAGACTTCGGTGCGCTTGCAATAGACCTCTTCTTCCTGACATCTTCAAAAAGCTTCCTGGCCTTTTTTGTAGCGTCATCTATTTTCTTTTCGATTTTCTTTCTGAAATCATCGTCTTTTCCAACTTCACCTGAAATCTTGTCCATTACAGTTGCAAGTTCGCCGCACATGAAAACATGCTTGCGTATTTCATCGCTTATGTTGTTGAGATGCTTCTGTATTCCATCATAGTATTTTTCGTATGGGTTGAAGTCTTTGTCAAGGATTTCAGGACCGCTCATCCATTTTTCGTTGTCGAAATCGTAGCACCCAACGCTCATGATGTCCTGGTTTATGTTTGGCTGTGCGTAGATTTCAAACGGATGTTTTTCGACCTCTCCGCTCTTTTTCCCAACAAACTTTTTCTTGAACGCGGAAATCATCTTTCTGTTCATCTCGTCGCTGTTTTTCTTGGTTATATTGTCTGCGGAGATGTGTATGTCTATGTCTGAACTGTCATTGTATGTATTTGAGCATATCGAGCCTACAATTCTCGATTTCGGATTTTCTAGCTTGAACTCATCTACGGCCCAATCTATTATGGCTTTTGCCTTTTTCTTGGTCTCGTCGTTTAAAACATACTTTCCGTCGGACACCTTGTTCCAAATATCCTTTGTGAGCGTTTTACCTTCCGGAAAGTCGAGAACCGACTCTCCGATGCCGGTCTGTGCGTCATCTTGTACAGGAACTTCAATTTTCTCGAAAGTGTCCTCGAATATCTTTCCGAAAATTCCTCTGCTCACTTTGCCACCGCCTTGTTGAATATCTCTTGAAACGAAAATGCAGATTCTCCAAGAATCATAGGTTTGACTTCGCTTTTTTCTACAGGAGATGAACCAATGTAGCCAAGGTCTTCTGCAAATTCCTTGACTTCGGATTCGTCCATAGAATCAAGAATGTCTGCGGCAAGAATCTTTGGTTCGACCATTCCGTCCTCAATAAGCTCCATGAACATGTTCGAGCATTGGCGACTTTCATGAACAGATGTCGAACGTGCAGTTTCCGAATCAAAATAGTTGTAATCGTCCGCAAATTTTTCCACTGAGTCTTCGTCTATGTAGTTCAGAAGATTCTTGACAAGGTTTGTTGAATCGACGCTCTCGTTCTTTATGCTTTCTACCAATAATGCAGTTATCTTTCTTTCTGAGGATTCTCCGATTCCTTCATTATTTAAAGTCGTTTCATCAGAATTCAATTCATAACCGTATGCGTCGGTTGCAATATGAGGCGGAGGAACGACATCTATTACATTCGGATTCTCAGTCTGCTCAACTCCATCGTCTCCATCTATATTCGACTTCACATCCTCAAGTTCCTTGAGATGTCCTCTTTCATCATTGAGTATTTCTCCAAAGAACTGCGTAAGCTCAGGATGGTCTGAAATTATTCCTGTATTCTTCAGTGCAGTTTCATAACCTTCTATCGCCTTTTTCTCTGCGGAAATCAGAATAGAAACGAGTTGGGCGGTTGAATCTCCGTCTGTCACGTCTACAAAAGGTGTTGTGCAATTCACATCAATCTGAGAAGGATTGACCTGTACTGGAATGTTGAGGGATTGAGCATATTCAACTAATTCGTCAAAATGTTCATCCTCTTCGTCTCCGTTGTCGTCGAATACCTTATCCGCGAAATTAAGGGCTTTTCCCTTTGCTACGACCTTCGCCATCTTATACTGTATTGCAGCAAGATGTTCGTCCGCTATAAAGGCATTAAGAGTCTCCGCAAGGCTCGAATTTGTCGTGATTTCCATGTCAGTTAAACAGTTTTACTATATTTAGTTCAATTTTGGCTATATTTTTTGTTTTCAAAAGTTAGCAGCTTGCTATATTTTGCACTGACTTTATGGGTTTTTCTGGTTAATACGCACTTTTTCGGAAGCCAAGTCTTTTCAAAAAACTTCAAAGGGACGATTTTCCACACATGTATTCCGAATTTCGATAGAGTCCACTTGAAGTTTATGACAAAACTACGTCCATCGTCGTATTTACTCCATGCACCCTTTACGTCTATATAAACATTTTTCTCGTCGAACTTGTCAAAAATCTTCAATTTATTAGTTTTCCTGAAATCGACCCATTTGTCGTTGAACGATATCCTGAAGTCTGCCGTGTATACATGAGGTCTTACAATATACTTTCCCTTTGCGTTTTTGACTCCTTCAAACAGTTCAAAACTCTTTGGCTGGTATTCATATTCATCTATGAATCCAAGTTCCTTTGCCTCAAGAATCCATTCAAATACATCAAGTTCCTCCTTAGAGTCAAATCTATATCCATATGCGATAATTTCCGAACGTGCGTTTTTCCCTTTAGATAGAATCTTTTCGCCGTTTACAGTTTTCATGTCTTCGTCCATGTCATCCACAAGTTTATCAAAATCATCTGTTTCCATACAATAAAGTCTATTTACAATCATACTTGCATCGTTTTATTTTTTATGCTATAATTTCCGTTGAAAAAGAAAATTAGACAAAAGGATTATCTAATATGTCTCGTGGCTCAACATTCACTCTCTACAGGGTATACAACAATTTCAAGATTGACGATTCATGTCGTTCAAATCTTCTTGCAGCATATCACAACTTCAACAAGAAGCATGACTGGGGATGCAGCCTCAGCGACGACCTTAGTGAAGACGAGAAGAACAAGCTTCTTGTTGAAAGAGAGAAATGTTGGACCGATGACATTCCTCTTGTGATGAATCTTGATTTCAATCCTGATTACAATTTCGACCATGACATGAAGGATGGTGAAAGTCTTGAGTCATACAGAAGCAGGAAATACACAAACTTCGTGCTTAGGGACGATGGACGATTCTGCGACAAGCTCCTAGAATGGGACTTCAACTCTGGATTTGACTGTCTTATCGAACATTATCATCTAAACTATTGCAATTTCAGGGACAATTCCGTAATAATCACCAAGGAGGACGCAAAGGAAATGCTTTCCGCAATCGAGTATCTTCTTGGAGGAAAATGGGATGATACAATAGAAATGGCAATGAATAACCCATGGATTAAGATTTTTTCCGATGGAGGAAATTGCGACTCCTATTGGAAATACGTCTATCGGCACAGAGATGCGGCAAAAAAGAAAACGTACAAGTTCAGCGAAGGTGGAGTTGAAGTGACAGTCAATGTTCCTAATTGCAGCTCAAAAAACACAGAGAACGAAGACGACAATGAGGAGTATCTTGCAGAACTTTCCGAAAGCAACGAAACGGCTGAATTCTACATGCGCAATACCGCCAACGCTATCAGGGCGTTTCTCGAATCCGACAACTGGTCATATGGAAACGAGACCGAGCTTGTCCTTGTATATTCTTCATGGGGTTGATTCGCTATGTCCGAAGAGAAGATTACAATTGAGACTGAAAATGAGGACACTAATATATTCAAGGTTCCTCAGTATCTCATTGATGCGAAAAGAAATGCGATAAACGACTGTCGCATTCTATATTGCGGAACAAAGAAGCCTCCAACTAAGTCTCTCATGTGCTTTGGATGGGAGTGTGGAGACGGATGGAACAGGGAAATCGCAGACCTTTCGTATAGACTTGAGACAATGAACATTCTTCTTTATCCAAAATACAGAACAAGGATAGAGGCTATGCAGATTAAGGAGAAGTTTGGATATTTTCGAGGTTACTTCAACGTTGTCATAGACCCTCCTGTGATAAGGGGATTTCCTACGAGGATGTTTGGAAAGCTTCATGATTTCCTAGCAAATATTGTAGACTACAGGTATGAGCACGTAACAGACGTTCTTCCACACAACAGCGAGGAGTGGAATGAGATATCCAAAGAGGACTTCGACAGAAAAGTCGCACCTGGACACGTTTCGAATCAATTCGGATGGAAATTTAAAGAAGAGGGAGGGAAATACTACAGAAACAGCTGTGTATACCATCCTGAACGGTGGCATAGATGCCCTACAAAACATCTATTCTTGCATTGGCTGAAGGATTTTTCGTGGAAGCTCAAGTGCATGACGGACTGTATCTTCTCAAGAGATGTCACAAAAGAACAGGAAGTTATTGCGGCTTTCATGGATTCATATATGGAGCAGTGTGTATCCGAGACAGAAAGAAAATGCCACAACACATGCGAATACTGCGGAAATCAGATTGGAGATAGGTATTATGGAAGATGTGAGACGCAAGGTTGGATTCAATACATCTGTGAAGACTGTGCAAAAATAAGAAATCTTGAATATATTAACCAAAAAGGAGAACTCTGCAACCCAGATGGAAGCATCAAGATGACAAAGGATGAATTTAAGAAGTTCCAGTGTGAAAGGTTCAAAGTAAAATCTGAGGATTTCGATGATTATGACGAAGAAGATGAAGGAAATTAAAATGAGCAACGATAATGGAAAGAAACTGATAGTAGGAGTCCTTGGAACGGCAAATACAGGCAAGTCGACTCTCATAGGCGATATCGTTTGTTACGATGAGAACGTCAAAAGAGACAAGGATTTACAGTGGACTCTGTTCGGAAAGGACTATCGAAGCATAATATCAGAGAGGGGACTTAAGATAAACCGCAACGGAAATGAAGAGTGTCAGAAGATAATTCACGAAACTCTTCTACAGAACATCCTTGATGCCGTTGAGGAGCCGTTCCTAAAGAGAATCATAATGGACAGGACGATTCTCGATTCTTTTGCGTACACATATTGGCACAACAAGTTCGGCAAAGGTGGAATTTCTACGGAAACAATCGAAAAGATGTGGTATCAGGTCGTTAAGTTCTCAAAGCTTTTCGACGCACTTCTGTACATTCCTCTGAGTTTATGCAAAGACATAGCAGTAGTCGACGACAAGTTCAGGGACACCGATTCCGATTATAGAGAGCAGATTGATAAGATATTCCACGCAATGTGGATTACGCTTATGAGAGACGGCTCGAAGATGGATGTAATCTACGGAAGCCGCGAAAATAGGGTCAAGTGGTTTTTCGACGATAAGGAATATCTCATGCTGAACGATGTAAATAACAGCTACTGCGATTTTCCAAAATTCGAGGAGACCCTTTGGCAGACCATGATGTCTTCACATATTCTTTGAAAGTTTTCCATTGCGAAAAATAAAAAACTGTGATATAATATTCGGCATGGAAATTGATAATTTTGAAATATTCCGAAGCCATCTCGATTTTCAGGAGAAGACCGACAGGTACATCATACACATCCTTCGACGTCCAAAGGACTGCAAGACGATATCGAATGTGTGGGGGTCTAACGAGTGCCAGCGTCTTCTAAGGACATATTATATCGATTCGCTTGACTATTTCGACAAGAAAAAGGACGCAATAAAGGAACTTTGCACGACGAATCGGGCAAGGGCATACATCATACCACAAGTTCGAAACAATTTCGAATGCCTATTGAATCTTGGAGAGAAGGTTCTTGAGACGATTCGGCTTGGAAACTTTTCCGCAAAGCCTGAACACCTTCTCCGTTCAGCTTACTGTGAATATCACAAAAGCAGAATGAAGATTTGGATTATCGACCTGGATAACGATAATATGACAGAGTATACTGAACCGATGGTGTTCGGTGGAGTAAGGATTGATAAAAAAGTTTGGACTGTAGAAAATGTTTTAAAGCTTGTAAAGGAACAACTCAAAGATATAGGAAAGAACGAAGATGAGGCATATGTAGTACCTACTAAATCAGGACATCATATCATAACATCCCCATTCAACTTGCAGGAAGCTTTCAGAAAATGCAATATGATGTTCGAGGGGGATAGGAAGACTGCCATTGGTGTAGATGAAATTTCTTTAAAACCTGGAGATGTTGGATATACAGGGTCTCCTGGTCTTGACACGAAATACGACAGGCAGTACGAAAAGCTTAATGGTTGGCTTCACAAGGATGGAATGTCCCTTCTTTATCTTAATCTTGACTAAAAGGATAATGACAATGGAAGAGACTGTAAGGAAATTTCCAGTAAGACCTATTGGAGACAGGTTCATAGCGAAAGTCATAGAGGGAGAGGAAGAGCTTCGTATAGAGAACAGCGACTTCATACTTCCTAAAAGCGACAATTCAAAGCCGATGAAGGTGAAGGTAGTTGAGATTTCCTGGAATTTCGACAATTCAGGACTCGGATTGAAAGTCGGAGACGAAGTGCTGATATCGAAATACGGTTCGACTTCGATAAAATATGGTGAAAAGAACGAGAGATACCAGATGTGCTGCAAGAAGGACATCATAGGGATTCTCTGAAACTTAAAACTGCTTGAAAAAAACCTGAAAACAGGCTAAATAAGGATAATAACACAAATAACATCGGAAAAAGATGACTTACGAGAACGCTTTTCTTTTCGGAAAGAACGCTTCGATAATAAATGAAGCGTATTCGAAGATGTATTCCTCTACTGCAAAGAGTGGAAATGGCAAGAATAGGACGATTAACGAGGCGTCTGGAGACGAGCCTAGCGACGATGAGTTTCGCAAGAGCGACCTTGGACTAAGCGACGAGCAAAGGGATTATATAAGGAACTTTGACGCCGAGAAGGAATATAAGGACATCATAGCCGCAGAGAAGAGAGGTCGAATGGACGATGACGATGAGGAATTCGACGATGAAGAAGTAGTCGACACGAAGGCTTCCGCAGCTTCTCAGGATGATGATGACGAAGACACACAGAACTTCATGTCGTCATTCAACAGCAAGAGAGACCGAGACATCGGACTCGGAGGAGACGATGATTTCGTCTTTTCATATTCAAGATATGACGACCAGTTGAAAAAGAGATATCCTGACTGGCTTGTCTCTGCGGCAAAGGCGGCAGGACATGAACTTCCAGTTAAAGGTGCGGAGCCAATGACATATGGCGGTCATGGAGCAAAAGTTAGACCAATTACTTCTGAGATTGCTGATGAGGAAAGTTACGATGAGGGAACTCCCTGGGACAACCTTTGGGATAACATAATCGTAGCGCATCCTGAAGTGTTTAATGAGGAACGCTACGATATGGAAGAGCTTCCGAAGCACAAGAAGGAGTTCCTAGACAAGTGGGAGCAGTACTTCCTTAAAGGGGTTGACGAAATTGATTCTGCGGAACGCGCTCTTGAAGAGATTCCTGGATGTGAGTGCAAAGTAAAGGATGATGAAACAGACTTTGTTGGAAACATTGATGATGAAGATAATGGTGATGAAGAAGAATATAAAGAGCCAGAACTATACAAGTCGCCTTTGGACAGAGAAGGTTTCGGAATTGTGGTAAAGAGCTACGAGCGCGACTTTTCACCCGGCGGAAGAGACATGAAGTTCATGGCTCGATACATCACTCCTCCTCAGTTCAAAGGAATCGTGTTTGAGACTAAGGAAGAGGCGATAGACGCACTTCGCGAGTACATGACAGAGCTTATCGGAGACCCTTCTGATGTCTGCGTAGGAGTCGTTCTCGACCATGCAATAACAAACAAGATTTTTAACGGAGACGGTTATGACGTTATGAGGGATGCCGACGGAAACGTCGTTAAATACACGAGCGGTCCTATGGCAGGAAAGCCGAAGAAGGTGAAGCTCGATTCTACGGTGTACACAATTTCCTCGTCCGACAAGGAAAATACTGATAGAAGTATATCATATGAAACAAGCGATTGGAGAAACGCTCACGATTGTGATGAATATCTACAGTGATAACGATTCAGTACTAAATAGAAGCCGACAATGACGACAATGAACCAAACAGCAATGGTGAATATAGCCAAACAGCCAAGAGCGACACGCTCATGGAATGGCTATGCCGTCATGTCCTCGCCAGTGGAAAGTGGTAGTTCGAACAAGTTGATTGACAGCGGATATGACGGTTCAACAAAGGCTTCTGAAATCTTCTAGAATGGTGGGTTAAATGTATTAATACGATAGAAACAAGGAAAAGAAGAGACAAGGAAGCCGAGCAGACCGAAAGGAAAGTTCGGCTTCTTGGTTTTTAGATGGAAAACGGAAAGATATAATTTATGAAAAAGCTGTTGCAAAGAAAAACCATGTGTGCTATAATATGTGGCGTTTTTACGAAGCAACAGACGAGTGACCGAAACCTTGGGCTAAGGTCTCTTTGAGGGAAATCCTCAGAAACGACGGTTCTTTGACAATTGGATAGATGATTTTAACTGAAAAGCAAGTGTCTTTTCGGATATGGGCGACGGCAGGGAGACCACTCTCTTTCAACGAGTGCGACATGACAACCGCACTGCATAGCTAATGTACATCCGCAGACATTGTTCTTTTTACCATGCGCGGTTGTGAACGCATGGACTTTTCTTAGTATTTGGAGAGTTACCGAAGTGGCTATAACGGGGCGGTCTTGAAAACCGTTTGTCCGAAAGGGCACGGGGGTTCGAATCCCTCACTCTCCGCCAATGAACAGTATTCAGATGAGGAGTTAAACTCAGTATGCTTAATGCTTTAACGGCAGCTCAATGACGAGAGTAGTGGCAACTCGTTCGGTCATTCGCTATGATGGTAGGTTGGTTGGCGATGTTCATCTTTATAGATGAACAGAAACCCATTACCATGAAGTGTTCAAGTCCTTCCATTGAGTGCATACCCGGAATAAAATTTACCCTATTAAACCGCCATTTTGGACGTAAGCCCTTGATGGATGGTGGAGGATGAATGATAAATGGTATAGCCGAAGGTCGTCATTCGGCAGCGAAAAATCTTGGAAATCTCCGAGATGCCTTACATGGCTAGACGTGCGAGGTCTCGGTCGGATGAATGGTGTTCTTACTGGGGTATTGGTAGAGCGGCTTCTTATGCTTCACTGTCTATGAAGCGAGCCGGGTTCAACTCCCGGATACCCCGCCAAGATAGCATTAGCCCAAACAACAAGAGAATCCAACTTTAAGGTCGCTCCTTACTGTATGGAAGACGCAGATAGACGAACGAAAGGCGTTAAATTCTGCATGCTATCTCATCTTTGTTAAGGAATTGGTATAGTGGTCGTGCCTCGGTCTCCAAAACCGAAGAGATAAGTTCGATTCTTGTATTCCTTGCCATAAGATTGAAGTGTGGCGAAGTTGGTTTCAACGCAACGGTCTGATACACCGTCATTCGACAGTTCGAGTCTGTCCACTTCAACCAAAATGCATCGGTAATTCAATTGGTCAGAATGCCTCGTTGCCAACGAGGATGTTGCGGAATCGTGCTCCGCCCGGTGCTCCAGGGCCAGTAGTGTAATGGTTGCACATCGTCTCCGCAAGGCGAAAGTACGGGTTCGAATCCCGATGTGTCCACCATCAAGGCACTAACAGCAGAAAACTTTTGGTCAAACCGCCATTCGCAAGTTCGAATCTTGCAGTCCCCACCATGAATGGGGATTTGGTGAAGTGGTCAAACACAGCGGTCAAGTTAAATGTGCCTAGTATTTTTCATTGGGCCGGTGGTGAAATCTGGTATCACGTCTCCTTTGCACGGAGAAGTTCGGGGTTCGAATCCCCACGAGTCCACCAAATTTTTGGAAATTCTACTTGCGAACGAAAGCAATGTGTGCTATAATATACGACGTTTCGACGAAGTAGAGGAAAAGTTGAAAGTCGAAACATTGCTCTTTGACAATTGAACAGATGATTTTTGGTGGGAGACCTCCTGAGTAGGAACTGCAACGGATGCCGATTGAATATCGGAGAATGTGCTGAACCGTCACTCCGAAGCCATGGCAAAACGGCTTGAAGAACTAATTCCACTATTTTTTTTTAAGATTGCGGGGTATAGCAACAGTAGCTAACTTGGCTCATAACCAAGAGGTCGATGGGGCAGCACCATCCCCCGCTACCATCTTAGGAGACCACAACGCGACATTCATTTGTCGTTTATCGGATTGTCCTAATGGACGTAAAATGACTGGGTTGAACAAATAGGAGCGTAGCTCAGCCCGGTTAGAGCAGCATCCTTATAAGTTGTTGGTCGGTGGTTCAAATCCACTCGCTCCTACCATTTCAGAGTATAGCAAAAAAGATTGGAATTAAAACTTAACGTGAGTTCAAAGCCAATGAATAAAAGGTGCAGCCGTAGAGGATACGGCGAAAATTCGACGGAATTTTCATTGATGGTGAGAATCCATCTACTCTGACCATTTTCAGAAGGACTACCTACAGCGACAAAATCGCCAACGGTCTGATTCATAAATGCCCATTGTGGAAAAGACGCTTGCAGCAAAAACAAATTCTTAAACTCAACTGTTAATTGAAAGGTTCAGGTTCGAATCCTGATGCGATGTCGTCCACGGCTTCGTATGTTGTAATGGTAGCACTAAAGAATATGGCGTCTAGTTGTTTATTAAAATTCGCAGTTGGCCGACGAGTGAGGCACCTCGCTGTTAACGAGGCTTAGGCAGGAGCGTTACCTGCACTGCGAGCCAATAGGCACATCCAGCAAAATGCGTTTACATTCTCAATCCAGCTATGTCATGATATCGGTGGGAATTAGCTCAACGGTAGAGCCTCCGAATTATCGGAAGATTGAAGGTTCGACTCCTATGGCCGGTCATGACGTGCCTAGCCATTTTCGGAATAACGAGGTGAACGTTCTATTGAAGAACGACATCGTAAACGAATGAGATTGACTCCATGCGGCAATGAACCATTGATGAAGAAAATTGGTGCATTCGACCTTTTGGATGTCGACGATAACTCCTGATGTAATGTCGTTTTCGATGTTCCGCGTCTTAAGACACTTGCAGCAACCAATACTTAAAGCAATAGTTTTGTAAACTGTGTACGCTAAAGAGGTGTCTTGCTACAAAAAGAAAATTTTAAGACCCATGCAGCAACCGGTTCAAGCAATCGACTCTTAATCGATAAAGGCTAGAAACACGGGTCTTGATATGTGATAGTAACTCAGTTGGTAGAGTGTCGTCCTTCCAAGTCGAATGTCGTGGGTTCGAATCCCATCTATCACTCCAGAGTCCAAAAAGACAACGGCGAGTCTTACGTGTGCTTCATGTATTCAGTCCTGCATAAGTCGCGAATTATGCAGTTAGGTGTACGTGTGCGTCAGCGGTGCAAATCCGAAGCCGAGCTAATTTGTGTTTCCACGCGAAGCCTTAAGGATAAATTAATGGCTGCGACCGGTTAAGCAGTGCTGTTGAATCCGGGAAAGATAGTCCGCATGTACAGTCTTGTGGATAGAAGTAGCATGGAAACCGCGCTTTTCAGACTCTTACAGCAACTAAAACTTTAAACTCAGAACTGCAAATTCTCAAGGTTGAAAGAAAAGAGTCTAGTTAATAACATTTTACGTCAGGTGCCGCTGAGTAGCGAAGGCACCGGGCTGTAAACCCGGCACATTAGAAACAACGTAGGTGCGAGTCCTACCCTGACGACCAGTTCCTAATGCTGTGAGAGCCGGTAAAATTCCGACTCTGGAGGCCGTTCGAATCGACCCCGGGCATTTGTCTGCAATATCAGCTTGAATCAACAAGAAAAGCTTGGTGCGCTTGTCGATGGAAACACTTTGTAGCTGTGAGCTGAACGGATAAGGCATCGGCCTTCTAAGCCGACGAGGATGTACCTCATTGTGGGTTCGAGTCCCGCCAGCTACGCCAATATTGTGGAAAGGTGGCAGAATTGGTAAATGCAGCTCCTTGCTAAGGAGCCGGTCGTATGAAAGTATGGCTCGGAGGTTCAAATCCTCTCCTTTCCGCCATAAAACCCATAGTAGCCCAACAGGCAGAGGCAGCGGACTTAAAATTCGCAAAGTATGGGTTCGAATCCCATGTATGGGACCATATAAATGCTTCCGTAGACCAATTGGCAGAAGTCATCTCGCTCAAAACGAGAATAGTATGGGTTCGAATCCCTTCGGAAGTACCATTTCAATAGACGGTTAGCTCAGAGGAAGAGCATCTGCTTTACACGCAGAATGTCGGGATTTCGAAATTCTCACCGTCTACCAGTTTTCATAAACGGGGTCGTACAGGCATTCGACGGAGCATAGACCCAAGAGCGAAGCGGCATGTCGTGAGGGACATAAAGCCTCAACAAAAAGTAAACGGCAACGCTGATTACAGAATGGCTGCTTAAGCCGCCGAAAGACGATGACATCAGATAGTCGTCGAGTAGGATAATCCAATCTGGTATTCTCTGTGTCTTTGGTTCTTTAGCATAGATGTCTTACAGAAAGTTCCTCGATTGTCGTAGGATTTCTATTAGGACGACAGTTCAAACAGCAGTAGAAAACTGACGTAGAAAACGCTTGAACGGAAATGTCTCGGACCTGGGTTCGATTCCCAGCGACTCCAACAATGATGATTGCCGGGTTGGCACAGCGGCGACTGCGCCTCATTTGTAATGAGGAATTACCGTCGGTTCGATTCCGACACCCGGCTCCAAAACATATGAGGCAATGCACATGACGAATAAAGAGCTTATCGACAGACTTTCAAAATTTCCGGAAGGGTCGAAGGTGAATTTTTGGATTTTCTCAAACTTGACGCCGAGACGATGTGACATTATGGACTCGAACATCATGATTCTGAGGTCTCCCCACACAGGGGAGATTGGAATAATGCTCGACCTGCCGAGTTATTGGGAAAACGATTTGATTGAAAGCCAGCGTGGTTCAGCGGCGACAACACTTCCTTCGTAAGGAAGAACACAAACATCAAGAGTTCGATTCTCTTCGCTGGCTCCAACGCCGTGGTAGCATAGTGGAAGTGCTCTTCCTTGGTAAGGAAGGGGTCGTGGGTTCGATTCCCACCCACGGCTCCAGAATATTACAGTTTCGGAGATTAGACCGTAGCCTGGTACCGGGTCTGCTTTGGGAGCAGATGCGCAAGCCTCGGGGGTTCGAATCCCTCATCTCCGACCACTTTAAGACGCGAACAGCAACGCAAAATGGATACGCTAATCCGAGGGTTGAAGGTTCGAATCCTTCCGCAACGCCAAATATTGGCGATGTGTAGCTCAATGGATAGAGCATTGGACTCCTGAAAACCGCGTCTTGGATTTTTGATATTTTAAAGTCAATATGATATGAGATTTCAATTTTGAAAATATTTATATTTTTTACAAAAATCTGAACATGGAAAGACTAAATAGAAACATCGAACGTGAAAAGACCGAACATAGACAAGCTTGAATCGGAGTGCAATAAGATTTATTACACTTACGA
>Ga0247611_10000759_pt1 | contig 62995 bp, 64 predicted proteins | sample 177DNAGHGhighgp2_FD_192422 | JGI IMG/M metagenome (GOLD analysis project Ga0247611, IMG submission 192422) | Sheep rumen microbial communities from Palmerston North, Manawatu-Wanganui, New Zealand - 1770 DNA GHGhigh gp2 | ecosystem: Host-associated > Mammals > Digestive system > Stomach > Rumen... | reverse complement strand
GTTTTACCATGGTCAACGTGTCCAATGGTACCAACGTTTAAGTGTGGTTTGCTTCTATCAAATTTTGCTTTTGCCATAGTTTGAATTTTCCTCCTTAAGGTTAGATTTCGTAAAATTCAACGAAATCATAATATAGCAAGTGACGGTTTAAATCAACACAATGTGTTAATTTGAACCTTAACGATTTGACATGCCGGATTTCTTAATAATTTCATCCTGCACGAATCGTGGGCATTCTCCATAGTGGGAGAATTGCATTGTATAGTTACCGCGACCCTGGGTAAATGAACGAAGGTCTGTAACATAACCAAACATTTCGGCTAATGGTACTTCTGCTTCGACAATCTTGGCGTTACCACGTTGGGTCTCACCTGTCATATTACCACGACGACGGGAAATATCGCCGATAACATCACCGTAGTACTGTTCAGGAACAGTAACTTCGATTTTCATAATTGGTTCAAGGATCACTGGAGAACATTTCTTTGCAGCTTCCTTGAGAGCCATTGAGGCTGCGATCTTATAAGCGGCTTCAGAGGAGTCGACATCATGAGATGAACCATCAAATAAGGTTGCTTTGATGTCGATTACTGGATAGCCAGCGATAAGACCACGGTTGAGAGCATCTTCCAAACCATCTTGGGTTGGACGAATGTATTCTCTTGGAACACTACCACCGACAACGGCATCAACGAATTCGAAGCCTTTGCCTGGGTTTGGTTCAAATCTAATCCAGACGTGACCGTATTGTCCACGACCACCGGATTGTTTAATGTATTTACCTTCACATTCTGCTGAAGCTTTGATTGTTTCTCTGTATCCAACTTGTGGAGCACCGACGTTAACGTCGACATTGAATTCACGACGTAAACGGTCAACGATAATGTCTAAGTGAAGTTCACCGACACCAGCGATAATGGTTTGTCCGGTTTCAACGTTCGTATGAACTTTGAATGTTGGGTCTTCTTCAGCAAGTTTTTGAAGGGCAATGCCCATCTTTTCCTGGTCAGCTTTAGTCTTTGGTTCGACAGCTTCTTCGATAACTGGTTCTGGGAATTCCATCTTTTCAAGAATGACTGGGTGTTTTTCATCACAGAGTGTATCACCAGTGGTTGTGTTTTTAAGACCAACAACAGCACCGATGTCACCAGCGTGGAGAGCATCAACTTCTTGACGATGGTTGGAGTGCATTAAGACGACACGAGCAATACGTTCTTTGCCATCTTTTGTTGAGTTGAGGACGTATGAGCCAGAGGTTAAGACGCCGCTATAAACACGAACATAAGCGAGACGACCAATGAATGGGTCTGTCGCAATCTTAAATGCTAAGGCTGCAAGTGGAGCGTCATCAGATGCTGGGCATTCAACGACTTCACCATTTTCGCCTTCGCCTTTGGCGACAGGAATATCAAGTGGGCTTGGGAGGTAAGCAACAACACCATCAAGGAGCAATTGAATACCTTTATTTTTGTAAGCAGAACCGCAGAAGACTGGGAAGAATTCACCAGTTAAAACTGCTTTACGAATGGTAGCTTTGATCATGTCCACTGGAACTTCTTCACCTTCAAGGACAAGCATCATTAAGTCATCATCGAATCCGGCAAGAGCTTCGAGAAGTTTTTGACGGAGTTCTTCAACTTTGGATTTGTAATCTTCTGGAATTGGAGCTTCAGTTGGAGCTTCATCCTTATCAGATGTATAAATCCAGGCTTTGCGTTCGATAATGTCGATGACGCCTTTGAAGTTTGATTCAGTACCAATTGGGTATTGAACAGCTTCAGCATTCGCTGCTAATCTTTCATGGAGGGAAGCAACACACATATCGAAATCCGCACCGATAGCGTCAAGTTTGTTAACAAAGACGATCCGTGGGACACCATATTTGGTTCCTTGTCTCCAGACTGTTTCAGTTTGTGGTTCAACACCATTCTTACCGTCTAGGACAGTGACAGCACCGTCTAAAACACGGAGCGAACGTTCAACTTCAGCTGTGAAGTCGACGTGTCCCGGAGTGTCGATGATGTTGATTCGGTTACCTTTCCACATAGCAGTTGTAGCCGCAGATGTAATGGTAATACCTCTCTCTTGTTCCTGAACCATCCAGTCCATGGTCGCCGCACCTTCGTGGACTTCACCAATTTTGTGGATTTTTCCAGTGAAATAGAGAATACGTTCGGTAGTAGTTGTTTTACCGGCATCGATGTGAGCCATGATACCGATGTTACGTGTATGTTGTAAATCAAATTCACGTGCCATAAATGTAATCTCCTATTACCAACGGTAATGAGCATACGCCTTGTTGGCTTCGGCCATCTTGTGCGTTTCCTCTTTCTTCTTCACAGATGCACCAGCTCCGTTAGCAGCATCAATGATTTCGTGAGCTAATTTAGCTTCCATTGATTTTTCATTACGAAGACGAGCATATGTGACTAACCAACGAAGACCAAGTGTAACTTTACGTTCAGCTGAGACTTCAACTGGAACTTGGTAGTTGGCTGCGCCAATACGACGAACTTTAAGTTCGACTTCAGGCATAATATTGTTAATTGCGGTCGCGAAGACATCCATTGCTGGTTTCTTTGTTTCTTCCTCAATTTGCTTAAAGGCATTATAGAGAATGGTTTGGGCAGTGCCTCTTTTACCATCAATCATGATGCGGTTAATTAAACGAGTAACTAAACGAGAATTGTATATTGGATCTGGTAAGACTTCACGTTTCGCAACTTTTCCTTTACGTGGCATAATGTTTTTCTCCTTTCTTTAAACAAATTTATTTGGCCGCTTTTGGTTTCTTGGTGCCGTATTGGCTACGTCCTTGACGACGAGCTTCGATACCTGCACAGTCAAGAGTACCGCGAACGATGTGGTAACGGACACCTGGTAAGTCTTTCACACGGCCACCACGAATGATGACTGTGGAGTGTTCTTGTAAGTTGTGTCCTTCACCACCGATGTAGGCTGTGACTTCATATCCATTGGATAAGCGTACACGAGCATATTTTCTTAAAGCGGAGTTTGGTTTCTTTGGTGTCATTGTACCGACACGAGTGCAAACACCACGCTTTTGGGCGGATGGTTGGTTGGTTTCACGTGAGCGAAGGGAATTCCAGCGTTTTCCAAGAGCTGGAGTAGCTGATTTCTTCACAGGACGGGAACGACCATTTTTAACGAGTTGGTTAATTGTTGGCATTGATTGTCCTCCTTTCAATGTTTCAGTTTCGTACACATTCTCCGGTGTATCATACTACCGGCAAATATATAAGCCCTTAAGGGCCTTTTCGTTAACCGCAGTGATTATAATCACTTCTATTTATGCGTGCAAGAAAAATTTAAAAAATCTTTATGAATCGATATAAATAAAATTTATTTCTCTTCGGAAAAATCTTGGGGTTTTGCTTTGATTTTACCAGCAGAACCCTTCTTTTTTTCTCTTGTGTCGATTGATTTACCGAACACAAAAAATCTTTGATATAAGAACTCTGTAACAAAGTTAATAAGCATGTTAATTCCTGTTGCGACATACTCGCTTCCTGGAAAAGTCCAGACGTGTGTAAGCATCCATTCTAACTGTAAGGAAAGAGGTGTAAATACGACATAATATGCCGCGACTTTAAGCATCGCAATTGGCACATTATTCGCACTCTGAAACGTGTACTTTCTATTGATTGTAAAGTTCCATAAAACTGAGAGTACTAAAGCAATAAAATAGCTCAGCCAGTACTCTAAATGGGCAACTTCGTTTAATAAGGTAAATGAAGCAACCTGGATGAGACCTGCACTAATGGAGATCAGTGTGAATTTCAATGCACGAAATACTTCTTTACGTTCGACTTTTTTCATACGTGATTATTTTAATAAGATAATTGACTTTTGCAAGATTAACCAGGAATTGGCCATAAAGATAAAACATCTTTAATTCACCACCGCTTTATAAAAACCCCCAACAAAAAACCGCCATTTTGCAATGACGGTTAATTGTTTAGATAACTAATTTATTCGAAGTCTTCTGGACGGTCGTGAGCTTCAATATATTGATGCTTGACCTCTTTCATACGACCACGAACAGTGAAGTTCTTGAGGTTTTCTTCCTCTTCTTCTTCGCTAAGTAAGCCAACGCCAGCTGGAATAAGTTTACCAGTAATAACGTTTTCTTTTAGACCATGGAGGTCATCTCTCTTACCTTTGATCGCAGCATCAGTTAAGACACGTGTTGTTTCTTGGAATGACGCAGCAGAGAGGAAGGACTTGGTCTCTAACGCAGCCTTGGTAATACCAAGGATGAGTTGACGAGCCACTGCTGGACGCTTGCCTGAGAAGACGGCGTCTTCGTTGCGTTCAGAGAATTCTTCGATATCCATTCTGGTTCCTGGAACCATGTCGGTATCACCAGAATCAATGATGACAACTTTTTTCAGCATTTGACGCACAATGACTTCAATGTGCTTATCGCTAATACCAATGGATTGGCTACGATAAACCTTTTGAATTTCTTTGAGCATGTAGTTTTCAACGGCAACGTTATCCGCCACTTCAAGGAGGTGTTTTGGAGCAACTGCACCTTCGGTGAGTTTTCCACCGTTACGAACTTGATCGCCAACTTTCACGCGTAAGTGAGCGCCATAAGCGGACATGTATTCGCGTTCTTCTAATTCATTAGCGACGACAATATGGTAACGGCCACCAGTTTCCTCAATGGCTTTGACTTTACCAGCAATTTCAGAGATTAAGGCTTCGCCTTTTGGTGTACGGGCTTCCACAAGTTCTTGGACACGTGGGAGACCTTGAGTAATATCGCTACCAGCAACACCACCAGTGTGGAAGGTACGCATTGTTAACTGAGTACCTGGTTCACCAATGGATTGAGCAGCCATAATACCAACGGCTTCGCCTTTCTTAACGACTTCACCAGTCGCTAAGTTACGTCCATAACAATGGACGCAAACACCATTTTTGGTTTCACATCCGAATAAAGATCTGATTTCGACTTCTTTAATGCCAGCGTCGATGACTTTCTTGGCCATGACTTCGTCAATAAGGGTGTTCTCTGGAACAATTTCTTCTCCAGTCTTTGGATCACAAATTGCTCTTAAGGAGAATCGACCAACTAATCTATCGATTAATGGAACGATAACCATATCACGAGCGGTATCGCGAATTTCGCGAACCACAAAGCCATGGTCAGTATGACAATCTTCTTCACGGACAATAACGTCTTGAGAGACGTCGACGAGACGTCTGGTTAAATAACCAGAGTCAGCGGTCTTTAACGCAGTATCAGCTCCACCTTTACGTGAACCGTGAGTGGCAATAAAGAACTCAGACACGGTTAAGCCTTCACGGAAACAGGATTTAATTGGAAGTTCGATTGTTTCACCTTTTGGGTTAGCCATCAAACCACGCATACCTGAAAGCTGTGTGACGTTCGAGATGTTACCACGAGCACCGGAGTCGGACATCATGAAGATTGGGTTACGTTGGTCAGCTTCGAATTGACTGGTTAACTTCGCTTGAACTTCATTACGGACATTGGTCCAAATGTCGACAACTTCCTTATGGTGTTCTTGATCGGTGAGAAGGCCTTTATCGTATAAATGATTGATCTCTTCCACCGCCACATCGCCTTTAGCGATGATTTCTTCTTTACCCTTAAGGATTGGGACGTCAGAGATGGAAATGGTAAATCCAGCTGCTGTCGCGTATCTAAATCCTTGGTCTTTCATCTTATCAAGAACAGCTGATGTCTTGGATGTACCATAACGATGATAGATTTCATCAATAATGTTTCCAAGGTCTTTCTTCTTGAATGGACGAATCAGTGAAAGGTTATGAATGTATTCTGGAATGTTTGTTCCACGTGGAACGAAGAACTTGGCTAGATCACCTTTAAGGTTTTCTTTGCTAGCTTCGTTTAAGTATGGGAAGTCGGCTGGGAAGATGAGATTGAAGATCACTTTACCAACAGTTGTAATGAGGTAAGACTTCTTCATTTCTTCAGTGAAGCCGTTCTTCTCTAAAGCACTACCACGAATCGCGATACGAGTGTGGAGATGTGCTTGTTTTGTTTGATATGCTCTTAAAACTTCGTCGATACTACCGAAGACATGACCTTCAGCATTACCATAAATGGTAAAGAGTTCATATTCTTCGATATCGCCTTTGTTTTTACGACGATCCGCACGAGCAAGAAGAGCTTCTTTCGATTCTTCCATGGTGAGGTAGTAGTTACCTAAAACCATGTCTTGGGATGGAGTAACGATTGGTTTACCATCTTTTGGACCAAGAATGTTATTTGATGCAAGCATCAAATTCAGAGCTTCTTGTTGAGCCGCTTTGCTTAATGGGACGTGGACAGCCATCTGGTCACCATCGAAGTCAGCGTTGAATCCGGTACAAACAAGTGGGTGGAGTCGAATTGCACGACCATCAACAAGTTTTGGTTGGAACGCTTGAATACCTAAACGGTGAAGAGTTGGAGCACGGTTTAAGAGAACTGGGTGATCACCGATGATCTCTTCAACAATGTCGAAGACGATTGGATCGTATTGATCAATAATCTTATCCGCGGCCTTATGTGCGCTCACATATCCGCGTTTAATTAATAAATTCGCAATATATGGGCGTAAGAGGTGAATCGCCATTTCACGTGGTAAACCACATTGATACATCTTTAGATCTGGTCCGACAGCAATGACGGAACGTCCAGAGTAGTCAACACGTTTACCAAGTAAGTTTTGACGGAAACGACCTTGTTTTCCTTTTAAGGAAGAAGATAAGGATTTAAGTGGACGTCCACCAGCTCCTTGAACTGGTTTATTACGACGTCCGTTATCAATCAACGCATCCACTGCTTCTTGAAGCATACGACGTCCGTTCATGAGAATAACGTTTGGAGCGTTTAAATCGATTAATTTTTTAAGACGAGCATTACGTGTAATAACACGACGATACAAGTCATTTAAGTCACTGGCAGCGAAACGTCCACCATCAAGCTGGAGCATTGGACGTAAATCAGGTGGAATAACTGGAATAACATCAAGCACCATCCATTCTGGTTTGTTGTCGCTTTGTCTAAAGGCTTGAATAACTTCAAGTCTCTTGATGGCTTTGGCTTTCTTTTGGCCAGTTGAGGTTTTAATTTCCTCGGTGACTTTGGCGAATTCTTCGTCTAACTTGACTTCTCTTAAGAGACGTTTAATTGCCGCAGCACCTTCACCGAATTCGGCTTTAGTGTATTTGGAAATGAAACGAGAGACAGTTTGGAAGTCGAAGGCTTCGCTTTGGTTATTTAAACGGTCAATGTATTCTTGAGCAAGTTCTGTATCAACAGAATTTGGGTCAATTAAGCCTTTGGAGACGATTTCTTGAATCGCGGCAGTAAAGACTTCACGAGCGGTTTTTTCATCAAGGAATTCCTTGTATTTAAGAACTCCAGAATCTCCTGGATTTAAACAAATGTGGGAGACGAAGTAGACAACTTCCTCAACTTGTTTTGGAGGAATGTCTAAAAGAAGAGCGATTCGAGATGGAATACCTTTTAAATACCAAATGTGTGTACATGGAGAGACGAGTTCAATGTGACCCATTCTTTCACGACGAACATCTTTGGAGATGACTTCAACACCACATTTTTCACAGGTAATACCAGCAAAACGAATCTTTTTGTATTTTCCACAGTGACATTCATAGTCTTTTGCCGGACCGAAGATCTTTTCACAGAAGAGACCTCCCATCTCTGGTTTTTGACTACGATAGTTGATTGTTTCAGCCTTGGTGACTTCACCATGTGACCAACTACGGATACGGTCTGGGGAAGCAAGACCAACTTTAATGCTAGCTAATTTATTGACATCAAACATTGTTTTTACCTCCTATTAACCGAGCAATTCCGCAATCTTTTCGCTTAAGTCGTCGCTACGACCATCGTCCGAGAGAATCTCTTGTTCGTGGTTCGTTTCGCCGACTAAGTGACGAATGTTAGAATTGATTTTACGTTCTTCTTTGTGTGCTTCACGAGCTAAGGCATCGGTGTCGATAACTTTGCCGTCTTTGTCGATGAGTTTAACATCCATACAAAGAGCACTGAGTTCTTTAACCAAGACATTGAAGGCTTCTGGTAAGCCTGGATTTGGAATGTCATAGTCTTTGATGATCGCTTCGTAGGTTTTGCGTCGACCAACGCGATCATCAGATTTGATGGTAAGAATTTCTTGTAGTGTATGGGCAGCGCCATAGGCTTCAAGAGCCCAGACTTCCATTTCACCGAATCTCTGACCACCGTTTTGGGCTTTACCACCAAGTGGCTGTTGAGTCACTAAGGAGTAAGGTCCTGTTGCACGGGCGTGCAACTTATCATCAACCATGTGGACAAGTTTAATCATGTACATTACGCCAACGCTAATTCTTTCGTCAAAGCGTTCGCCAGTACGTCCATCGTAGAGGATGGTTTTACCATCTTCAGCGATTCCAGCTTGTTTCATGAGGTCGAAGATTTCTTCGTTTGTAATACCATCGAAGACAGGGGTGGCAATCTTTAATCCAAGTTTCTTACAAGCAAGACCTAAGTGGATTTCTAAGATCTGACCGATGTTCATACGAGATGGAACACCGAGTGGGTTAAGCATAATGTCCACAGGAGTACCATCAGCAAGGAATGGCATATCTTCTTCTGGAAGAATACGGGAAATAACACCTTTGTTACCGTGACGTCCAGACATCTTGTCACCAGCGCTAATCTTACGTTTTTGCACGATGAAGACGCGGATGGATTTCTTGACGCCTGGTGGAAGTTCATCACCATTTTCTCTAGAGAAGATCTTCACATCAAGGACGGTACCTGCACCACCGTGAGGAACACGGAGGGAGCTATCTTTGACGTCTTTGGTCTTTTCAGAGAAGATGGCCATGAGGAGTTTTTCTTCTGGAGTCGGTTCACTAAGTCCTTTTGGAGTAGTTTTACCAACAAGGATATCTCCTTCACGAACTTCGGCACCAGGAATGATAATTCCGTTTTCGTCGAGGAATGCTTTAGCATCTTCGCCGACGTTTGGAATATCACGGGTGATTTCTTCTGGTCCAAGCTTGGTTTCACGACAATCTAGTTGATATTCTTCAATGTGGATTGAGGTGTATGTATCGTCTTTAACAAGACGTTCAGACATAATGACCGCGTCTTCGTAGTTATAACCTTCCCAGGTCATGAAGGCGATGGTCACGTTTTGTCCAAGCGCTAAATCACCGTTTTCCATGGCTGGGCCATCAGCGATGATTTGTCCTTGTTTGACTTTGTCACCAATCTTGACGATTGATTTTTGGTTAATGCATGTGCCTTGGTTGGAACGTTCAAACTTTTGAAGTTGATAGACACGTTCACCATTCTTTTCTTTAATAACGATTTGTTGGGAGTCAACGTATTTAACGACGCCATCTCCGGCAGCAAGAACAGCTAAGCCAGCGTCTTTCGCAACTTTCCATTCCATACCGGTTCCAACAAATGGAGCGTGTGGTCTAAGAAGTGGAAGAGCTTGACGCTGCATGTTCGCACCCATCAGAGCACGGGTACTATCGTCGTTCTCTAAGAATGGAATACAGGCGGAAGCAATGGAAACGATTTGTTTTGGGCTAACATCGATATAATCGATGAGGGAAGAGTCAACTAAGACGTTTTCACCGTTGTGACGAGCGATGACTTCCTTATCGGTAATAAAGCCGTTCTCATCGAGGTGGACGTTAGCTTGAGCGATGTAATGGTCGCGTTCATCTTCGGCAGAAAGATATTCTGTTTCGTCGGTAACTTGACCACCAGCTTTGACAATACGATATGGAGTTTCAATAAAACCATAACGATTAATCTTCGCGTATGTCGCTAAGTTATTGATCAAACCAATGTTTTGACCTTCTGGAGTTTCAATTGGACAGATACGACCGTAGTGGGTTGGGTGAACGTCACGAACGGCCATTGAGGCACGGTCACGAGTAATACCACCTGGACCAAGAGCGGAAATACGTCTCTTATTGGTTAGTTCAGAAAGTGGGTTAGTTTGATCCATGAATTGGGAGAGTTGCGAGCTCGCGAAGAATTCACGAATGCTCGATGTGAGAGGTTTAATATTAATTAAGCTCTTAATTGAAGCATTGCCCATATCGGAAATAGACATCTTTTGTTGGACTGTCTTAACCATTTTGGTTAAACCGATACGGAATTGACTTTGAATTAATTCACCAACAGAACGAATACGACGGTTGGAGAGGTTATCGATGTCATCGACATCGCCAAATCCAGCCATAATGTTCATTAAGTAGGAGAAGATCGCGATAATATCAGAGAATGTGACACATTGGACAGTGAGGTTAAGGTCGGTACCGATGATGTTTTGAGTTTCTTTCATCTTGTCATCAACGTAAACCTTGATCATGTTCACTTTGCCACGGAACTCTTGTTCAATTTCATCAAGAGTTTCTTTATCTGACTTACCACGTGGGGCAGCTCTGTCCATCGCTTCGACTAAGCTCTTTTCAGCTTTAATCTTGATTTCGTGAGCGCCTTTTTCAAAGACTTCAGCGTCCATTAATTTTTGGACATCTTCTTTGGAGAGGTAATCTCCCTTTTTATATAAGATTTCTCCGTCAGCGGAAACTAAATTCTCGGCGAGAATACGTCCGGCTAAACGGTTATAGATTCCAAGTTTAGTACGATATTTGAATCGACCAGCACGACCTAAGTCATAACGCTTGTGGTCAAAGAACTTTTGAATTAAGAAGTTCGCCACACCTTCTTGGGTGATTGGTTCACCTGGTTTAAGTTTACGGAAGATGGTGACTAACGCATCAAAGGCGGAAGTATGTTCTTCTTTATCCTTTTCAATGGTCGCTTCAAGCATTTCGTTATCTCCGAAGAGTTTACGATATTGACTTGGTTCGACAATGCCTAACGCCTTTAATAAAATGGTGGCTGGCATTTTCTTTTGACGGTCGATACGAACATTAATTAAACCCTTTTGGTCTGTCTCGAATTCTAACCATGTTCCACGAGTTGGGATTAAATCGGCTTCATAGAAATATTTACCGTTTTTATCCATTTCCTTACTTAAGTAAGCACCTGGGGAACGAACGATTTGGGAAACAATGACACGTTCCGCACCATTAATAATGAATGTTCCTGAATCAGTAATGAGAGGAATATCACCCATAAACACTTCTTCTTCTTTTTGTTCACCACTATCTTGGTAACGAAGACGAAGTTTGGCACGAAGTTGGGCTTGGTAGTTGTAATCGTGTTCTTTACATTGCAAATAAGTGTGTTTTGGATCTTTGAGTTCACTTGAAACATAATCAATGAAGATATCTTCAGAGAAGTTTGCGATTGGGAAAACTTCTTTTAAGACTTCATCAATTCCCTTTTCAAGGAACCACTTGTAAGAATCAGTTTGGATTTCTACAAGATTTGGGAGTTCAAGGCTACCAGAAATTTTCGAAAAGTTAATTCGATTATTTGGTAGTAATGGGTAATCTTTATAGGTTTTGCTCATATGTGGCTCCTTTTTCATTAATTCATTTTCGTCGCCATCAGGACGAAGTATCCTTTACTTTTCTTTAGAATGGTCACGTTTCCAAAGGCCTCTTCTAAATGTTTTTTCACTGATTCAGCGCCTTGTGCCTTTCGCACGACGACGTATAATGAACCTCCATCTTCGAGGTGCTCCTTCGCTTCATCATAGATCCGGTAAGTAATTTTTTTACCAGCTCTAATTGGCGGATTTGACACAATCGAATGGAATTTTCCTTCAATCTCTAAATAGATGTCACTTTGAAGGCAGGTGACTCGGCGGCTTAACGCGAGCGTTTGCGCGTTTTTTTCACATAATACCAGTGCGCGCGTGTTAACGTCTGAGCAAGTCACATTCAGACGGGGGTGGAAGTAGGCTAGAGTTAAGCCGATCGGGCCAATTCCACACCCAAGGTCAAGAAGACTTTCTCCAAGTGAGAGGGGAAGAAGTGTTTCTATAAGGACACGACTCCCCCAATCTAACTCACTTTTAGAAAAGACTCCTAGATCAGACGATAATGAGAACGCTACGTCATTAATGACGTACCGTACTTGTCTTGGAGATGATCCAAGACTTTCATCATTGATAAAATAATGACTCATTATCGTTTAGTAGGGTTGTTGTTAAATAGTTATTTAACTTCGCATTCTGCGCCAGCAGCTTCAAGAGCTTTCTTGTGTTCTTCAGCTTCAACTGGTGAGATGTGTTCTTTAACGGCACATGGTGCACCGTCAACAAGTTTCTTGGCATCCATTAAGCCGAGGCCAGTGATGGCTTGGACAGCTTTAATGACAGCGACTTTGCTAGCGCCAACAGCTTTGAGGAATAAAGAGACATCGGCAGCAGCCTTTGGTCCTTCTTCTTCAGCTGGAGCGGCAGCAGCGGCTGCAACTGGAGCAGCGGCTGTAACGCCAAATTCTTCTTCAACTGCTTTGACGAGGTCATTGAGTTCAATGACGGTCATTTCCTTTAAGGAAGCAATGATTTCTTCTTTTGTTAACTTTGCCATTTTAGTTTCCTCCTTAGGCAATTAATTTTTGCTATCCGCAACAGCTTTGACAGTGCAAGCAAAACTGCGGATAGGTGCTTGCAAGCACGATAAGAACATGGAAATTAATCCTTCGCGGTTTGGCATTGTTGCGACGGCTTTAACACCGGCTGCATCAACGACCTTGCCTTCGACAAGACCAGCCTTGATCACTAAGTTTTCATGTTTCTTAGCGAATTTGGCGAGTACTTTTGGTCCTTCGACAACATCTTCAGAGAAGACGTAAGCGTTAGAACCAGAGAGGTATTGGTCGAGTTCACTATATCCAAGTTCATCGCTAGCGCGTTGCACTAAGGTGTTCTTGTAAACATTGAATGAAGCTTTGACCGCTTTTAATGACTTTCGAAGTTCAGATAAATCAGCAACTGTTAATCCGCGGTATTCAACGATGACCATTGTTGATGCACCCTTGAATGATTCGCTGATCTTACTAACAACTTGCTTCTTGCTTTCGAGAGTTGATGGATTCATTGTTCTACCTCCTTTTTCTTAATAGTCTTTGAGGCTCCAATATACTTGGTTAATACCTGGGCAACATGATTAAGCCCCGTGGCCGTTGCTGTCTTAGGTATATTGTGCTTCGTATAAATTACATTCCTTCAAATGTGAAGTGAATGGCTGGTCCCATAGTGGTGTGAATGACAGCATTCTTAACGAATGTGCCTTTAATAGCGGCTGGACGAACTTTCACTAATGTGGAAGTAAGAGCGGCTAAGTTCTCACTAAGGGCTTTTTCTGTAAAGCTGACACGACCGATAGAGACGTGCATATTAGCGTCCTTATCAAGACGGTATTCAACCTTACCAAGTTTGATTTCTTTAATAGCTTGTGCAACGTTTGGTGTAACGGTACCAGTTTTTGGGTTTGGCATTAAGCCTTTTGGACCAAGTATACGAGCTACTTTTCCAATTTCTCCCATCATGTCTGGAGTCGCGACGATAACGTCGAATTCAAACCAGTTTTCTTTTTGGATTTTTTCGATTAATTCTTTACCACCAACGAAATCCGCGCCGGCGGCTTTTGCTTCTTCTACTTTAGAAGTGATTGCACAGATCTTTTTGCTTTTGCCATTACCATTTGGAAGGATGAGAGTTCCTCTGACTTGCTGGTCGGCTTTAGTGGTGTCAACATTCAAATGAAGGCTGACATCGACTGTGGCATCAAACTTAACAGTAGATGTTTTCTTGACGAGTTCGCATGCTTCTTCAATGCTATAGACTTTGTTAGAATCAACGAGTTCGGCAGCTTTTTTATAATTCTTTGAGTATTTCATAGATATTATTTGTCGACCGCGATTCCCATGTTGCGGCATGTACCTTCAATGATTTTCATCGCTGATTCGATATTGTCGCAGTTTAAGTCTGGTAACTTGTATTCAGCGATTTCTTTCAATTTGGCTTGGCTAATGTGACCAACGATGGTCTTTGGATTAGCAGAACCTTTTTGAACGCCAGCAGCTTTAAGAATTAAGCCAGCAGCTGGAGAAGTCTTGATTACGAAGTCATGAGACTTGTCTTCATAAGCTGTAATGATAACTGGAACGATTTCGCCTTTACGGTCAGCGGTCTTAGCGTTGAAGTCCGTACAGAACTTTGGCATGACCACGCCAGCAGAAGCGAGCTTTGGACCTGGTTTGGCTTCGCCGCCAGGGAGTTCCATCTTCACAACTTTGACGATTCTTTTACTCACGTGACATTTCCTCCTTTTCTTTCTTAGGTTGTCCGTGTTGTGGTTTAATGGACTAAATCGTTTGTCCTTCCACAATACGTATATGTGCTATTATCGCCCGCTCTCTCATAGCGAACGACATGCGAATGGGATTATACCAGCATACATACACGTATGCAAGAAAAAAATCAGAACCTTTCGATCCTGACTTTTCTAAAACTAAAAGTTTTAATCTATTTAATCTTTCGATAAATAATTAGTAATGAATTGAGCGTCATGAGCACGGTGAGGCCCGTGTCTGCGAGGACAGCAATCTCCATATTAGAGACAACTTTGGTCATTAATAAGACGATGACAGCAACCTTCACCAAGAGGGAGAAAACAATGTTGAATATTGCCACTCGACGAACCTTTTTAGCGATAACAATTGAGTCATAAATCTTTAGTGGATGATCTTGCATAATGACAACGTCAGAGTTTTCGACGGCCATATCAGATCCAATGCCTCCCATCGCATACCCAACATCAGCACGGATGATCGAAGGAGTATCGTTAATTCCATCGCCGGCAAATGCGACTAATTTTTTGTTTTCTCGATGTTCGATTGCATCTTCAACAAACTTGGTTTTATCACCTGGTAAAAGTTTGGCGTAATAGCCATCAACTCCAACCTCATTCGCGACCTCTTTAACGGTGGCTTCTTTATCACCGGAAAGGAGCACAACTTTGACACCAAGTTCGTGCATTTTCTTGACCATCAATTTGGCTTTATCACGAACGATGTCTTGAAGTAAAACATAGCCGATATACTTCCCATTTTTCGCGACATACACCGCAGTTCCTGGTAAATCAATTTCCTCAGCAAAAACCCCATATTTTTTAAGTAGGTCAACATTTCCAGCCAGGATTTGCTGGTTTTTATACTTTGTTGATATTCCTAAACCTGGGACCTCTTCATAGTCTTCTTGATTGAGTGCTAATTCTGAGATATTTTGGTGTAAAACAATAGCTTTTGCAATTGGGTGATTTGAACGTGATTCAGCGGAGTATAGATCTTCTAAAAATTCTTCTTTTGATACACCAACATTATGGATTTCAGTGACCTCAAAATTACCATAGGTTAGGGTACCTGTTTTGTCGACAAAAAGCACTCCAATGTTACATAGTGAATCAAGGTAATTTGCACCCTTAATAACAATGCCTCGTTTGGATGCTAATCCGATGCCAGCAAAGTAGGCTAAAGGCACCGAAATAACAATGGCGCAAGGACATGCAACAACAAGGATTGCTAAACCACGATAAATGCCCTCAGACCATTGTCCTGAAATAATACCTGTAAGTAGTGCAAACAAGATTCCAATGACAAAGACGGTTGGTGTATAAATACGTGCAAACCTTGTAATGAATTTCTCAGCTTTAGCTTTGTGTTCACCAGAGGATTGAACTAATTCAATAATCTTGGAAATTGTTGAATCAGCGAACACTTTATTAACGCAAACAGTAATTGATCCACTTCTTAGAATAGAGCCACTCAAAACGTTGGATCCTTTCACGACATCAACCGGCATTGGTTCACCTGTTAACGAGGACATATCTAAGGTTCCTTGGCCTTCAATGATTACACCATCCGCTGGAACGATTTCACCAACGTGAACGATGATTTTATCATCAACTTTTAAAGTTTCTGGCTTAACTTGGCTAACTTTCCCATTCACAATCAAATTCGCGGTATCAGCACGCAAATCAATCGCATTTGAAATAGCATTTTTGGATTTGCCAGTTGCGATATGTTCAAATAGTTCACCAACTTGATAGAGAGCAACAACCATGACCCCATCCATCATATCGATTGGGAATCCGGCTCCTTGTAAAACACCTAAATTAATTAGAACAGAAAGGGCGAAAACACCTAAACACGAAATCGTTAACAAGAGATTCATATCAATTGGATTTCGTAAGTGAATAATGTTTTGAATGACCTTCCAGACTATGTCATAAACAACGATTCCAGCCGCAACTGCATGGAGTGCAAACGACACCCATGAAAATTCCTCTCCATAGATAATCATTGCGACGGCAACAAGCACCGCTGCCGCAACGATTCTTCCTAAAGTTATCCAGAATTTGCTGTTAAAAATGGAATATTTTTGTTTTGAGCCTTTATTAATTCTTTCAATTCTTAAAGGATCATCTTCAATCTTTTTGATCTCATTTTTTAAGTCTTCAACAGGCATCTCATCTTCACGATAAACGACATACAAACGTTCATTTGCAAAGTCGATTGTTGCTTGTTGAACAAACTCTTGTTTATTTAAGTATCTTTCTACTTTAGAGGCGCAGTTAGGACAATCAAATCCTGAACAATGATAAACAACTTTTTTACTCATTTTATAATTCCTCCACATGTTCCACTGCCACATTTAAAAGTTGTTTAACGTGGCAATCAGACAAAGAATAGTAAACCTTTTGTCCTTCTTTACGAGTACGAACAAGATTTGCTCTTCTTAAAACGATTAACTGGTGTGATACAAGGGATTGAGATTCATTAACTTCATTGACAATGTCGCCAACGCATTTCTCAATCATGCACGAATGGCAAGTACATTCGGAACAATTCTGCTTTCCGCACTCGCACATACATTTTTCATCATTAAGTAAAGATAAAAGAATTTTTAGCCGAGTTGGATCAGACATAATTTTGAAGATTTTTGATACATCGTTAACCTTGTTAGACATAATCGGATTACTTCCTCCGCGTATATTATATGAATGTCCGTTCATATATTCAAGTAAAATAAAAGGATTCCGTTAAGAATCCAATTATTTAAGAATTTCTTAGATTTTATCGATTTCAGAGAAATCGACATCAACTGGAGTAGCACGTCCGAAGAAGATTGTTTCGATACGGCAAGCACCTGTTGTTTTATCAATGGAGAGAATCTTACCTTCGGTACCTTCAAGTGGTCCACGAATGACTTTAACATTGTCACCAACGTTATAACGATCATACATAGAGCTATCGACCATACCCATTCTTTTAAGAACTGGTTCGATTTCTTCACGGCTAACTGGAGTTGGTTTTTGACCACCACCAGCAGATCCAGCAATACCTGTAACGCCTGGTGTGTTACGAACAACATACCAAGAGTTGTCGGTCATAATCATTTCCACAAAGATGTTTCCTGGGAAAAGATTTTTCATTTTTGTTTTGCCTGTTGGCATTCCATCCTTAACGACAGGAACTTCTTGTTCAGCAACCAAGACATTAAAAATGTAGTCTTGGAGATTCATTGTCTGAATACGTTTTCTTAAGTTATCAGCAACTTTGTTTTCGTGTTGGGAATAAGTTGTGACAATGTACCAACGCTTTTCACCTAATTGAGCCATCGTAATAGTCTCCTTTATTTAATCAAGCGGATGGCACCGTCAGCAGCATCTTTAGCACCACCACCAAAAATTTCTTTCAGTTCACCAATTAATGAACCTGAGGCTAAGTCTTCAATTGATAATATCAATGCACAGAAAACACAAATCACAATTGTGGTGATTAATGCTGGCATGAAGACGTCTTTCTTTGGCCAACGAACACGTTTGCCTTCTTTAATGACTTCTTGAGTATATTTTTTAACACCCATATAAGCCTCCTTACTTACTTTCCTTATGTAATGTCATCTTGTTACATGTTGGACAGTACTTCTTGATCTCAAGACGTTTTGTTTCGCCTTCTTTCTTTGTTGTCGTGTAATTTCTCGACAGACATTCGGGGCAAATTAAAATAACTTTCTTTCTCATAAAACGTTATCCTATTAACATCTTGCTGGACTATTTTACTCTTTCACGAATTAAAAAGTCAATAATGACTTATTATTCGTCACTTTCTACTGGAGTAAGCATTTCGAATGGAGCGCCACAAACTGGGCAAACCTCTCCTTCTTCCACCTCAACTTCTTGACCGCAAATTTGACAAACATACTTTTTCATAGTTGGTCTCCTTTATTTTTTATATTCTTCAACACGATGAACAAGTTCATCGAGAACATCTGTTTCGTATTCCTCAATTTCGCCTTTATCAACCTTGGAGGAGAGTTCAGGATCAATTGGAATCTCAGCTAAAACTTCCAAACCGTGACGTTTAACTTCTTCTTCATATTTTCCGTTTCCGAAAACACGAATCTTTTCATCACATTTCGGACATTTCACATAAGCCATATTCATTGCTACGCCTAAAATATCGACGTACATCATCTTCGCCATATTGATAGATTTCGCCACCACCATACTAACAAGTTCTTGTGGGCTAGAAACGATGATAATTCCATCAATTGGATAGCTTTGGAAAACAGTTAATGGAACATCGCCTGTTCCAGGTGGCATGTCGATTAATAAATAATCAACATCTCCATAAATTACATCTGTATAAAGTTGTTGAACAAAACCAGCGATAAGTGGTCCTCTCCAACAAATTGGGTCCTCAGCATTTTCAAGTAAGGCATTAGCAGACATGATTTTCACACCGTGTTTTGAGATTAATGGATAGAGTCCAGATTCGTCTTGAGGGGCAAGTTTTCCCTTCAGGCCAAACGCCTGTGGAATGCTTGGGCCCGTGACATCTGCGTCAATAATTGCGACTTTGTGTCCACGTCTATTTAATGCGCTTGCTAAAAGAGAAGTGACAAGGCTTTTTCCAACGCCACCTTTTCCAGAAATCACCGCAAAAGTCTTACGAAATGACGAAAACTCGTGTGGTTTTAGTTTTTCAATTTTGCGTTCCTCACAGTTACTAACTGAGCAACTTGAGCAATCGTGATTGCAATCCGCCATATGAGATAAACCTCCGATTTAGGTGCTTATATTATCTCATACTTAATAAAATTAAAAAACAACTAATCCAGTTTGTTTAAACTTGATAGCAGTTTTTTATTTTTGCGTTGGGAGAGAATTCTCCTTCTTACGGTAGAAAGAGATACATTAAGAAGAGCCGCTATCTCTCTTAATGAGTAACCCATTCCACGATAATAAAGGATTGTTTTATCAAGTGGGGTGAGTTCATAGATCGTACTTTCTGGTGAAGAGATAACGCCATCAAACTCAACTAATTTCTGGTCGTCATGTCCAATCACCTCGTGAATGGAAACTCCATTTTCAAGAACTTGATCCAAACTATTCGAAAAATAAAGCGGGTCTCGTGTTCCGATAACCCGCCTTACTGCATCGATTGTTCGTGTTTTCGCTATTCGATGCAAATAGTACTTAAATGAACCCCTGTTTGAATCAAACGTCTTGATCGCATATGTGAAGATTTCATTATATAAATCCTCACAATCATCCCAAGATACATTTTGAATCCCATATTCATCGAACAGGTACATCATGAATTTAATTGTTTCTTCCATATATAAGAAGAAGTATTTTTGCGTCATCTCAAGTTGACACTGTGAAAAAAGGCTACTACTGCCTTTTCTATTTGACATATAACTGTCCTCCTTATTTACTGGAGGATCTAATATTACTTAGTAATATGCCTGTCGCCACGGAAACGTTGAGCGAATTTACGTGACCAAGCATTGGGATTTTAACGACGAAATCCGAGTTCTCTAAAACAAGTCTGGAAATACCGTTTCCTTCGGAACCAACAATTAAAGCCGTTGGTCCATCGTACTTAACTTTGTCATAGTCAAGCTTAGCTGATCCGTCGGAGGCATAAATCCAAAATCCATTGGACTTAAGCACCCGGATCGCATTGGAAACGTTACTTACCTGGCAAATCTTTACATGGTCGATAGCACCAGTCGAAACCTTAACAACCGTCATGTTGATTTGCACTTGATTACGATTTTTTAAAATAATTCCATCCACACCAAAAGCATCACACGAACGTATGATTGCCCCCAGATTGTGTGGATCTTCAATTTCATCAAGGATTAGAATGAGCGGTTGCTTCTTTCCTTGGCATCCATTGATAATTTCATCTAAGGTAGCGTACTGATAATCTTGCACTAGAGCTATAACACCCTGATGATTGCCATTCCTTGATAAACTGGCTAGGACAGATTGCTCAACAAACTCGATTGGCAAATTATTGTCGCGAGCAAGCTTCAGGAGTGACTCGTCTTGGAAGCCTTTTTGCACAAGAAGCTTATTGGCTTTCTTGGCTTCAATGCTACTTCTGACAGGGATCCTCCCGTAAATCAAGTTTGCGTTACTTTTTGGCGACGCTGTCCCATATTTCATTGTTTATAAAATTCCCTTCTCGATTAAAGTCTTTCGAAGGGCATCAGATTCTTCGAATTTTTTCTCAGTTTTGAGCGCTAAATATTTAGCATAAATTTCTTTATCTTCAGCACTTAAAACTGGGTATTTAATATTTAAACCAAATACATCCAAAATGTCGCGAATATTTGCGAAAATTACCAGCAATTTTTGGATATCTTTTGGATTTTTACGTAATTCAATATTTGTGTTTTTGAGTTCTTCATATAAACAAGTAAACCCATTAGAAGTATTGAAATCTTCACTCAGTGCAGAAAGAAATTTTTCAATGTTTCCTTTGGCCTTACTGAGGTCTTCTCCGGCGAGCTGAAGAGCGACAGCAACTTGCTTATAAGTTTGGCTAATTTTTAAGAGTTCATTTTTCGCTGATGCAACAGTTTCTTCAGTGAATTGAACTGGAGCACGGTAATGAGCGGAAAGAATTAATAAACGAAGAAGATTTGGCCCAAATTCTTTTAAAGCGTCTTTCGCTAAAACAACATTGCCTAAAGATTTCGACATCTTTTCGTTTCCAAAATTAACAAAGCCGTTATGCATCCAAACATTGGCGATTCGATGACCATCATGTGCTTTTGCTTGAGCAATTTCGTTTTCATGATGCGGGAACTTAAGATCAAATCCACCGCCATGAACATCAATCATTCCACCAAAGATGGAATTAATCATGACGCAACATTCAGTGTGCCATCCTGGACGACCTTTGCCCCATGGAGAATCCCATTGAATACCAACATTTGTTTTCTTCCATAAGACAAAGTCTAACGGAGATTCTTTCTTACTGTTTTCCTCGATACGAGCACCAACAACTAAATCGTCAACATTGATGTTTTGAAGTTCTCCATAGTTCTTAATAGAACTAATTCGGAAGAAAACATCTCCATCAACTTCATAAGCGGCACCTTTTTTAACAAGCTCATCAATATAATTGATAATTTGAGACATGTACTCGGTTACCTTTGGATTTTGATAATGAGGCTTAACGTTGAGTTGTTTTAAAACATCTTTATAAGCAGCGATATAACGCTCAGAAATAACTTGTTCTGGAACACCTTCTTGTTGAGCTTTATTGATGATTTTATCATCAACATCAGTAAAGTTTGATACGAGTTTTACATCATAACCGACCTTTTCAAGGAAACGTCTAAAAGTATCGAAAACAATCACGGGGCGAATGTTTCCAACGTGAGCATCTCCATAAACGGTTGGGCCACAACAATACATTGAAATTTCGCCCGCTTTAATTGGGTGTAAAATTTCTTCGCTATTTGTTAAAGAATTAAAAACTTTGATTTCCATAATTGTATTTATTGTAGCATAAATCCGAACTATTCAGATTTATGAGTTTTTAAATATTGTTCCGCCATACCACCGACGGATGTTTCGCGGTAGTTCTTGGACATATCAAGCCCTGTACGAAGCATTGTTTCAACAATGCTATCGAATGAAACTTCGTGAGTATCGCTAGCATATTCAGCTAAACGACAAGAGGTAATCGCTCTTTGTGCTGCGACCGCATTTCTTTCGATACATGGGATTTGAACGTAGCCTAAAACTGGGTCGCAGGTGGAACCTAAGGAGTGTTCCATCGCAACTTCTGCGGCGCATTCAATTGTTTCTAAATCAAGGCCTTTGAGATAAGCGAAAGCAGCAGCGGTCATTGAGCATGCTGAACCAATCTCGGCTTGACATCCAGCAACAGCGCCAGAAATGGATCCGTTTTGCTTAATGACGTTGCCGATAACACCAGCAACTGCTAAAGCGTTAACCATTTTTTCGACTGAATTATGGTAATTATCGTAGCAATAACGCATTACTGCTGGAAGTGTACCAGCTGCACCACAAGTTGGAGCAGTCACAACGAGATTACCACTAGCGTTTTCTTCACCAGTTGCAAAAGCATAAGCAATAATTAAACGATATGAACGAGCAATGCTTGTTTCACTTTCCGCTTTCGGTGTCAAAAACGAACGAGCGCGACGTTTGACGTGGAGTGGTCCAGGAAGTTCTCCTTCTTTACGTAAACCAGCATCAATTGTATCCATCATTTGGTTGAAAACTTTTTCTAAATATTTAAAGATTTCTTCACCTTCATAATGACGAACATAATCCACTAAATCCCAGTCATTTTCACCGCAAATCTTGGATATTTCAGCAAAATTCTTCTCTGGATAAACCTCTTCTTCATACTCTTCGACTTCACCTTCAATTTGGATTGCTCCACCACCGGTTGAGATGACTTTTTTCTCGAGTGAACGACCATCACCAAAATGAAGAACAAACTTCATTGTGTTTGGATGTTCAACTGGCGTTTTAATATCGAAGTGAATTGCGCAATCAACAGGTGCCAATGTTTGTTGAATTGTTTTATCAGTTAAGTGGCCACGGCCAGTTAACGCAAAAGAGCCATAAAGATAGACATCATAACTCACAACATCAGGATAATTTTTACGAAAATACTTCGCTGCACGGTAAGGTGCAATCGAGTGTGATGAGCTTGGTCCATAACCAATACGATATAAATATCTCAGAGATTTCATAGCGAGAGCATTATAACATTTATTTTTAAAAATAAAAGCGAGTTCGATGGAGAACTCGCTAGTATTTATGTTTTGGAGCTAATTAACGGCGATCGCTTGGGAGCTTATCGTGAACAAATAATGCCATAACAGCTTTAGCTGTGTGGATTCTGTTCTCGGCTTCTTGATAAACCACTGATTGTGGTCCGTCGATAACCTCATCAACAACTTCGTTAACACGGTCGGCTGGAAGGGCGTGCATGTAACGGCATGTTGGTTTGGCTAAAGCCATTTTTTCTGGTGTACACTTCCATGCTTTGAGAGCGAGTAATGCATCATCAACAACTGTGGTTGATTGGTTGGTGACCCAAGAACCCCAGTTCTTTGGGAAGACGACATCAGCATCTTTATAAGCGGCATCCATGTCGTGAGTAATGGTTAATGAACCACCATTTTCAGCGGCATTTTTGCGGGCTTTTTCGATAACCCAGTCTGGTAAATCGTAACCTTCTGGATAGGCTAAGGTAACATCAATACCATAGCGTGGGAATAAGAGAACTTGGCTAACTGGAACTGAAATTGGTTTCTTGTGAGTTGTGGCCATCGCCCAAATAACAGAAACTTTTAAGTTCTTGGTTTTTCCAAATTCATCTTCAATGGTCATTAAGTCCGCAAGAGCTTGCATTGGGTGATATAAATCACATTGTAAGTTAATGATTGGGACTGTGGACCATTTGGCCATTTCGCGGATGTATTTGTTTCCTAAGCCCCAGTTACAATAACGGCAAGCGATCATGTGACCAAAGCTTGAAAGAATAACCGCGGTATCCTTGGCAGATTCACCATGAGCAATTTGCATCATGGATGTATCAAGGAAAGTGGCGTGTCCGCCAAGTTGAGCCATACCACTTTCGAAAGAGTTACGAGTTCTTGTTGATTGTTCAAAGAACATCAAGAAACCTGTTTTTCCTTCTAACCATGGGGTCTTTTCGTTGGCGTAGAATGCATCTTTAAAGTCATGAGAGACTTTGAGCATGTAGTCGATTTCTTCTTTAGTAAAATCTTCTAAAGTAATGAGATGTCGACCGGCAAATCTTGGTGCAATTTTTTCCATTTTTAAATCTCCTTATTTTTGCTTAGCGAGGTTTTCAAGGTAAAGACCTGGAATTGTCGCATAGAGAGCTGCACACACGACTAAATCGTGTTTTCTGGTCTTTTCATTTGGGGCATGAGCTTCTTTTTCATCGCCTGGACCAAAGCCAACGCAAGGAATACCAAAGCGTCCCATAATGGAAACACCATTAGTAGAGAATGTCCACTTATCAATGACTGGAGCTTTCTTGAAGAGTCCTTCATAACCTTGTTTTAAGGATTGAACATAAATGGATTCTTCTGGAATAACCCAGGTTGGGAAGTAACATTCTTGTTTATAAACAAGACCAGTATAAGCTGGACGTTCATAATCATACATCGAAACTTCTGCTTTCGCACGTTTCACACTTGGTAAATTTTCAATTTCCGCAATAGAAGTCTTATCGTTTTCTCCGACAGTTAAACGACGGTCGAGAGAAATCCAGCAGCCATCAGCGACAGCACAACGGCTTGGAGACTTGTGGAAGATTTGGGAAATTGTGACTGTTCCTTTACCGAGGAATGGGTCATAGGCTAAACCAGTTTCATTGAGTTTTTCAATGTCTTTAATGATGTCAGCCATTTTATAAATGGCGTTATCACCACGTTCTGGTGCACTACCATGGCAAGAGATACCACGAACGTTGACTTTGATTTCCATACGTCCACGGTGTCCACGATAGATTTGGCAGCTTGTTGGTTCAGTTGAAACAACAAATTCTGGTTTAATCTTGTCTTGCTCAATGATGTACTTCCAGCAAAGACCATCACAGTCTTCTTCTTGGACAGTACCGGTCACGAGTAAGGTGAAGTCATCTTCAAGACCGAGATCTTTAATGATTTTACCGGCATAAACCATTGAGGCCATACCACCTTCTTGGTCACTTGTTCCACGACCGCCGATATAAGTTTCATCTTCAAAACCTTCATATGGATCAAATTTCCAGTTTTTGATTTCTCCGATACCAACTGTATCGATGTGGGCATCCATGGCGATTAAGTGCTTACCATGGCCAATGTAACCTAAGACGTTACCCATTGGGTCGATGTCGACTTTGTCGAAACCGACTTTGAGCATTTCTTCTTTAATACGAAGAACGACTTCTTTTTCGCCACATGACTCAGATGGAATCTTCACCATGTCACGAAGGAATTTGGTCATATCTTTTTGATATGATTCGGCTTTTTTAAGGATTTCTTCAAATGAAACTTTCATTATTTAATTTCCTTTCCGCGCATTTCTTTAATCTTCTTATCGTATTCGAAGACTTTGTTATATTCATTTTCCCAGAATTCTGGTTTTCTCATCGCGTCGAGGTATTCTTGTTTGTAACCGAATTTTAACCAGTCACGTTCTTTTTGCTTAAAGAGTTTTTCTTTGGCTTCTTTACCACGAGTATCTAACACATAACTTGTGTCAGCTCCCATAAAGACGTCATTGAACCAACGGTCTAAAACGTTATCAGTCACTTCGAGTTCACGTTCGTGTAAGTTTTCAATAACTGATGGATAGCGGTCAAATGAATCTGTTGCGATAGTCACAACGTTATCATCTGGTCCAAGTTTGAGGTATTTTGCCATTTTAATGGCACCTAAGATGTTACAAATACCGGAAACACCAAAGAGGTTTTCCATTTCCTTAGCAACTTTGGCTGGAACACCATGTTTTTCAAGGATCTTTGCACCTTCATGGATCACAGCTAAACCACGGACACAATCATCGTCAATGATTTGAGTGATGAAGTCTGTTGTTAAAGCGTTATGAATGAGGGTAATCATCTTATCGCCGATACCTTCAATACGGTGTTGTCCTAAACCACCATTGGTGAGTGTTGAACATTCGTGTGGTTCAAGAGCAACAACCTTACATTCTGGGAAGACTTTCTTAATTTGATCACCAGCAGCAAGTGTTCCTGCGGAACCTGGCGCTGAACAGAAACATGCGACACGACCATTACCAATACCTTTGACAGCTTCGACACAGGAATTACCTGTAACGTGTCTATGGAAACGATAGTTTGGCAAGAGTTCGAATTGAGCAAGAGTTCTGTTTTTTGGATTCTTCTTTAATTCGTAAGTTCTTTCGAGAGTAAGAATAACGTCTGATTCGGAACCTGGAGTTAAATCGAGTTTGGCTCCGTATTTGGAAATACGTTCATATCTTTCTTTCGACATGTTGTCTGGCATGATAACGATGGCATCATACTTCATTAAGTTTGTAATGTAACTAACACCGATACCGAAGTTACCAGTTGATGGTCCAAGAATTGTGTGTTTTCCTGGAATAATTTCCCCATCCACACAACCTTCCATAAGTGTGGCATAAGCTGGGCCCACTTTGTGGGAACCAGATGGGAAGTTCTTACCAAATAAGACAACGATGTTGGCGTCAACACCAGTTAAGGCTTTTGGTAAGACGATTTTGTTAACCTCATCTTTTTCGTTTTTCCAAGTAATGTTGAAGAGGTTAATTGGATCAAGTTCATTCTCTTTGATCGCTTTGAGTGCCTTAGCTCTCACTTCTGGGTCTTGGTGTGATGGATTAAGCATCTCATCATACGTTGGCCCAAATGGAATTTTTGACATACTAAATAGCTCCTTTTTCTTTCAAAAATTTATCCAATTCTTCAAGGTTTGGTTTCATCGGTTCAGGCATGGATACCGCCTTTTGACCGTTGACTGGATCTTTTAGACCATTACCAGTCACAATGGTTGTCACAGTTTCACCAGGTTTAATAATTCCTTGTTCCACTGCTTTCTTAATGCCGGCTATTGCAGCCACGCCAGCTGGTTCACCGAAGATGCCTTCGGTTCTTCCAAGTAGCGACATGGCTTTAATAATATCACTGTCTGGTACTGAAATCCAAGCCCCATGCGATAATTTTATCGCATTTTGTGCTTTTACTGGGTTTCTTGGGATTCCGACAGCAATCGAATCGGCAAGGGTGTTTTCATCGGCTTCTTTGAGTGGTTCGCCAGTCTCAGAAGCAATCACAAATGGAGCACATCCAGTTGATTGAACACCAAGGATTTTTGGAACTTTTTTAATCAAACCTAACTTAAAAAACTCCGCAAAACCCTTATAAACGCCGCCAACTGTGCATCCGTCACCAACAGATACAGCGACCCAATCAGTTGGTTCAAAGTTCAGCTGTTCAGCAATTTCCATTGAGACAGTTTTCTTTCCTTCGACCATGAATGGGTTGATAGCAGCATTACGGTTGTACCATCCGTATTTATCGATCGCGGCTTTAGAGAGTTGAAAAGCGGCTTTGTAGTCGCCATCAACTTTAACTAAAGTAGCGCCGTATAAACAAATTTGAGTTGCTTTACCAATTGGAGCACGTTTTGGGACAAAAATAACTGCATTTAATCCCATATGTGCCGCTTGGCAAGCACAGCTAGAGGCAGCGTTGCCTGTTGAAGAACACGCAATTGTTTTTGCGCCTGCTTCAATAGCTTTTAAAACAGCTACTCCGCTAGCTCTATCTTTAGATGAACCACTTGGATTTAATCCGTCGTCTTTGACGTAGAGTTCTCTTACGCCAAGTTCTTTTTCGAGACGACGAGCTCGATAAAGTGGGGTCCATCCGACTCGTAACATTTCATCAATGTGGTCTTCTTGAATGCCCATAATTGGAGCATAACGCCACATCGAGTAGTTACGATTCTTTTCAAAATATGCACGAGTTAAAACTTTCTTTAATGCGTCGTAATCATAGACAACATCAAGAATGCCTTTTTCACCACAATGTGGACAAGTAAGAGAAACTTCTCCTTCTTTAAATTCGGCTCCACAAAGTGTGCATTTATAACCTTTAATGTAACTCATTATTTTGCACCTCCAACAATGTCGTCAATGAACTTATTAAAGATGTTCATCGCAACTGTTTGACGATATTCTTTATTACTTCTTTGGTCATCAATTGGAGCAATAATTTGTGCAAAATCACCAGCAATTTGCGGTTGTTTTGCTTTTAACTCTTCTAATGTAAGACCAACAACTTTTGCTTCAAGTTCTTTGCTTCTTGCTGGACGAATTGAGACAGAACCAAAGCAACAAGCGAACTTGGTAACAACGTTCTTTTTCACTTCGTAATAACCAGCAAAGGAAACCTTGGAAATCGAGTCAGCTCGGCGTGAACCAACCTTAAACCAAAGTTCGCCAGTGTATTCAATTTTTGGGAAAATAAGTTCAGTAATTAATTCATTTAGATGGCGATCAATTTTACGAACGCCAAGAACAAAGTCTTTAGCATCGACTAAGCGAATTCCATCAACTGATTCAAGTTTCACTTTTGCATCAAGAAGAGCATCAATGACAATCGTGTCACCGGCTGGAGATGCATTAGCAATATTTCCCACTAGTGTGCAGAAATGACGAATATTTGTTGAAGCAACTTCACTAATCGCTTTTCTAAGTAAAGAAGGACAAAGCTTATGGTGTTCAATTTCATGCATTGTTGCGGTTGCACCAATGTGAACACCGTCTTTGTCTTCGTAGATATTTGCTAGTTCCTTAATATGGGAAACATACAAAACATCTTTATCAAATAAAGGAGCAGAACCGGCAACATTCTTTTTGATAACCATCATGTCGCTCCCACCGGCAACGATGTAGGCATCATGGTTAGCTAAAAAGTCGAGAGCTTCTTTTTTGGTATAAGCAATTTTCTTTTCTACCATAATCCAGCTCCTTTCTTACTGGCAATTTCCACTGCTTGAACAATGGCTTGATAGCCAGTGCAGCGACATAAGTTACCACTCATATGAGCTCGAATCTCTTCCTCTGTTGGTTGAGGATTGTGAGATAAAAGCGATTGTGCAGCAATAATCATTCCTGGAGAGCAGAATCCACACTGGGATCCTCCAACTTCAGCAAATGCTTTTTGTAAAACATCAAATTGTTTGGTTTCCTTGAAACCTTCAATAGTAACAATCTCGTGACCTTCCACGTTGGCTAATGGAAGTAAGCAGCTATTCACTGAATAGCCATCCATTAAAACAACACAAGCTCCACAAGAACCTTCGCCACAGCCTTCTTTAACTCCTTTTAAGGAGAAATGATCACGGAGGACGTCGATTAAGCGCATACTTGGATCAAGCTTAACAGCGACGTTTTTGCCGTTTAATTTAAACTTAACGCTTGTCATTGTTAATCACCTCCATGATGTATTCGGGTGTGGCTGGAATCTTATTCACTTTGTGACCGATTGCTTGTTCAATTGCAAGTGCAACCGCTGGAGCTCCACCAACGAGAGTTAATTCACCCATTCCTTTGGCGCCGTTAGCACCATAAATAAATGGGTTGTCAATAAATGCTGTCTCCATCGGAGGAGCGTCTTCAAACGTTGGAATAATGTAGTCGGTTAATGAACGATTACGGAATTTACCATCTTTGATTCCCATGTGTTCGAGATAGCCGTAACCTAAACCTTGGAGTAATCCTCCATCAGCTTGACCAACGGCAATACGTTCATCAACAACTCGACCAACGTCATAAGTTGACCAGCAATGATCAACTTTAATTTGGTAAGTTACTGGATCAAATGAGACTTCAACAACGTTGACACCCCAAGAATAAGATGGATAAGCGTCACCTTGCATAGTATCTTCATCCCAGTGGATATAACTTGGTCCGACATAACTTTCAACATGTTCTTGTCGAACTCCACTCTTCCAGATTTTCTTTAATTGTTTAGCGGCTTTTTCCATAAGGAAGCCAACAATGATAATTGTTCTTGAAGCCGCGGTTGGTCCAGAGTCAGGAGTATGATCAGTATCAGCTGCTTCCATTGTGCATTGTTCAGCTGGTAAACCAAGTGTATTAGACACAATACGTGCTAAGGTTGTACGGTTTCCTTGACCAAAGTCAGCACTTGAAGCATAAACATGGACATGATCATTCTCATCCTTAACGAGTTTGACTTTACCATTAATAATTGTTGATTCGCCTGAACCAGTAAATCCACATCCGTGAAGGAATAAGGACATACCGATTCCTTTGTTAGATCCTGGTTTAGCGTATTCAACGACTTTACGTTTGTAGTCGGACATTTCCATGGCTTTGTCTAATAATTGAGGAAGAATAATTGGGTCATGGAACTTACCAGAGTTTGTTGTAATATCTCCTTGCTTTGCAAGGTATTTCATTCTTAACTGTAATGGATCAACTCCAAGTTCTTTGGCAACGTGATGAATAAACATTTCCATCGCAAAGATTGTTTGTGGAGAACCAAATCCACGGAACGCAGCAGTCGGAACGGTGTTTGTGCAATAAACATCTCCAACCACATCTAAGTTTTCAAACACGTATGCGTTACAAGATGCAATAAGAGCACGTGATAAGACAACTCCAGAGCAGCCTTTATAGGCACCACCATTAAGTTTGACACAAATCCTTAAACCAAGAATCTCGTTGTTCTTACCAATAAACGCTTCATATGTCGAAACTGATGGGTGACGTTTTGTTGTATAAGCAATATCTTCAAAACGCTCATAGCACATTTTTACTGGGCGATGAATTTTATTAACCGCCACAGCAAGTTGTGAACCTGTTAAGCTTGGATAGTGTTCTTTGCCACCAAATGCCCCACCAACAGCAGGTTGTTTAACGCGAACTTTTTCAGGAGCAATACCAAGAGCTCGAGCAACAGCCTTTCTAATGTAGAACGGACATTGCATCGAACCAGTTAAATAGAACTTATCATCTTCATCGATATAACAGAGAATGCCTTGTGGTTCGATGTAGGCTTGTTCTTGATAACCAGTCTCGTAAGTTTCTTTAATTGTCTTAACAGCGTTTTTCTCAGCCTTAGAAAAATCACCTTTTGTAAATTCTTTATGAATATACGAATTCACAAGATCGAAAACTGGTTTTTCTTCTTCGTAAATAACCGAGATTTGCTGGCATAATTTGTGCAAAACCTCTTTATTTTCTCCAACAAATAAACCAATCGATTCACCGACATAATGAACTTCTTTGTCAGCAAAAATTGGCCAATCGGAGAAGATAATATTAACAACGTTTTCACCAGGAATATCTTTTGCTGAAATCCAATAATAACCGTTTGGAAGTTCAGGCAATTTGATTTCCTTTATCTTTCCTTTAGCAATTGTTGATCTCACGGTTTCAGCATAAAGCATTCCTGGTAACTCAAAGTCATCAGTGAACTTTGCTTCTCCGCGAATCTTTTCGGGGAAGTCAATTTTTGGTGTACTTGACTTATAAAATTCCATTATTCTTCCACCTTTGTATATGTGAGAGCTTTAACTGGACACTTGGAAACACATAGTCCACAGCGGAAACATTTCTCACTATTGAATGTTGGTTTTCCATCCATTTCAATTGCGAAGTATGGACAAACTCGGGAACATGTTCCACAACCTGTACATTTTGCCGCATCAAGTTTTGGAGTGTCTCCCATTCCATACATGGCATGATTTTCTAATTGAGTATCAATAACTTCTTGGACTGATTTAAATCCATACTTTTCAAGAGCTGCTGGAAGGTCAGCAATAATCTTGGCATAAAGTTCTTTTCCTCTAAGCATCGCTGCCGAGAGCATTTGAACACCGCTAGCGCCAGCGAGAAGGAATTCAATAACGTCGCTAGCTGAAGCAATTCCACCGACACCAATCACAGTCAATGATGGTTCAGCTTGTTTAATTGTATAAACAGTTGCTAATGCAATGTTCTTAATATAAGGTCCACTGGTCCAAGCAAAACCTTTAGCGTTACCATAGATAATGCTACGGGAAGCAATGTCAATCTTCATTGAAGGACCAAGGGAGTTAACGGCCACAACACCATTGGCACCATTAGCTTTGATTGTGTGAGCAAAGCCTTCTGGATCTGGCATGTGGGCACTAATTTTCATATAGAATGGTTTCTTGGTGTGTTTACGAATTGTGGCAACAGTTTCACCAAGCGCATTTAAGTCGTTTCCAACATAGTGAGTAGAAACTTCAAATGCATCAGCAAATTTATCAAGAAGAGGAATTAAAACTTCCATGTCTTCCTTGGTATATCCAACTGAAATGATAAGAGGTTTACCAACTGACTTCTTCTTGTAATATGGTAAGAACTCGTTAAGCCACTTTTCCTTAGTGTATTCAGTCCATAATTCACAGTTCATGATGTAATCACGATCACCGTAAATGCATGGGTGTGGGATGTGAGCATCCTTTGTTGAGATTGTTTTTGAGACAATCGCACCAAGTCCAGCGACTTGTTCTAACCAGAGCATTTTCTCGGCGTCACCAACAAGTGGGCCAGCAGCTGGCATGAGTGGGTTTTCTAATTTTAACCCATCAAATTTTGTTGAAATATCCATCGTTATTCCTCCTTCACTTTGGACCATAAATTACTCGCAAATTTGCGAGCTTCAATAACTTCATTAATAAGCTTTTTGCTGGTGATTTTGTAACCTTTGACACGTTTTGTACCAGCGGTATAAACATCGCTTGGTTTTAAAGCTGGGAATAAGCCGTAGAAGAGATGACCAAGTGCATTTGATGCATCCATTTTTGTAAATGGAGTGTACTTCACGCGCATAAAGTCAGCTTCATAACCGTTCTCAAATTTTCCAAGTTTTAAGCCCAAGCGATCTCCGACATATTTATAAGAGTTCTCAATCATTTGATGAACGTCTCCAAGGCTAATGCCTAAAGGAGATTCACTTCTCAAATGACCAGTATAAAGAACGTTGTTATATTCGTTAGCCATGTTAGAACTTAAACCATCGTTTCCAACCATAACTGGAATGCCATAATCTAAATATTTACGGACATTTGGAAGACCAACAGCATTGTTCATATTGGATGTTGTATTAACAACCATGTAACAGCCTCTATCCTTAATAATTTGTAGTTCTTCATCATTCAGATGAACTCCGTGAACAATTAAGGAATTTGGCACAAGTAAACCAAAGTCATCAAATCGTTTAATGATTGGCTTTTTGTATTTTTCTATTGAATCTAATTCATCATCAAGTGCCTCGGCAACGTGAACATGTAGAGGAACTCCGTTTTGTGCTCTAGCAACTCTTTTAAGTGTTGCGTTTGATAGCGACATCGAGGCATGTAATCCAAATAATCCTTCACCTGGATAACGTTTGGCAAAGCTTTTGTTTTCTTTAATACAATCACTAACGTTATAACGATCACTTGTTTCAAAGCAAAAGATTCCATGCATTTTGAGCGGTCCGACAAAAGCTTTTCTTAAAGACTTTAAAGAACCAACAATTTCTCCAGATGCATGATGGTCAATAACTGATGTTACACCATTTAAAAGGAATTCTTCGCCAGCGCAAATTGCAGAATAGTAGGTTTCTTGGTTAACAAGTTTTGCATCAATCTTCCACCACATTTGATCCAAGATTTGTTGGAAGTTTTTCGGATTAAACGATAAAGCAAGACCTCTTGCAAAAATCGAATAAATGTGAGCGTGAGCACACACAAATGTTGGGAGGAGTAAATCACCTTTATAATCTTCGACTGATTGATATTCGTCTTTTGGGAATTCGCTCATTGGGCCACATTTCACGACTTTCTCATCAAAAAGTAGATAACCGCATTCAATGTAGTTTTTGTAGTCATAAATTCGAGCATTAATAATTGCTTTCATTATTTAACCTCTCCACAATTTAAGTTCTTTCCTTGATGTGGAACAATTTTTCGATTTTTTAATACAAATTGTCCACGGACAAGGACTGTTTCAAATTCACCAGAACCAAGAATTCCATCATAAATGGAGTAGTCGCAAGTTCCGTGATTTTCATTTTCAAAATAGTCTTCTTTTTCTAAAAACACCGACAAATCTGCGTCCATTCCAACTTTGATTTCTCCTTTGGTTGGAAAATTCTGGATTTTTGCAGAATTTAGTGACATTTTGTCGATGATTTCATCGCCAAAACGTCGATACATTGTTGAGAAAGAATGTTCAATTCCTCCAACACCAAGAGGGAATCCTTTTAAAGTTGGATAATCTTTGTCTTTTTTCATAAATGAACAATGGTCGGTACCAATTGTTTCAACATCTTTATAGTAAGCAGTTAAAAGTTGTCTTTCTCTTTCACTTCTAAGTGGAGGGGCAAACGTAAATAGTTTTCCATTCTTGCCTTCTAAAACAGAGTTATTAAAGATGAAATATTGCGGACAGCTTTCGACAAAGAAATTCTTATTCAGAATATCTGAGAACTGTTCTTTTAGAGCTTTTAATGTTTCACCACTTGAGCAATGAACCATGTAGAAGTTTCCGCCAGTCTCACGAACCATCTTTGCAAGTTTTAAGGCTTCACTAGTTTCACTCATTGATGGACGGGAAACTGGTAAATCCTTAAATGTATATTCATCACGTAGATCAATTAGATCATCGTTTTCAATATGCGCCTCGATAAGAACGTTATATTTCTTCGAAAGTTTAAGAAGTTCTTTAATATCTTTCTCATAAGTACGTCTTCCTGTGTCACTATAAGTTGTAAACAACTTAATTGTTCTCATTCCAAGCTTAGCAACGGTTTTGACATACTCTTCTAAATCTCCGTTTGGCATCTTGATACAAGCGTGCATGTGATAATCAACGATACACTTCTTCGCGAGTTCAAGACGTTCATAGAACGACTTCTCTAAATCTTTCGCATTACTTGTTGGATCAAGGAAATCAACGATTGTGGTTACACCGCCATAAGCGGCACAAACGGAACCAGTATAAAAGTCATCCACGGAAGTTAATCGACCACAATTAAGTTCAAAATGAACATGTGGATCAATTAATCCTGGTAGGACTTTTCTACCGCTAGCATCAAGCACTTCTTTGGCTGCCGGTTCATCTTTTCCTATATAGGAAATTTTCTCACCTAAAACAGCCACATTGACTTTCTGCCACTTGTGGTCAAACCAAACTAATCCGTTTTTAACCAGTAGATCGTTCATTATTTCTTTTCTTTAACCGCCTTAAAGATTGCTTCTGGAGTAATTGGTAAGTGATGGACTCTTACGCCAAACGCGTTATAAACAGCGTTACATAAAACAGCTGGTGGAGTATCAATACCAATTTCGCCAACAGATTTCGCACCAAATGGTCCTGTTGGTTCATATGAATCAGCAAACTCGGTGACTAGTTCACCAATCTCGTGACGAGTTGGAATATGATAGACATCAAAGTTTGTTGTTAATAATTTACCTTTGTCATTATAAATGACTTCTTCAGATGAGGCCATGCCATAGCCTTGGGCAATACCGCCTTCAACTTGGCCTTTGGCGAGCATTGGGTTAATTGTGGTACCACAGTCAGTAACTGTCACATACTTAATCATCTTGTATTCGAAAGTTTCAGTATCAAATTCAAATTCTCCAAAGGCCGCCATAAATGGAGGTGGAGAAACATGACCATGGAAGCTCTCTGTCACAGCAATTTGACGGGTGTCTTGGTTATAAAGACGATTGGTAGCTAAATCTTCTAAGGAAAGAGATTTTTCACCAGATGTAAACATCTTACCATCAAATTCGACGCTTCCGACTTTCACATTCATGTACTCTGCAGCTTCGCGAACAAGACGATCTCTCATCTTTTGAGCCGCATTCCATGCGGCATTACCACTAACATAGGTTGTGGAGGAAGCGTAAGCACCACAGTCGTATGGAGTTAAGTCAGTATCAGACGAATAGATAATGACTTTGTCAACAGTTGTGCCAAGTTCTTCGGCAACGATTTGGGAAATCATTGTGTCAGAACCTTGTCCAATATCTGTCGCACCAACGGTGACCATGTAAGAACCACCGTCGTTAAGTTTAATCGTACAGGAACCCATGTCTAAGAATGGAATTCCGGAACCTTGCATAGCAATCGCACAGCCAACGGCACGAACTTTGTGTGGTCCAACTTCTTTTCTTGGCCACTTCTTGTCCCATTCGATGAGTTCACGACCGCGCTTAATACAATATGGAAGCTTACAGCTTTCCATAATCATCGCAGTACCTTCAGTACCTTCACCCATAATTTCAAAGATTGGGGAGGTTTCTTTTTCCTTCATGGAATTAATCTCGCGGAATTTGATTGGATCCATGCCAATCTTTTCAGCGAGTTCATCCATGATGGATTCAACGGCATAATTGCCTTGAATCGCGCCATAACCACGATATGCACCAGCAGAGACATGGTTCGTATAAACAACTTGTCCACCGAATTTAACAGCCTTTGCTTTGTTGTACAAAGGCAAAACCTTTGAACCAACAATCATAAAAACAGTCAGAGCGTGCTCGCCATAGGCGCCTGTATCACTTAAAGCACGGCAATCAATCGCTTGAATGATGCCATCTTTATTCGCACCAACTCGTAGTTTGATACGCATCGGGTGACGTGTATATGTTGAGCCAAATACCTCTTCACGGGTGAAGACGCATTTACTTGGCTTATTTGTTCTTAAAGTGACTAACGCACAAAACATTTCTCCATGGAAAGCTTGTTTTCCACCAAAACCGCCGCCAACGCGTGGTTTAACAACACGAATCTTTTCCACTGGAAGACCTAATGTCTTTGACATAATTCTTCTCATGTGGAATGGGGTTTGTGTTGTGGAGTAAATGACTAAACGGTTATGTTCGTCAAGACGAGCATTACATGTATGAGGCTCGATCATCGCGTGGGCTTGAGCTTGAGAATAAAATGTGTCTTCGACAACATATTCACATTTCTTTAATTCTTCTTCGACGTTTCCAACTTCCATCTCATAGGAGGCAGCGACGTTCTTTTTTGGATCAAAACCAATTGGGAACATTTCGTGAATCCCATCTTCTGGATGGATGACGGATTTATTTTCAAAGGCTTGTTCAAAGTCGAGAACAGGTTCTAAGACTTCGTAATCAACTTTGATTTTCTTCATTGCTTCAAGAGCAACTTCTTCACTAACGGCTGCTACTGCAGCGACTTCATCTCCAACATAACGAGCATATTCATCAAAGATGAACTTATCGTGTGGAGATGGTTCTGGATAACCTTGTCCAGCACGTGTAAAGGAGACGTGTGGAACGTTATCTTTGGTTAAGATACAAGCGACTCCAGGAACTTTTTCAGCTTCACTAACGTCGATTGATTTAATTCGAGCAAAAGCGTGTGGGCTTCTAAGAAGCTTCACAATTAAGGAGTTTTGATCAGCAAGATCATCAGTATAGTATGAACGACCTTGCATGAGGCCTTTGCCATCAACACTTGGAGTAATGTTGTTAACAACACGGAAATTCTTTTTCATTATTTCTTACCTCCAAGATATTTTTCCACAGCGTTTCCTTGGCTTTGTAAGCCAGTGCAACGGCAGAGGTTACCAATCAAGTAATCATCAATTTCTTCACGAGTTGGGTGTGGGTTTTCTTCTTTTAAGGCGTGAACAACAAGCGCAAGTGCTGCTGAGCAGTATCCACATTGGTCGGCGCCTTCTTTAGCAAAATATTCGGAAAGCTCACCAGCTTCTTCTTGAATAGATTCAACAGTCATTACTTTCTTTCCTTCAATTGAAGCTGTTAAAACAGAACAAGATAGAGTTGGTTTTCCATTAACTAGAACTGTACAAGCTCCGCAAGCGGAGGCATTGCAGCCTTTCTTGACCGACTTCACCCCATTATTACGAAGTGAATCAAGGAGGTATTCTCCTGGTTGAATGTGATAAATCACATCTAGTCCATTTAAATTAAATTTGACTTCCATTTATTTAACCTCCTCTAAACCACGTTTTAAGTAAACACGAGCTAAGTGAGAACGATATTCACTCTTAGCGGACATTGAGTCACCAATTTTAAGTTCTTGCATTGCAAGTTCAACAGCCTTCTCAATGTCTTTTCCGCCTTCGTTAAGGTATTTCATCGCACCTTCGCAAACATAAGCGACTAATGGACGAGAACCAACAACGACTTTGTATTCTTTCGCTTTGGTAACACAGACATTTAAGATCGGATAATCAAGAGCGGTCATCTTCACTTTCTTAAAGAAAGATTTTGCTTCGCTCTTATAAATTCTAATTTCGGTTAAAATGCCATCGGCAAAGCCTGGTTTCTTAACATATTCATCTAAAGAAACAACTGCCTCTGGATAGAAAACTAAATCAACTTTAAAACCAAGAAGGGCAGTAATGACATCAGAGAAACCATATTTTCCGTAAACGGAACCACCAATTGTGGCACAGTTTCTAAACGCTGGTCCCATGATTTGATGAACAGCTTCAGAGAGAACTCCACCACCTATCTTTTTGATGATTGGAGATGTTTCAAATTCTCTTTGAGTGACCATTGCGCCAACAGAGACATACTCTTTTTCTTCTTTGATTTGGTCTAAACCAAGTCGAGAAAGATCAATGAGTTTATCAACTTCACCATTGCCTTTCTTTAACCATAAACCACCGCCAAGAACTTTGTTCTTTAGCGATGCTTTTTTGAGGGAGTAAGCTTCTTCTAATGAAGCTACACGAACATATTCGTTTACTTTCATGTTTACTTCCTTTCTAAAAGTTCACAGAACTTGTGATAATCACGAATCGTATCAATATCGAGACAAATAAATGGATCGTCAACAGGAACACGAACTTTTTCCGATTCATATTTTTCTAAAAACTCATGCATGTTTGAGTTAATTGATGATTGTTTAATTTCATCCAAATATTGAGCAGACAAAAATAATGGGTGTCCATCATGTCCTTCAAATGTTGGAATGCGAATGCTTCCTGGAGCTCTTAAAAGAGCTTGATATGTGTCTTTGGAAACATTTGGTATGTCTCCAGGAATTAAAAGAATGTCTTCATTATGAGCCTCGGCAATTCCGGCTTTCATAGATGAGAACATTCCACAAGCAAAGTATTCATTAAAAACGATGTCGACATTGAGTGTCTTTAACACTGGCTCAAGTTCGTCGTGGTATCGACCAGTCACCACAACAATGCGGTCAACAAAAGGACGCATCGCTTCAATCGTGTAAGAGATAAGTGGTCGATGATTGATTTCTAGTAATAACTTATTGAGTTTGGCCCGGCTGGAATAACCGCCTGCAAGAATAATTCCTAGCATACAATATTTCCAAAATATATATAATATTTTACACGAGCGAACACTTGTAGGCAAGCGAGCACGCCACATTAACCTTGAATGTATAAAATATATGCGTGTTTTGCTGAAGATTTTGTATAATAGTTGGGTACGAAAGAGGTAGAAAAATGTCACGTTATGTTGTCTCTTTAGGTGGTAATGCATTAGGCAACAATGCCGAAGAGCAAAAGGCTCTTCTTAAGGGTGTTGCAAAAAGCATTGTGCACTTAATTAAGTTAGGAAATGAAGTTGTTATCGTCCACGGAAACGGACCACAAGTAGGCATGATTAATCTTGCTTTTACTGAATCGACTTCTGCTCCAGATATGCCATTCCCAGAGTGTGGTGCGATGAGTCAAGGTTACATTGGATTTCATATTCAAAACGCCATTCAAAATGCATTAAAGGATGAAGGAATTCAAAGAAACGTTGCCACTGTTGTCACACAAGTGCTCGTTGATAAGGATGATCCACTTTTTAAATCTCCATCAAAACCAGTTGGAGCATTCTATAGCGAAGAAGAAGCAAAGAAAATTGCTGCTGAAAAAGGCTATACAATGAAAGAAGATGCTGGAAGAGGCTGGAGAAGAGTAGTTGCTTCGCCACTTCCAATTGATGTTGTTGAAAAAGAATCCATTTCTCGTCTTGTTAAAGCAGGAGATGTTGTTATCTGTGCTGGCGGAGGTGGAATTCCAGTAATTAAAAATGGCGATCACTTAGAAGGTATCGCCGCAGTTATCGACAAAGACTATGCATCCGCAAAAGTTGCTGCTCTTGTTGATGCTGACTATCTTGTTATCTTAACAGCTGTTGATAATGTCTATATTAACTTCCGTAAACCAGGTGAAAAGAAACTCGAACGTGTTTCTAAAGCCGAAATGGAAGAATATTTAAAAACCGATTACTTTGCTAAAGGAAGTATGTATCCAAAAGTAAATGCCTGCGTTAAATTCTTAAACGAAAAACCTGGCAAAACCGCGATTATTTCATCATTAGAAAAAGCAAATTTAGCTGTTGAATTAAAAGCTGGAACAATCATTAAATAACCGAGAATTGCTGGTTATTTCACAAAAAAAGTTGACTTTTCACGGTCAACTTTTTTTATTGAAATTTTTAATTAAATAATGCGAACTCTCTTTACGCCAGCAAGGGCTTTTAAGGCAGCTTCATCAACCTTGCCTTTAACTTCGGCTAAGGTTGCTCCGAAAGCACCTTTTACGCCACAAACCAATTTTGTAGCATCGGTTTTAGAGATAACTTCTTTAACTGCTTTTTCGGCTTCAGCTTCATAAAGAACGACAACACGTGTACCTTCTTTTTTTCCTAAATCGAGTCGAGGATAGTTCACAGAATTAATGATGTTTCCGTTCTCAACATAATCAACGACTTGTTTAGCAGCCATCATTGCACAGTTATCTTCGGCTTCTTCAGTTGAAGCACCTAAGTGAGAAATAGCAACGACTCCATCCATATTAGCTGTTTTGTAATTTGGGAAGTCGGTAACGTATTTACGCACTTTACCAGAAGCAATAGCTTCTTTTAAGTCATCATCGTTAACAATAGCATCACGAGCACAGTTAACAATAATCACGCCATCTTTCATTTTGGCAAATGCTTCTTTGTTAAGCATTCCGCGTGTTGCGTCTAATAAAGGAACGTGAACGGAAATATAATCAGCGCGAGCATACATTTCATCATAAGAAACAATTTCCATATCGCTTGGGAAAAGATGTTTATTTCTTTCGATCGTATCTTTACTTGGTTCAACACCAATAACGTGCATGCCAAGTCCACCAGCGGCTTGAGCAACTAATGCACCGATCGCACCACAACCAATAACACCAAGGGTTTTACCAAGAATTTCAGTTCCAGCAAAAGCACCTTTCGCTTTTTCCATTGATTTATTAATCAATTCATCACCTTTATTTTCTTTCACCCATTCCATGGATCCACGGATATCACGGGCAGCAAGAAGCATAGCGGCGATTGTTAATTCTTTAACGGCGTTAGCATTGGCGCCTGGTGTATTAAAAACAACAACACCAGCTTTGGCGTATGGTTCAAGAGGAATATTATTCACACCAGCACCTGCGCGAGCAACCGCTAAAACATTTTCAGGAAGAACAGTTTCAAGCATGTTCGCACTACGAACAAGAATTGCTGTTGCTTCATTAACATCTTCGGTAATGGAATAAGAACTTGGTAAGACCTTTAAACCAACTGGAGAGATTTTGTTTAAACAAAGTACCTTCATTATTTATGAGCCTCTTCAAATTCTTTCATGTATTTGACAAGTGCTTCAACACCAGCAATTGGCATAGCGTTATATAAAGAAGCACGAAGTCCACCAGTAGAACGGTGACCTTTGAGGTTTGTGAAGCGATATTTCTTTGCTCCTTCAAGGAATTCAGCGTCAAGTTCATCGCTTGGTGTACGGAAAGTTACGTTCATCAATGAACGTGAATCTTTATCCACGTATGGTTTGAAGAACTTGCTTGAATCAAGATAGTCATAAAGAATCTTGGCTTTCTTTTCGTTGTTTGCTTTACGTGCTGCAAGTCCGCCTTCTTTAAGTAACCATTTGAAGACTAATCCACAAATGTAGATACCATAGGTTGGTGGGGTATTGTACATCGAACCATTTTCAGCATGGAGACGATAATCTAAATATGCTGGAAGAGGTTGTCTTGGGGTACGAGCAAGTAAATCATCGCGAATAATGCAAATAGTAACACCAGCTGGTCCAACGTTCTTTTGGGCACCAGCATAGATCATGCCAAATTTCTTCACATCAATTGGTTCGCTTAAGAAGCATGAAGACATATCACAGATTAATGGAACGTTTCCGGTTTCTGGATATTCTTTGAATTTCGATCCATAGATGGTGTTGTTATCACACATATAGACATAGTCTGCTTCTGGATCAAACTTAATTGATTTAACATCCGGAATCTTTTTAAATCCGTTTTCTTCACCGGAAGCAACGACGTTGACTTCACCATAGATTTTGGCATCTTTAATGGCTTTCTTTGTCCAGACGCCTGTGTTAATTAAATCGATTTTTCCTTTGACCATGAAGTTCATTGGAATCATCGCAAATCCGAGGGTAGCACCACCCTGCATAAATAGAACCTTATAGTTCTCTGGAATGCCAATTAACTTTCTTAAATCTGCTTCAGCTTCATCAATGATGCCTTGGTAGACTTTGGAACGGTGTGACATTTCCATGACCGACATGCCTGAATCATGATAATCAAGCATTTCCGCAGCAGCGGTCTTGAGGACTTCCTCAGGAAGCATTGCTGGTCCAGCGGAGAAGTTGTAAATTCGACTCATTTAAGACTCCTTTTCTGTTATTTAATTCTCTTTGATTCGAGATAATAACGTTTTTCTGTTGCGTGTCCCATTGAGAATGCTTTTCGTGGGAGCACTTCATCCTTCGCAATATAAGCGAAGATATCACCTTTGGTGAGCGCTGGCATAATAATTGCCACACTACCTGGATGTTTTTTAGCCACTTCTAATGTTTGGTCTTCATCGTGAATATAATCCACGGATGTATCTTTATGGCTCTTTAAGTATGCATCAACATAGGTTTGAACAATCTTGTATGCTTCTGGTCCAACTTTCGGAATGGAGAGTTCAACTTTTCCATCTTTGGTTGAGTACGCATAAGATTTGTTCTCACCTTTTAAAACTTCTTTAAGACCTTTTAGGAAATCGTCTTTCACATTAAATACAACACGGTGAATTGGTTCAAAGATTAAACCTTCATCATAAATGTTTAACGCTTCGACTAATGCATAGCGACCTGGATGATTCTTGCGTTCCTCTTCTGAAAGATGAACTTTGACTTTATCCCAGTGTGCTTTTGCAGTAGCTAAAGAATGGTTTCCATCACCAACAATGAAAAGTAATCCGTTATTGTTTTCTTTTAGAAGGCCTTCAAATTGTTTGATGATTTTTTGGGTATCTTTAATCTTGTATCCTTTGAGATGTCCACCGTCTTCATTGAGCTCAAAGTCATAGACTTTCTCGAGTTCATCTCGATGCTCATAGAGCGGCTCAATAATTTGACGTTTTGGGTCATCATAAAGGAAGAGGATGTGCGGAAGTTCGACTGGAGCGTTTTCTCTAATTTTTAATCTAGGAGGAATACGTTCCACAATAGTGGCTTCGCTAGCGCGAATGAGAGATTTCACACCTTTCTCGTATGTGTAATCTTCTAAATCAATCGCGATCATTAAGCCTAATCTACGATCAACCACATTTGTTTTACGATCGACCAAGATAAAGCATTCGCCTTGGTCGACTAAAACTTTCTCATCAAGATATTTTTGAATTGTTTCATTGATTTTATCAATGTACGCTTTTTCATCTACCTTGCCTAAATAGGCTTCTGGAAACATCATACGTAAGGTTGATGGTTGGTCGCCAACTAACTTTTCGACTCTCTCCCAGTAGTCTAATTGTGATGTAAATTGATCGCAGGCAATAACTGCCCAAGCGGTCATGTTTACACCTTTTTTAGGTAGAAGAATATGTGGGGCTTTAATAGTCGAAAACGACATTAACAAACTCCTTGAGCAATCATGGCATCCATGACTTTTTCAAAACCAGCAATATTCGCACCTAAAGCAATATTTGTTGGTTGTCCATATTTAACAGCTGTATCGTGACACTTTTTGAAGATGTCTTTCATAATTTGTTTTAGGCGAGCATCCACTTCTTCGAATGTCCAAGATAAGTGGATAGCGTTTTGACTCATTTCTAAGCCAGAAACAGCAACGCCTCCAGCGTTAGATGCTTTTCCTGGAGCGAAGAGCACACCATTGCTATTGAAGTAACGAATGGCTTCAACGTCACACGGCATATTAGCACCTTCGACTAACATGAAGCAGCCATTCTTCTTAAGAAGTTTGGCATCTTCTTCATTAATTTCTCCTTGTGTTGCGCATGGAAGAGCGATGTCACACGGAACTGACCACATACCATGTGGGCCAGCGTGCCATTCAACACCTTTGTGATCAGCGGCATAGTCTTTTGAGAACATACCTTTTTGTTTAGCTTTCTCACAAATGTATGGAACGTCTAATCCATTTGGGTCGTAGACGTAACCTTCAATGTCAGACATAGCGACTAATTTAGCGCCAAGTTCAGCAGCTTTCGCAGCAGCCATACCACCAACTTTACCAGAACCAGAAATGATAACTTTCATTCCTTTAATTGTGGTCTTCTTATATTCACGGAGCATTTCCTCTACAAAGTAGAGAAGTCCATAACCAGTGGCTTCTGGACGGCCTAAGGAACCACCATAGCTCATGCCTTTACCAGTAAAGACACCAGTAAATTCATCACGAAGTTTCTTGTAGTAACCAAACATATAACCGATTTCACGAGCACCGAAACCTAAGTCTCCAGCTGGAACGTCGGTGTTTGGACCAATGTGTCGATATAATTCAGACATCATCGATTGACAGAAACGCATAACTTCGCCATCACTCTTACCGCGTGGGTCGAAGTCGGCGCCACCTTTACCGCCACCCATTGGGAGACCGGTTAAGGAGTTTTTAAATGTTTGTTCAAATCCTAAGAATTTGAGAATGGAGAGGTTGACGGACTTGTCAAATCTCATACCACCTTTGTAAGGACCAATTGCAGAGTTAAATTCGACGCGATAACCTGTGTTAACTCTGATTTTTCCCTTATCATCAACCCAAGGTACACGCATCGTGACGATTCTCTCTGGAACTGTAATACGTTCAAGAATGGAGAACTTTTCAATACGTGGATCTTTGTCGACAACGAAATCCATTGAGTCGAAGAATTCTTCAACAGCAGAAATGAATTCCTTTTGACCTTTGTTCTTCGCTTTGATTTCGCGGAGAACTCTGTTTAGGTATTTGCTTTTGTACATTGCTTTAATTACCTCCTAAAGTGCAAAAAGAAAAAACACCCACTTTTTTCGTGTTTTTATCAATTTGCTACAGATACAGCTTTGCAATTCATTGTTCAGCATATAAATTTTAAAACTTATTTTATAAATAAACAAACACACGAAGTTTCTCTATATAAAATATACGTGTTTTGCTGGAGATATTGACTAAAAATAGTTTTTAAAAATGATCCAAAATTGAACATCAAAAATTATAAAAAATTGTGGCAAATGGCCTCAAAACATAAAAAAGTTTCAAAAATATTCCCACTTTTCCTTCAAAATGAGAAAAATTGAGAAAATAAAAAATTGGCCATTTTGATTTAGCCAACTTTTGTTATAAAAATTACCAGCAAATGTTAATTTTTTTGATAAACAACGCTCATCACGTAATCATTCAAAAAGCAGCTCTCAACCACACATTCCGGATGTTCCTTGATGGCGGTCAAACTTTCATCAACTTCAATAGATTTCAAGGATTCGTTTAATCCCTTCCCAATCATTTTTAAATAGCTTTCTTTAACCGTCCAATACGACAAAAAGACCATGTCTGGATGCGAGGATGATTTGATATTTTCAATTTCAGATGGCAAAAAGAACTTCTCAGCAATCTCAATTTTGGTTTTGCGAATCTTTTCAATGTCACATCCGATTGGATGACGAGATGCAACAACCAAAACAACTTCATCAGAATGTGCAATTGAAAAATGGAGCGGACTATTGCCAAAACTCCAGTGTCCGTTTTCATCCTCAACTACCTTTTCATATTCCTCCAAAGCGTTGAGTTCTTTTAAACATTCTTCTAAAAGAAGAGTTGCGACTAATGACTGCTTCTGTCTATTACGGTCTTTGAACTTTAAAATGTGTTCTTGTCTGGCCTTCGGAAGATATGAAAGATTCTCATCAAAGTTTTCTTCGGTAATTTTATATATCTTTCCAATCTTTAGCGAGTAGTTCATTTTCTAAATTATTATATAAATAAAGATAAAAATAAGTATAATTATTTTGCGATGGACAAGGATAAACTTTATCAACACGATCCAGAACCACAGGAATGGGATGTTGACCAATCCCTTTTTGATCACACTCCAGTCAAACAGGGTGAAAACTCCGTCAAGTATCTTTACGACCACAATCAAAAGAACTATCAAGCAGAGAACTATGATGATTTATATAACAACTCTCAAAATGTTCGTCATACAAAATCACGTAATACCAAGAAAACTGCGGCCGGATTAACCACCGCTATGACATTAATTGTTGTGTCTGTGGTTGGTGTTGTGACGATTACCAATCCATTAACATCTCGTCCAAGAATTCAAAACGACTCATACTCATTTGAAAACAATGTTTTAAAGATTGATTTGGAAATCTCTAATCGAATTGGATATGATTGTGATCTCGTCTTATTAAAAGACGGAGATGAAATTAATCGTGAATCAGTGAAAAACAAAACAACTTACACGAACGAATACCAAATCGTTGAATCTGGACGTTATGAATTAAAGTTCATCTCAACCAATAACATTGATTACAAAAATAGCGTGTCGTTATACACGTTTGATTGCTAAAGGAGGAAGACAAAATGGCTAAAAAACTTCAAAAACCAAGCACATGGTGGAATTCGCAATCACCAAAACAAAGAAAGTATTTTATTATCGCATTAATTTTCTCGATCATTATTCTTGCTTTATCTTGCTTTGTACTTAGTACAAAAGAACTTGGTTTAACCAATATTTCAAGTTACCTATTCGGTGAAGACAGATCTGGGTGGGTTTGGTTTGGAAACGTGCTCGCTGCTGGTGGAATTGTTTGGGTAGAAATCATTGCAATTGTTGCACTCGCATTTATGATTGCGTTCATTATTAACCTAATCATCGGATTAATCACCTGGCGCGGAAAAAGAAGTAAAACAATTGGCTCTCTAATTAAATCTTTAATTAAATACGCAATTACAATTGTTGCTCTTGGGTTTATCTTAAGAGTCTGTGGAGTGGATGTCGCTTCAATTGTTGCTGGAATCGGAATTATCACATTAATCATTGGCCTTGGTTGTCAATCGTTAATCAACGATATTGTTAGCGGAGTATTCCTCGTTTTTGATGATTTCTTTGATGTTGGAGACGTCGTCGTTATCGATGGTTTCCGTGGAACTGTTACTGAAATCGGACTTAGAAGTACCAAACTCATGGACTGGGCCGGAAACATTAAAGGTGTCAATAACTCTCAAATCACCACTGTCACAAATCTTTCTAGAGAAGCTACATCAATTGTGACCAATTTTGTTATTGATCGTAACGAAGACCTAGAACACGTTGAGGCTGTTATCGCTGTCAACTTAGCCAAGATTGAAAAGAAAATTCCAAAGATTATCGGAAAAATTTCCTATATTGGAGTTTCTAATCTAAAAGAAAACGGAATTGAATTAGCCTTCTCTATGTCCTGTGACGAAAACGATCGTTACCAAATTAATCGTGATATGAACCGTGAATTATTACTCATTATGAGAGAGAACAACATTAAGGTTCCATTCAATGTACTTGCTGTTTATGACGAGCAAGAAAAGGCTGGAAAGAAAGCTTCTGGAGAAGAAAAAGAAGAGGCCGATAAATTAATTAAAAAGAGCCGTTAATTTTTAAAAAGAACCGAAAATTGCTGGTAAAAACAAAGCAAAACTCGGTTCTTTTTTAATATTTACTCGCTTTGATGCGAGAAAACGATTTTCAAATAAAAATAAATTCCTAAATGTATACTTTTCAACAAGTGATATAATTACATATTTCTTAACTCAAAAGATATCCTCTCTTTCTTTTATAAGAAATGGAGTGTATATTTATAGAGTTGTTATGATAGCCAAAACAAGAAAAATTCATGATGCAATGGAAACAGTCGGTGCGCTTCAAGCCATCCGATATGTTGATCCAGAATTCATTTATTTAGCAGTCACAAACGCTCGTTGTGCTACTGCTGATGTTTTTGTTAAACCTGGCGATCATGTTGATTGCTGCCAAGTTGTTGGAATGAGACACGGTCCATTCTTTGAACAACCAATTCATAGCACAGTCTCTGGAACTTTTGTTGGCATTGAAAAACACTATCACCGCAACGGAAAACTTGTTGATTTTCTAAAGATTGAAAACGATAAGAAAGAAACATACGCTAAAGAAGTTAAGCAAAGAACTCCAGAGGAAATTGCAAAACTAACTAAACAAGATATGACTGAAATCATTAAGAATTGTGCTGTCGTCGGCTTAGGTGGTTCTTCATTCCCAACTTATATTAAATTCCAAACAGATAAACCAATTCACACCATTTTAATTAATGGTATTGAATGCGAACCATTCATTAATGCGGACCACCGCTTATTAATGGAGTATCCATACCGTCTTTTAGACGGAATTAAATATGTCATGCAGGCTTTTAACTGCAAACACGCCAAGATTTGTATCAAATCAAAATACAAAGATATTAAAGAAGTTTATGATCAAGTTCTCAAAGAGAAAGCCTATGAGAATTCCGGTATTGAACTCTGCTTAGTTGGAAACTACTACCCACAAGGTTGGGAAGTAGAAATGATTAAAAATGCTGAAGGCATTCAACTTGCCCCAGGAGAGCTTCCAGCTAATCGTGGAATCATTAACTTCAATGTTTCAACTGTTGTTGGTATTTACAAAGCCATTAAATACAACATGCCAGTCATTAAGCGTTTTATCACGATTAGTGGAGACGGCGTTAAATCCCCAAAGAACTTTAGAGTTCGCTGTGGAACCTCAATCAAAGAACTTATTCCACAGTGTGGAGGTTACACCGATGAAGAAACCGAAAAAGTCTTTATTCTAGGTGGACCAATGATGGGTGCATCAGTCCCAAGTGATGATGTTATTATCACTAAAACAGTCACATCAATACTTGTATTGAATAAACGTAATTACCAAGAAGAACCATGTGTCAGATGTGGCTCATGTGTTCTTTCTTGCCCGGTTCATCTTGAACCAGTTCAAATCATGAATGCTGTTAAAGCACTTGATAAAGAACGCATTAAAAAACTAAATCCACTTCGTTGCATCGAATGTGGTCTTTGTACATACTCATGTACATCAAAAATCCAAGTAACTGACTATGTCAGGAGGGCGAAATTATTCGCAAAGATGTAAGAAAATGACGATTGTAAAGGAAAGCGCACCACACTTAAGAAGAAAAGCTTCCGTCACTAGAATGATGGTTGATGTTTTAATTGCGCTTGCACCAACTCTCATCTTTGCGTTTATGGTTTATCCATTAAATACACTTTGGATTTTCTTAATTTCATTATTAACTATGAATGCTTGTGAGTTTATTTATGTTGGTTTACGCAACATGATGCCAAAAGATAATCTCAAGCATTCGTTCAAAGAAAGATTTACTTACTCTTATAAAGGAAAATACAGATTATCTAACGCATTAACCGCTTCAATTAGTGCAGTTATCTTCTGCTTAATTGTTCCAGCAGGTTGCCCATTATACGCCGTCTTCCTCGGTTCCTTGGTTGGAATCACATTAGGAAAACTTGTTTTTGGCGGACTTGGAAGCAATATCTTTAACCCAGCTGCTGTTGGTATGCTGTTTGCCAAGATTTGCTTTGGCAATCAATATCAACAAGTTAATACTTGGTACTACACCATTCCTGATGCAGCAAGTGGAGGAACACCATTGGGTGTTCTTAATGGAGGCAATCTCACAAATATCGGAGATTATCCATTATTAGATCTCTTCTTAGGAAGAATTCCAGGAACTCTTGGTGAAGTCTTTAAGATCACCATTATTCTTGGATTAATTTACTTATTAATTCGTCGTTCTGCTGATTATAGAATTGTCGTTTCCTATTTAGGAACATTTGCAATCTTAATGCTTATTGCTGGTTTAACAATTCCAGGAGTGAACGCACTACACTTCACCGCATATGCACTTCTTTCTGGCGGTGTCCTATTCGGTGCAACATTTATGTTAACTGATCCAGTAACTAGCCCAAGTAATCCACCAAGTCGATGGATTTATGGTATCGTTGCCGCTATCTTTACTGTCTTTATTCGTTTATTCGCCGCTCTTCCAGAAGGCGTTGGATTCTCCATCCTTTTAGCAAATATGATTGCAGTCTTCTTAGACCACTACGAATGGACCAATCCACGTTATACATGGAAGAAATATTTAGCGATGGGATTACTGCTTGTTCTTTCAGGATTAACTGTTTTCCTCGTTATTAAATTTGGAGGTGTTGTCAATGGCTAATACAAAGCGTTATGTCATCACCGCCATCACTCTCGGTATTATTGGCGCAGCTAGTGCTGCTATTATTGGTGTGACTAATTTAGTAACAAGAGAACAAATTAAGAACAACGAACAAAACAAAATTAATGAAGGAATTGCGGAGATTTTCGGTCAAAACTCCACTATTTTAAATACTCAATCAATTGAAAACGAAAAATATACAAACACTGTTTATTTCGTTAAAGCAGATGAGAAAAACCAATATGCATTTAGAGCTGATGGCTCAAATATGTACGGAAAAATTTCTCTTCTTGTTGGTTTCAATGAACTCAATCAATTTAAAGGAATCTCTGTTATCGTTAACGAACAAACATACGCTTCAACATTAGTTAATAACTACATTAACCCAATGAAAGAAGCTGATAACAAAGATGAAGCTTTAGAAGATGTCTCCTGTGGAGCGACTTATGGAGCAAAATTAATTCGTGATTTAGTCAACGACGCTAGAAGCGTTGTTATGAAAATTAATGCAAAGGAATAGTATGAAAAGAGAGAAAGGACAAACAAAGAAGAATTTCCTTAAAGGGATAATTCAAGAAAACCCACTACTTGTTTCAATTCTTGGAACATGTCCTGCTTTAGCAACGACTAAAAGCTTAGAAGCAGCCATTGGTATGGGTATTTTGTTCACGATCGTTTTACTCTGCTCTAGCGTTCTTATTTCTTTACTTAGAAAACTGATTCCTGATGAAATCAGAACTCCTGCTTATATTGTTATTATCGCGACATTCGTCACAATGGTTAAAATGTTCACGAATGCTTTCCTACCAGAACTTTATTCCACATTAGGTGTCTTTATTTCACTGATTGTTGTTAACTGTATCGTTCTTGGTCGAGCCGAAGCCTATGCAAGTAAGAACGGGGTCTTTGATTCCTTTATTGATGCTTTAGGCATGGGTGTTGGTTATACCTTATCGCTCTGTTTATTAGCATTCTTTAGAGAACTTCTCGGAACTGGCGGATTTACATTCGGACAAATCTTCACGTTTATCCCATTAACAAAACTTATTATTCCTGACGCAGACAAGTTTGCTATTTCATTATTCCAAACTCCAGCAGGCGCATTTATCGTCTTTGGTATTGTTCTTGCTGTTGTCGCCTTTATTAAGAATAGAAAAGCTGAATTTAAAGCCTTTGAGGCTAAACAAGCTAAATTAAAAGCCGCTCAAGAAGCGAAAGCTAAATTAGCGGCCCAACAAGCACAAGGAGGTCAACAATAATGTCTACATTTATTTCATTTATTCTGGCCATTATTTCCTCCATGTTAATTGATAACGTCGTGTTATCTAGATTCTATGGAATCTGCCCATTCCTTGGTGTTTCCCGTAAAGTTAAATCATCATTAGGCATGGGAATTGCTGTAGTTTTCGTTATTATTTTAGCGACTTGCATCTGCTGGCCACTTTACACTTATGTGCTTGTTCCAGCTGGTATCCCATTCATGGATACAGTGGCTTACATTTTAGTTATTGCCTCACTTGTTCAACTCGTTGGATTGTTTATTAAAAAATATTCACCAGCGTTATATAAAACACTTGGTATTTACCTTCCACTAATCACCACAAACTGTGCTGTTTTAGGTGTTGTCCAAGGTAATACTGACCAAGGTTTAACATTCTTAAATGCTCTTGCTAATGGCGTTGGAACCACGCTTGGTTTCCTTGTTGTTATTGTTGTCTTTAGTTGTATCCGCGTTCGTTTAGAAAGTGCAAATACACCAAAGGCTTTCAAGGGTTTACCAATTGCTTTAATCACCGCCGCGATTATGGCAATTGCGTTTATGGGTTTACAAGGATTATTCTCCGGAATTAAGTTATGAGCCAAACTGAATACTTAATTATCGCTATTTTGATTCTTGTAATTCTTGCGGTTACATTCATTGTTTCCTTTGTTCTTTATCAAAGAACACCGAAACCAAAAGGATGTGAAGATTTAAAACCTAGCGATGAAAAATGTGCTGGGTGCGCAAACGATGCTTGTGCTTTCTATAAAGAAAAAGATAGCGTCGAATTCTTAGAGAAAAAGGAGGAAAAATAGTCTATGGAAATCTTATGGGCTGTGCTAATTCTACTTGGATTAGGTCTCCTTTTAGGTCTTGGTCTAGCAATCGCGGAAAAGATTCTACATGTCAAAGAAGATGAGCGTATTGATGAAGTCGCTAAACGTCTTCCAAATTATAACTGTGGATCTTGTGGTTATGCTGGATGTAAAGGTTTAGCCGAAGCAATCGTTACAGGAAAAGAAGAAAACTTACGCAAATGTAAACCTGGTAAAGAAGACCAAAATTTTAAACCAATCATTGAATACCTTGATCAACATCCAAATGAGGATGGCACAAAGGTTAAGGTTCATCTTTAAATGAAAAAGATTATTTTCCCTTTATTATGCTGTCTTTCGCTTGCATCATGTGCAAAAACTGAAACAGTGTTTGAAGGGAATTTTCAATCTCTTTTTGATACAAATGTTAACGTACGAATTTATCAAGGTTCTGACGAAAATATCAAAGAATTGAAGGGTATTTTATCAACTTTCAGTAAAGAAACAAACAACTATTTAGAAACCGATGTTCCTGGTGTTTACACATTAAATCAAAGCAATAATCCAGTAACAGTTAGTTCTAATCTATATAAGTGTTTACAAAAAGGTGATGAAATATCAAAATCGCTCGACACATACTTTTCCATTTGCCTAGGATCATTATCAAAATTATGGAAAGAAAAGCTTCCAAACGGAACGATTCCAACAAGTGATGAAGTAAATTCTGAGCTCCTTAAGTTCCAAAACACATTAATAACATTCGGAGAAAATAACCAAGTTACGCGTAATGGAGAATCCGAAATTGATCTCGGCGGTATTGCCAAAGGCTATGCCATAGATATGTGCGCAAACTATTTCAAGGAAAAACAAATCACACAATACATTGTTGACACAACATCTTCCATCTTATTAGGTGAAAAGCCATCAGAAGACGGAAATTACATTATTAAGATTAAGGCTTTACAAAATTCATTTATTAAAGCTAAAAACATCTGTGTTTCTACATCATCTATAGAACGTCAATTATATGTTGTTGACGGAAAACGTTACTCCCACATTATTTCCCCAGAAACTGGACAAGCAACATTTGTTAATGACACTTGTATTGTTTTATCTGAAAGCGGAACACTCGGTGATGCTTTAGCAACATCAATGATGTTAATGTCTCTTCCGGAGGTTATTTCTATGGAAGAGGAATTTAATGTAAAAGCGATCATTATTCGCGATAGCAAAGTCTTCTATCAAAACGAGGGCATTAACATCTTCCATGGATAAAAAGAAATTACGTAACGACCTCTTTTTAATTATTCCTCTGCTTTTAGCAGCGGTTGTTGCTTTAATTATTCTTTTAACAAGAAAAACGAATCAACCTTTAGTCGCAAAGGTTTATGTTTCTGATGTGATCGTTGAAACAATAGATCTATCCGATAAAACGGAACGAGATTACACAATAAAGGGTAAGAATGGAGAATTAGTTATTCATGTTCATGATGGAAAAGTCAAAGTTAGTAAATCAAACTGTCCACACCAAGACTGTGTAAACCAGGGTGAAGTCAGTGACATTAATCACCCAATCATTTGCGCCTATAACGAGGTTTATATTGTGATTCAAGGCCAAGCCAATCATGACGCGGAGATTTAATGATGAGAGAATCAAAATTCAACGTTCATAAAATGACTGTTCTAGCGATACTCACCGCTGGAGCAATTGTTATTGGCATTTTAGAATCGCTAATTCCATCAATTGGAATACCTGGGGTTAAACTTGGACTTTCTAATATTGTTATTTTAGTTGTTCTTTATGAGTTAGGAATCTGGGAAACACTGCTAGTTAGTCTCTCTAGAGTTCTAATTGTTTCACTTGTGAGAGGAACATTCCTTTCAATGGGTTTTGTGATGTCTCTAAGTGGGGCTTTACTTTCTCTTGGTATTATGATTCTTTTCTTCTTGCTCATAAGAAAGTTCTCCATTATAGGTGTGAGTGTTATTGGAGCATTATTTCATGTCTTTGGTCAGATTGGCGTATCAATGATTTATTTATCCACCGCTTACGTCCTTTACTATCTACCAATTATTGCTTTATCAGCAATCATTACTGGTGTGATTGTTGGCATTTCAGCACAGCTAATTATCAATACAAAAGTAATATCAAAACAAAAAGAAAAATATAAATTTTAACAAAGAAATGCTGTGATTTTAAAATAAAAACAGAGCGCTATCTCTGTTTTTTTATCCAAGAAGAATTTCTAGAATCATCATAATGATGAATCCAACGGTAAATCCGATTGTGCCTAGATTAGAGTGCCCATCCTGGCTGGCTTCTGGAATTAATTCTTCAACAACGACGTAAACCATCACACCTGCGGCAAACGCCAAAGTGTATGGAAGAATAACGACAATTAGCGATGTTAATCCAAGCGCGATTAATGAAGCGATTGGCTCAACAACACCAGATAATGTTCCTAATCCAAACGCTTTCCATTTCGACATACCTTCTTCTTTTAGAGGTAAGGAAACAATCATTCCTTCTGGTAAATTTTGAATCGCAATACCGATTGCTAATACAAGCATTGCTTGTTCATTAATATTACCATTTATCATTCCTGCAATGACAACGCCAACAGCTAAGCCTTCAGGAATATTGTGAAGTGTCACAGCTAAAAAGAATTTGAATGTTCTAGAAAGCTTTGGTCTTTTGACACCTTCTTCAGATCCGTGTAAATGGATATGAGGAATAAGATAATCCAAAAGAAGCATAAATCCAACACCAAGAACAAAACCAATAGCCGGAACAAACCATTTACGGAAGTCACCGTCTCCATATGATTCAATTGCTGGTGAAAGCAAAGACCAAAAAGCTGCAGCAATCATTACGCCGCTAGCAAATCCCATTAATGCTTTTTGGATTTTTGGGTTTAATTCTTTCTTTAGAAAGAAAACCATAGCACTACCTAAGGCAGTACCAACCAGGGGAATAAATAAAGATAAGATTACAATAAACGACATTTCAATATGCTTTCCGGAGAGAGTTTAACACTTTATATGTGTTAAGCAAGGAAAATAAGATTTATTTTGTTTTCTTTAAAACTTCATCAATCCAGTGAGTGAAACAAAGTGAAATTAAAATACCGATGAAGATAACACTTCCTCCAGAGGTAAGAAGTGGTACAGCAACACTGTACATATCTAAAACAGTTAAAGGAATGCCTGCAACAAGAGCTAAAAAGCCAATCGAAAAAATAGCAACGAGTACATTTTTTAGTCTTGTAGCGATTTGTAAGCTTCTTTTCTCTTGATCACTCATGTTGTTCTTTCCTCTTTCTTAATACACGAATAAGTGTTTTATTATCTTCGCTATATTCTTTGGATAATAAATGAATCAAATTCATTTCTATTGATCCATATAAAGCGAAACATCCAAAGAAGATTTCGTATGAGTTATATAGCCAATAGATTTCTCCAATGAATGTGTATGGGAATAAAAATACAGAAGCTGACATTAATTTGTTCATGTAAGTATGAACAGAACTAAAGCATCGGAATTTAACAAAGCACACAATATAGGCAATCATATGTAATGTGAATGGAACAAGAATAATGACCCAATTCCACCACTCTAAAATGCCTAATAGATATGGAAGAATACGAATGGACATAATTAATTGAAGGGCCCAGTCAGCAACGCTATCAATTACAGATCCAATTCGTGATTCAAGATGGAATCGTCGTGCGATGAAACCATCTAAAGGATCCGTCAAACCAGCAATTCCATAGACAATAAAGAACGCTAGACTCATTGGTTCAATAAAGATGATAGCAATAGCAAGAAGAATTCTTATTGAAGAGAGGATATTCGGAGTCTGACGAAAAACCTTTTTCATAAACAGTACTTACTAATTATTAAACAAAAAAATATTTTTTAAAATATTTATCTAAGTAATTATTATAAGTTGTCTATCAAAGCAAAATAAAAAGCGGAACAAGTTCGCTCTTATTTCTATAACGAATATAGATTGGAACATTCATAGAGAAAATTTTGGGAATTATCCAATTTTTGCTGGTGATTTTAAAAAATTTTCAAATATTTTAATTTAAAAAAAGAAAAACTCCACGAAGGAGTTATCTTGGGTGGAGATAACAGGACTTGAACCTGCACAGGTTTCCCTACTAGATCCTAAGTCTAGCGCGTCTGCCAGTTTCGCCATATCTCCAAGTGAGCGATATTATAACATAAGAAAATAAAAAAGCCATCAAACGATGGCTCTTATGGTGCCTTCTATCGGACTTGAACCAACAACCTACCGCTTACAAGGCGGTTGCTCTGCCAATTGAGCTAAGAAGGCGATTAGGAAGGGTGGGCGCTACTGGGCTCGAACCAGCGACCTCTTCCGTGTGAAGGAAACGCTCTCCCAACTGAGCTAAGTGCCCATTCTGGGAGGTAGTTTAACGACTTTGTCGTTAAGTGTCTCCCTAATAAAATTGCCCGATGAAGTTGGGCAACTTTGTATTTACTTTGGTGGATCTTAATAGACTTGAACTATCGACCTCACCCTTATCAGGGGTGCGCTCTAACCAGCTGAGCTAAAGATCCAAGTTTTCAGTGCGCTCTAGAGTGCTTAAATAATATACATTTTATAAGTCGATAGTTCAAGAGTTTATTTGAAAAAGAAAATGCGCACGCATAAGCGCACGCATTTAATATACACAACAATGAATTAACGTTTGGAGAATTGTGGAGCACGACGAGCGGCTTTGAGACCGTATTTCTTACGTTCTTTAGCACGGGCGTCACGAGTGAGCATACCAGCGACTTTAAGAGTCTTACGATCAACACCAGCCTCTAAGAGAGCACGGGCGATACCAAGACGGATAGCACCAGCTTGTCCACTAAAGCCACCACCTTCAACGAATGCTTCGACATCAAATTTTGCTTTTGTACCAGTTAGTTCAAGAGGTTGGGAGAGGTCCATAACTAATGTGGCATATGGCATATATTTCTCAACGGCTTCGCCGTTAACAACAATTTTGCCTTTGCCAGCTTTGATATAGACTCTAGCAACGGAAGATTTACGTCTTCCTGTACCATAGTATTTCTTTGCTTCTGCCATAGTAACTTATCTCCTTACTTCTTCCACACGAGTACTTCTGGTTTTTGGGCCTCGTGTTGATGTTCAGCACCTTTGTAAACAAAGAGCTTCTTGAAAATTTGACGGCCTAATGGGCCTTTTGGTAGCATTCCCCAGATGGAGCGTTCAACCATTTCTTCAGGATAGCGTTCGATCATCTCGCCAGCAGTTCTGGTGCGAAGACCTCCGTTGTATCCAGACACATTGTAGTACTTTTTATTTTGTAATTTATTCTTTCCAGAAAGAGCAACCTTTTCGGCGTTGATAATAATGATGTAATCACCGCAATCGACATGTGGAGTGTAGATTGGTTTGTCCTTACCCATTAATTTCACAGCGACAAAGGAGGCAAGACGACCATAAGGAATGCCTGTTGCATCAATGACATACCATTTACGTTCGATCTTTTCTGGTTTTGCGATCGTTGTTTGACGTTGCATGTTTTCGTACCTCCAATTTCATTCAAGCAATAATCTTACCGGGACTATTGGTTTGTGTGCGAGAAAGATTATACGTTTTATATTTATATAAGTCAAAAACAATTTGAGAAACTGAATTTTCTTTTAGAGAATTCAACGAAACACGGATATACGTTGTGCATAGAATAAGTTGTCATTTTCCAAAAGAAAAATGACGCTTGTTTTGCGTCATTTTATCCAGGAATTGCTGGTTCTTTTATATTTTGAAGACGTTTAATCCGGTCTTGGAATCCTTCATTCGATTAATCTCAGATTCCGTTAATCCAATGACGCATTCAAACGTTCCAGAAATACGACAATATGAGAGGTGACCTCCATGAACATTGAAGTCTTTATCTCCAAAACTCATGTGGAGATGAAGGTATGGTTCTCCGTCTTTTCTTGAGACATTTCCTAGACAAGAAATAATCTCAAAATCGCCTTCAAAACGTTTGGATTGATATCGTTGTTTTTCGACTTCATATAATCCAACTTCGACTATGTCGGCTGCACCAATCGCGGAGATAAAACCACCTTTAAGATTTTCATCTTTAATAATTTTTAAAAGTGAGGAAACAACTTCATCTCCTCGATCAAGACGAACAATGATTTTTCCTGATTCTCTTTTGTATTCCATAGTAAAGAAAAAGAGAAGAAAAATCTTCTCTTATAATTCAACGTTGTGCGCGACGTTTTGAACGTCTTCGAGTTCATCGAGCGCATCAATCAATTCTTCGAATTTGCGTTTGTCTTCTGGATCTTCGATTGTCATCCATTCGTTTGGTTCCATACGGACTTCGGCTTCTTCGAATTCAGTAATGCCCATTTCAGCAAGAACTTCTTTCGCATGGGCGAATGATTCTGGAGTGACATAGACATAGATTGTATCTTCGTCTAATTCAACTTCTTGGACATCAACATCGCCAAGGATTAAGGCTTCTTCGACTTCGTCACGGTTGGTCCCTTTGAAAGCAAGGACACCGAGTTGAGTGAAGTTGAAGATGACGCTTCCTAAGTGGCCACCTTTACGAATCACGTTTGTACGGACTTCAACAAGGGCACGATTTGGATTATCAGTTAATGTATCAATGATGAGGTAAGAGTTACCTGGACCGAAGGCTTCATATCTTCCTTCGACGTAGGCGACTTGGTCACCACCTTGTGCTTTCTTAATCGCACGGTCGAATACGTCACGTGGGACGGATTTACCACGATATTTTTCATATACAGCTCTTAATGCAAGGTTTGTTTTTGGATCTGGTGAACCTTGTTTAGCAGCCATATATGCTTCTTTAGAAGCACGAGCGTATAATGCTGATTTAATTTTTCCAGTACGAGCCATTGCAGCGGCACGAACTTCATGATGTCTACCCATAAGTAATTTTCTCCTTTGGCGTGTATTATTATATGCCTATTGTCGACTTTTTCAAAGAAAAGTCACCTAATATTTCACTTCAACAAGGAATAATCCCTTAGCTTCTGCTTTATATGAAACAGGTAATCTTTCTTTTTTATAAAGAATTTCATCAACTTCTTTAACACTTAATTTGCCTTTACCGACTTGGATAAGTGTGCCCACGATTAAACGCACCATGTAGCGCATAAATCCATCACCAGTAAATGTAATGTGTAAATGATAATCAAATTCATCAATGATGATTCGATAGATGTTTCTAACAAAGTTGCCTTCATCTTCTTCCTTGGTAGTAAAGTTTTGGAAATTATGTTTTCCTTCAAAGAGTTTGGCACACTTCTTCATTTCTTTGATATCTAGTTTTCCATCAGAGACTTGTTCATATTTATCAGAGAATGCACTTTGCTCTTTAAGATTAATAACGAATCGATATGTTTTTTCTTTAGCAGATAGGCGAGCATGAAAATCACTTGGAACAACCTTTAATGATTTCACGCGAATATCTTTTGGAAGAACACAGTTAATCGAATGACGGAATTTGTCTAAATCACGTTCTTCTTCAATATCAAAATGGAATGTTTGGCCTAAAGCATGAACGCCAGCATCAGTTCGACCACTGCCAAAAATCTTTGTCGGAGTATTTCTAATTTGAGAGATTGCTCTTTCAATTGTTTCTTGAACACTTACTTGATCTGGTTGATATTGCCAGCCAGCATACGAGGTTCCGTCATATTCGCAAACAGCTAAAATTCTCATTTTTTATACCTCCTAGCATTAGCGGCTCCAAGACCAAATAAATAAACTAAAACACAGAAACATCCAATCACTAACCAAGGCACAAATAGTGGCGTTTTGATGGTAAAATCCATGACAGTAAACACAATTGTTGCAGCCATAAATGCTCCACAAAGAATGAATGCAAATAGGTCGTTAACAGAGAATCTAAGCTTGTGATAAGTTGTTCGTTTGGCCTTTGGATTATAGCCACGGGCTTCCATACTATCAGCAAGCTCTTCTGCTCTTTGGAAGGAAGCAATAAACAATGGAACAATTAATGAAATAATCGCTTTAAATCTAGATGAGATTCTTCCGTGTTTAAAGTCTACGCCACGGCTAGTTTGAGCTTTCATAATTCGTTCAACTTCGTTAAGCAAAGTTGGAATAAAGCGAAGCGCAATTGAGATGGTCATCGCCACTTCATGAGTTGGGAATTTAATGAGTTTCAATGGCTTCATATACCACTCTAACGCATAGGTTAAATCTAATGGTTTTGTAGATGTGGTTAGAATCATGGTTAAGCTTACCATTAAGAACAATCTAAGAATGATTTTTAAGGATTGGAAAATGGATTCCCAATAGATGTCTAATGAACCGATTGAGAAGGCTACCCACTGAGCATCTTTTGGTTTTACAAGGACGTTTACTAATAACAAGAAAATAATCAAGAACCACATTGCTCTAAGTGACTTAAACAAAGCTTTAAAACTTGTGTTAGAAATTAATGCGAGCAAGAAAATAAACAGAGCCAAAATACCACCAATGATAAATGTCATTTCCCATGTAGAATAGGATATAAAAATCGCAACCATTAATAAAATTAATGAAAGTATCTTAACCCGCGGGTCGAGACGATGAATAAATGTATCACGAGGGACATATCTTCCTAGAGTAATACTACTCATTTTGAATCCCTCCTTTGTTTTGCGATAGCATCAACAACATCATCTAAAGAACTAATTTTTGAAAGGTCAAATTTATATCCTTTTTTCTCTAATTCTTGAATGAGTTTTGTCATCATCGGAGTCTCTAAAGAATATGCATCAACACTTTGATTAAATAGATCATTTGGAGCGCCTTGATAAACAATCTTTCCGTGGTCCATAACGATAACGTCTGAGGCGTATCCATAGACCAAATTCATATCGTGAGTAACAAGGATAATCGTGGTACCTTGTTCGTGAAGTTTTTTAAACAACGCCATCATCTCTTTTACACCACGTGGATCAAGCCCAACTGTTGGTTCATCAAGAACGATGACTTCTGGTTGCATTGCCATAATTCCAGCGATAGCAACACGACGTCTTTCACCACCACTTAAATCAAATGGAGATTTTTTGAAAAATGATTCGTTCAAACCAACTTGAAGAAGGTTTTCATGAGCAAGTTTAATTGCATCTTCTTTCTTCACTCCAAAGTTCATTGGGCCAAAAGCAACATCTTCTTCAACAGTGTTTTCGAATAGTTGATATTCTGAGAATTGGAAAACAATTCCAACTTTTTGACGCAATGGTTTTAATTTTTTGGTTCGTTCTTTTTTATTGTTAGATACGACAAAATCACCAGCAAAAACCGAACCTTTAGATGGAATAAGCAATCCATTTAATTGCTGAATTAACGTGGATTTTCCACAACCAGTGTGTCCGACAATACAGGTAAATGAATGTTCTTTAATTTCGCAATCAATATCACTTAATGCTTGGAAAAGATTTGGCGCTTTATCGCCATAAAAGAAATCGACGTGGTTAAACTTTAGTTTCATAACTCTTTAACCACCTCTTCTAAAGAAGAACCTCTAACATTGATGCCTTTGGCTTCTAATTTGTTTCTCAAAGAAACAACAAACGGAATATCTAATCCGATTTCTTGAAGCTTCTTTTCATCCTTTAAAACGTCTTCTGGTTTTCCTTGGAAAACAATCTTTCCATCGTTAAACGCAATAACTTCGTCAGCTTGATAGGCTTCCTCAATATCATGCGTAATAGAAAGAATCGTCATTCCAGGATTATCTTTTTTCATCTTGAGAATCGTTTCGCGAATCTCTTTCTTTCCTTTTGGATCGAGCATTGCGGTTGCTTCATCAAAGATGACTATTTCTGGGTTCATTGAGAGAACTCCAGCAATAGCAACTCTTTGCTTTTGCCCACCGGAAAGATTTTCTGGTTCTTTATCTAAGAACTCCACCATATTCACTTTTTCGGCATATTCATTAATGATGGAATCCATGTCTTCGCGTTTTATACAACGGTTTTCTAAACCGAATGCTAAGTCATCACGAACTGTCGCTCCAACAAACTGGTTATCTGGGTTTTGGAAAACTATTCCCATGCGACTTCTAAGTTCATGAACGGTCTTTCGGTTTAAATCAATTCCAAATTCTTTAATTGAATTTTCATTTGGTTCAAGTAAACCCATTAAGAGTTTGGCAAATGTTGATTTGCCTGAACCGTTATGGCCAATAATTGCTACATATTTTCCTTCATCAATGCTAAAAGAGACGTCGTTAATAGCGACGTCATTTTCATTGTATTTATATGAGAGATGATTGACTTCAATAATCTTCATTAAAACTCTAGTTTTGGAACTCTTCCTTTGTATTGTCTAGTTTTAACACCAGCTAGTTCGAGCATTAATGCACTAGCTTTAGTTTCGGTAGTATTAGCATACTTGTTGTCTAAATAGACAACCTCTTTAATTCC
>Ga0247611_10000758_pt1 | contig 63055 bp, 66 predicted proteins | sample 177DNAGHGhighgp2_FD_192422 | JGI IMG/M metagenome (GOLD analysis project Ga0247611, IMG submission 192422) | Sheep rumen microbial communities from Palmerston North, Manawatu-Wanganui, New Zealand - 1770 DNA GHGhigh gp2 | ecosystem: Host-associated > Mammals > Digestive system > Stomach > Rumen... | reverse complement strand
ACAAATCAGAATCGCTGGTGCTGAAAGGCTGTCCATGCGGCAAAGAACAAATGGCGATGGACCTGCTGAACCCGTCGAAAGCGAACCACACGAAGAACATCGCTTGCCAAGAGGCACTGAAAACCGCAGCTCAAGCAGCCAAGACCGCGCTTGCTGACCCGACACAACGGGCGACGTATGAGGCGGATTTCGCCAAACAAAACAAGATTCGCAGCTTGTTTGCGTATGTAGTGAAACAACTATATGTCAAACCGAGTTTTTGATTAAGAAAGGAGGTTCTATGAAATTCATCATTTCATCATTGAGCTGCATCGCAGCGGTCATCATTGCATCATTGACCTTCACCTCCTGCAATGTGACGCGAACCGTCACCACACAGTCCCAGTACTGGCAAAAAGGAGATACCTCCGTAGTGATTCAAACTCGCACGATTGAGAGTTATGATGCGAGTAAGAAACTTTAACACTTTAACACTTTAACGCTTTAACACATTAACTTTTTAACACTTTAACACTTTAACGCTTTAACACTTTAACGTTTATGGCAAAGATTAAAACGATACGCCCGATTGAGAGTATCTCGGGCAAACTGAAGAAAACGGACGCCGTCGGATTTGCACTCCGCAGTGCAACCAAGAAGAACTTCACCGTAACGAAGGACAATTGGAAGATGCCGATTGAGCGCATCGACCCCACGAAACGTGCGGATGTACAGGCACAACGTACAAAGTTCCGTACTGTGGCAGGTCTCGCGCACGAGCGTATGACCGACCCCTCAAAGCGTCAAATGGACTACGCTGCCTTCAAGGCACAGACCAAGTACACCACGTTCTTCGGCTATCTCTTCCACTTGGAATGGGAAAGCTACGAGGGCTAAAGCCCTCTACACGTTGCGAAGCAACACTAAACGTCCGAAGGACACTAAACGTTGCGAAGCAACACTACACGTGCGAAGCACAATACACGAAAAAGCGGCGATTGCCGCTTTTTCATCAATCCATCATTTAGTGCCACAGGCACGGCTCAATCCATCATTTAAAAAGCGGCAAACGCCGCTTTTTCCATTCGTTCATTCCTTCATTCCTTAACTCGTTCATTCGTTCAACGTTACGAACATACTCCTTGATTACTTCCACAGAGCCATCAGTCGAACCACCATCGACGATAATGTGCTCGATGTTGCGGTATGTCTGTGATGCTACGGAGGCAAGCGTCTTTCGCAAGCCTTCGGCGTTGTTGTAGTTTATGGTTATGATACTTAATTTCATTGTTCTGGTGTATGGTGTACGGTGTATTATAATGGTTTCTGTTTATTATTTCCTCATTATTTAATCTTTATCATCGCCGAAAATAAATGTGGATATGCGTTCCACGACTTTTTCTGTTGCGACGTTGATATCGTTAACCGTCCATGTGTCTGAAGGATAATTTACCAAATCCAACGCTATATTATACTCGCTATCCTTATAGCCAGTTTTGGATTTAACGGAGCTTTGCTTTTTAGCCTTAAACCACTCGTTGCTAATAGATTTGTTGATATCTTCCTCCAACAATATTTTATTACCCAATTGGTTAACAATGCTCTTAAACTCATCTTTTGTTGCTATTCCTGCATCCAGGCGAATGGATTCAATATTATGTCCACTTGCAGGCATGATATGCTCCACATTTACGTTGTCGTAGAGTACGAAAGTTTTGCCTTTTTCTTTAGCATATAAATACTCATTGAGGAAGACTAATATATTTTTATCGTATTCCATCAAAGAATTTTGGATGTCGTCTATGTTCCACTTCTTCTGAATATGTTCGTTAAAATCACGTACAATCTCGTCTTCGGGAATAGTGGCATTCACCAGTTTGATATTTTCCCCAAACAAGAATGTTTTGAAATTGGAGCTGGAATAGCCTGCATCAACTAACTCTAAAATAGCAAACAGGCGTAACAAACACTCTACAATCTTCAGAATACGCTCCTCTGTGATTTCCTCTACCTTGAACCGGTTAAGGTACGAAATCAAGAATAACTTGGCATTCTCGTTAAACTTCAGCAGCAATTTAATAGAAGGATAGTCCTTGATAGTATCCCATATAAGCGTAATTTTGTGGAATTGCTCGCACAACTCAAATGGTTCTCTTAAAATGTCTTTGTTATCTATGGTGTAATATCTCCTTAGTCCCGGAGTGGTCACATCCGGCATACCACCCTCTTTCATATAAACGCGGTCAGTGGCACGTCTGATGTACATATATTGCTGCAATACCGAATCTATATCTATGATTTTACGGGCACTCAACGCACATGCCATACGATTGATATTACTCCATAATTCCATAAATTGCTCTTTTTTCTCTCCGGCAAAAGAATACAGTTGAGCAGAAATAATATCCGCGTCTGCCAATGGCAGTCCAGTCGAGTTCAACGAGTTAAACATCGTAATCGCTTGTTCCGTTTGCCAACTACGGATCTCTATGATTTGGCACTCGCCTAAGAAGGTCTTGGCAAAGATATTCAGTTGAGACTCTTTATATTCTCCTAATTTCGAATAGAAGAACTTGAAGTTTCTGAAGAAATTGGTGTATTTGTTGTCTTTTTGTTTTTTGGGGAACTTGTGACAACGATATTCTGCATCCCTATAATCTTTCGATTCAATGATTATTTGCAAATCATTTTTGTAGAGTTCATTAATGGAATTATTCTCCAGAATAACAATATCTTTAACTTTATTCCAATCTTTGTATATCTCGTTTCGGTTATCAGCATCCGTTTTGTAAAGGATGTCGATAATCATATTACGACGTTCTTTTAAAGCATCCATTAAATCTTCCGTATCCACGTCTAGCTTCATATTCGCCAATACCTCTCGAATTCTCAATAAGAGTGCTTTCAGCAGCAGCAAAAACGTGGTAGTACGTTGTTGTCCGTCAATAAGGCTAATTTTGTCTGTTTCCGAGCAATCAGCAATGATGGTTCCAAAGAAGTATGGTTCCTTTTTGTCGGACTCAATAAATGATTCAATATCCTGCCAGAGTTTGTCACACTGCACATAATTCCACGAATATCCGCGCTGATATTCAGGGATAACAAATGTTTCACTTTTGCTTATTCGCAAATAATTGCTGATAAGTTTGAGTTTCGGGTCAATATCTTTTGCCATGACTTCGAATATTAATATTTTTCAAAGGTAACAATCTCAGTTAAAACATCCACAATAATGGAGCTAACATAAAAATGAAAGTTATAATCCAAACAACGAGAGTTATTATTCTTGTTGTTTTATCCTCTGCTTTTCGATATTGCTGCACAGCACTTATCATTGAAAATATGGCTATTATTATATAGAAAATAATCACAACCCACCATAATACTTTATATGATGCTTCCGGAAGATAATCAACCAATCTTTTGGCTGCCAGATTTTCTTCCGGAGAGTATTTTGCGTATATCACTCTTCCTTCAACAACATCACGTTCATCAATTAATAATTCTGGTGATGTTGGACCATCTGAAATGACTCTAATCTCAATATACTCAGTTGGTCTCCATTGCGTGAATTGTAAAGAATTGTTACTTATATTGATGTCTGCCGTATTATCGATTGCCTCTATAGACAAAATCTTTTCACAATTAGTTAGCTGAAAAAACAAAGAATCACCCTTAATGTTTTTCTGATCAAATCCTTTTCCATATAGAGAAGTCCCTCCTATATTTGTTATAACAAATGAAGACTGCCATAGATGCTCTACCAGAATTGAATCATAATACATATAAGTCAATGACAAATGGTCTACATTCAGAGGACGTGTCAATTCTATATCGCTAATGTTTTTTACTTCTAATATAGTAGGTTTATGGCGATCATTGATAAATTGTAGCACTCCAAGGACAATTAAAATTATAGTACCAAGGGCACCAAAAAACATTTGAATTCTTTTATTAATTTCCATGATTTACTTTTATTTATAATTTCCTTATTTCATCAATTAAATCAAATATAGGCTTGAATCCTTCAAAATCTGTTGCCTCAAACGATTTTGTTTGGTCTGCTAATATTGTTTTTGCTTTATTCTTTAAATCATCCGCAATTCTATCAATTGAGAGGCCGGCAAAATGTCCTTCTTTTTCTGTCATAGCTTGTTTTAATGCCTCTTGATATTTTTCAGGTTCGTAGCAATTCTCTATGGTATAAGCATCATCTCCATATTCGGTTTTCTTTGGTAATAAGAATGCGTAAAACGAATGCGAAGGTTGACTATCTCCATATTTTATATGCTTAATCTTCGGATTGGAATTCTCTTTTTCAAAACCACTTTTGGTATCTTTAATCCCTGCATCATCATTATCAAAAATACCGATATACTTCTTATTCCAATGAATTTCCGAACAAGATAAGCCAATCAGAACCTCTCTAATGTGTTCAGAACTATTCATCGAAAAAACGTCAAAATCCAACTGGGAATATTGAGACCTTAAACGTTTAAATGCCTCCTCTATATGTATTTTATCTGTCTTTCCCTCTACTAATAGTGTAATAGGTTTATTGGATGCTAAGAAGGCATTCTGCTCATGAGCACTCCACATGCCTTCAGTAATTCTGGCGATGATATTTACCTTGTCTTTGTCAATAGATACTGTATGTCCATGATCATCTTTTCCTAAACCTTCTAAATGCGAATTGTCAAAGCACATTGCTAAAGTTGGCGAATGAGTAGTTATAATGTTTTCCCGATTATTATACAGTGATATAATCTCTTTTAATTCGGCCTTACGGCTGATATGGATATGTGCATCCGGTTCGTCAAACAATATCAAAGAATTTTCCGTACTTATTATTTCTAATATCGTCTTTATGAGCAGATATTTTTTCTCTCCCTCACTTAATTCTTCATCTTCAATTACGCTACCATTATTTAATTCAAGTATGATGTCAATTTTTTCTATCGCTTTTTTCCCAAGAGGCATCGTTGCTGCATACATCCAATTAAAGAATGTACGTTCGTCAAGATAACTCAATTTATTCCTAAATTCTTCAAAGGATGTATATTCGCAGGCATCAGGAGAAATGAATCCTTTTCCATTAAGTGCATTCATATTCTCAATCATTTGAACGACAGCATTGCGTTTCCAAGAGAGAATATTTTTATTATTGTAATGAAATTTTACGCTTTTTATTCTTTTGATATTTAGCGTGTTAGTACAGAAGTCTGCCACATCTGTATTGGTTTCCCAATCACAGAAGAATAACGTTAACAATGCTATCTTTATATTATACTTATTAACATACAACATTGGAAGTGCAGGTATCTTATCCGCACTCTTGATGGCATCAATATACCGTTCATAATAAGGTCTATAATAATTATCAAACAAACGAAGACTTTCTCCACTATAACATGCTATAACATTTTCCGGCAAGTACTCTTTTCTTTTATGCTGTAAGTCTGTCTTTGACATCTCCACACCATTAACTAAAATCTTGTATTGATCTCCTGTTAAAGATATGTCAATACTATTACCATTCAATTCATAAACAATGGAATAATCAAAATCTGGTTTATGCACCCTATTTTCATATAACCCGGCAAAAATAGAAGATATTGCTTCTATAATATTGCTTTTACCACATCCGTTATTACCAATAATAAGTGATATACCGTCTTTTGTAGTAAAATCAAGAGGTAAATCAGCAATATTCTTATAGCCTTTGATATGTAAACTTTTTAATCGCATAATTATCAATTAAATATGGTTTGTTCGAATTGTTGGGAGGCTTGGGTGCGGAGGTCGGAAGCTTGCTGCTGCAAGTTCTTCTGCTCTGCGCGTAAGGCTGAAATATGTTCTACTATTTCGTTTTGGATAGCAAGAGGTGGAACTGGTATTTGCAGCTGTAATATCTTGGTTTGAGAAATAGATGGTTGAGCAGAAATACTTCTATACTGGTTGATATTTAGTGTCTTTAAAGCGATTGTCAAATATTCCCAAGTTACATCTTCGGTAGTTTTATCTACTTTCAGAGCATTATCAGTAATCCAATAATTGCCTTCTATTAGGTGTACATTCCCACAATATTCGCCAACACGACCAATAACAATTCTTTTACCCGAGAAACAGAATTTATTATGTGTTCCCGTTAAACCATTTCCTCCATAAACATTATATTCTCCGCCCTTCTGTTCTTTTGAAGGCAAGAATTTGCCACTTTGCATCTTTATTATGTTTTGTAATGAAGTCAAAGGATATTTGCCCGAATAATTGGAAGAAACCACATTCCAAACATCCCATCTTGTTATTTGAGAAGAATGCATAAAGTAAATTTTTCCACTTGCATGTTTCTGCGGAGAAGAATTTTCCATCCCCAAAGCATCTTTCAAATATGTTTCTATTTGGTCGTTAATGTCACCTGCTTGCTGGGATAAATTATCTGCTTGGGCAATCGTGGCATTATATGCAGTAACGATTTTGTTTTGCTCTTCAAGTGATGGTAAAGGGATCTGAATATCTAAAAAGACACTCGGTTTTACGCGCGCTTTTGAGATACCAGATGTTCCTGCAGATAAAGCATCTTTGAAATACTGGCTTTGCAAAAGTAATACCAAGAAATCACCATTAACACGCTCTTGATTTATCTTATATGCTGGATATTCTGAACTTACCCCAAATGGGATAGCACCTTTAGGATGATAATATACACAACCATGTCTTACATTGATTTTTGAATATATCAATGTTTCACCATCCACCTTATGTACATTTCCTTTGAAAGTCTTTGTCTCTTCCGGATCACGTAGAAACAATTTCCCTGAGAAATTAATCTTAGCAATGATAGACCATTTATTATCAAGCATTTCTTCCCTTGACAAAGGAACATTATATGGTTTAAGTATATCCCTTAAACGCACTGCATTTTCAAATGCTTTTTGTTGGAAAGCATATGCTTTAACATCCCATCTATAAAAATCGAGATAGTTAATAAAATGCAAATATTTGTGTTGCATTGTCATAATCAATAGAAGTTCTGTACTTGTTGTGCACCATCAGCCCATCGCATACGCATTATTTTGTTGTCATTGTCAATGCGATAAGTTGTTTCCTCCACTTCTACATCCCATAGATGATTCTCTTTACGATATTGGGTAAACTCTTCTTCTAATGGTATTAATTCATTTTCAATGGGAGCTCCGGTTGTACTAATACCAGCTTTCTGCACTTCGACAATAGGGATTTGGTAATCGAAACGCTCTTTGACAAGTTTCTTTGTTTCGTTTTCTATTGTTGCATGGATTTCTTTCTGACGCGCTTGGAGTAGTTTCTTGTCTTCTTTAGAGGGTGCTTCTTTGCCGCGCTTTGAGAGTTTGGCAGTAATCTCTGCCAATTCATTCTTATACGGTTGCTCTGCGTCGGATTGGGCTGCTACTTGAATTGCCTTATATTGTTCTGCTTCTTCCTCCGTAAATTTCTTAAAGAACAGCAACGAGGGTTTAACCGTTGCACCAGATGCGATAAATACATCTTGAGGGATAGAAACCACAAGCATTATTTTTGCCTTGCTTTCCACAAAATCACGCACTTTCTGCAAGTTGGTATTATTAAGCACGCCTTCCGGCAGTACGATTCCCATTCGTCCGCCCGGTTTGAGCAGATTAAGGCAACGCTCAATGAAGAGCACCTCCGTCAGTCCACTCATCTTGCCGGTTTCGTAGAGGCTCAGCAGCGAATCTCCAATATGGTCGTTGACTTGTTTGAGAGCTTCTATATAGGCATCCCCATAGCGTTTTTTGTATGCTTCTATTTTTACCGCATCTGTAAATTTATCTGCTTCTGTTATCTTTAAATTTTTATCTACATGCGCGCCAAAAGGCGGATTAGTCAGAATAACATCAAAACGATTTTCAAATATACCATTCACATTCAGCAATCCGTCATGATGATGCACACCTCCATGACCATCGCCGTGCATGATCATATTCATCTTTGCCGTGCGAGCCATACGCGGGTTGGCATCCGTACCGTAGATGCAATCGAAAGACAAGCTGCGCAAACGGCCTTTCTCATTATTGATGTCTAATTCATGATTTAGTTTCTCAAACGCGTCAGCCACTTTAGCATCAATCTTTTCTTTTTCCGATGCTGACAACTGGTCGTACTCACTCGTATAGAATTGCTTTTTGATAGCCTCTTTCTGCTTTTCCATATCGCGCTCAATAGACGAACGGACATACTCAAACGCATTGATCAAGAATCCACCACTGCCGCAACAGGGATCACAGACATACTCACCTTCTTGCGGATCAAGCACCTTAACCATAAATTCTACAATAGTACGCGGTGTAAAGAATTGTCCCAACTCGCCACGGAAAGTACGGCCGAGGAATTTCTCAAAAGCAATACCTTTTACATCATCCGAAGTGGTGGAGAGATTGTATATTTCCAATTCTTCAACTATCTGCTCAAAACTATTCTCTCGTATTTTGATAATGTCGTTATTCTCAAACAGATGGTCGTTGGCGAAATCCTCTTTCGTCTTTTCAAACAAGAATTGGTAAAAATCCGGTGCATCTTTTGACTTGAAACTATTGTATGTCTCCCGCGCTTTCTTGAAATTATCCAAAGAGAATATTTGTGTGCCTGTATTATCACGTTCGTATCGAATTTTGATAAACAGGATTTTGCTTATTTCATCAAAAGCTGCTTCCGGCGATAGTTTGTCGTTGTTTCGGATTATGTTATGGCACTTGAAAAGCAGTTTAGAAAACTCGTCACGCGTAAATGCCTTCGTCTGCTTTAATAATTTGTCAATCTCTTTTTGATTGGTTGCTTTCTCTGCTGTCGGAATATCTGCAATTTCTTCCAACCGTTTAGGCAACTCGCCTTTGACGACACGGAAAACACGCGTTTCTTTGAGATTAGTCGTTACAAAGAAATCCGCACCCGCCCAAGCTGCATAATTATATCCTTGATAATAATCTTCCTCGTGAATGGTAACCGACTCAGCTTTGCATTCCACAACAATCAGCGCACTCTTGTTTTTTGTCTTGTCCTCTTTACTTCGCCATATAACGATGTCAGCCCTAGCCGCACCTTGCCCACGCTGCGCATTGCTAACTTGCAGTTCTTGCGCCATCTGGTCAAGACTGTAACCATAACTATCCACCAAGCGGCAGATATACTTTTGGCGCACTTGCTCTTCTGGTTTATTCACCAACCACTTGTCTTTCAGTGGCGCGAAGATTTTGTTGTTTTCGATCTGAATATCCATTGATTAATTATTTTGCTAATGTTAGATTACCGGGATTATCAATTATTTTGTCCGGCAAGGCCTCGTATTGTCGGATATCATCATCTATATTGACTGCCTTCATTATTTCTGCGATGTCTTTGGAAATGGTAACGCCATGTTTCAGCATCAGTTGATAACTATATGCGCGCTCCGCTCGTGACTTTGCCAATAACCATTGTTCCGGCGCCGTAAGTGCTCCTTGCTTCTCTTCCATTGCAGACTCCAGTTCTTCCACATAATGGTTGTAGTACTTAAGGAGTTTGCCCAATCGCACACTTTCGACTGTATCAGCACTAATCTCCACGGCATCAACGAGTGTTTGAAATATTTTATTGTCCGACAGTTGCTTTAGTTTGGAAACAACCAATTCTTTAGTGAGGGCAAGTAATGGTCTGCATGAAGGCAAATTAGCGAAAGACACCGCATTGGGTAACATGGATTGTATCTCCGCCAACACACTTGCTGCATCATACTGAATCACTCCGACAAGCGTATCATTGACACTATCCATGTGGGTCTTCAGCCGCCTTTTGGTCTTTTCTACCGCCCAAACGCCACTCACAAAACAATCGTCCAGCAGATTGATGATTTTTCTGCAAAACGCCTTAGTCAACTTGATTTCCTCTTGTGCGTTAGCCGCATGGTGCTTGTTCACCCAATCGCGGATTTCGCCAATGCGTTGTTCGATGGTATGAACATCCGTACAGGAAATCAATATGCCTTGTATGTGGTTCGTTGTTGGTGTCATTTAGCTATACGAGTTGTTTTTGTGTTTCGGTCATCTCTCGGTCATTTCCCGGTCATTGGTCGGAGGTTACTTATTAGTTTTCATCAGCCGTTTTGTTTCACGCAACTCTTTTTGCAGCAGTTCCATACGCTCCTTCAGTTGTTCTTGTGTCGGAAGCATGTCTTTTATGCGCACATTATTATACGTTGCTACTCCCATCGGTGTGCTTATACCTCGGAAAGACCATTGTACATCTGCCTTATTCATATCCGAACAGATAAGCAAACCTATTGTTGGATTATCATCATCGGCTTTCAATAGGTCATCTACTGCGTTGACATAGAAATTCAATTTACCGGCAAACTCCGGTTCAAAAGCCTTGGCTTTCAATTCGCACACTATATAGCAGCGCAAGCGGATATGGTAGAAGAGCAAATCGATCTTACGTGTTGTATCTCCGGCTATCAGTTCCTTCTGTCTTCCTATAAACGCGAAGCCTGTCCCGAGTTCCAGCAACAAATCTGTTACACTTTTGCTCAACGCTTCTTCTAACTCCTGCTCGTCATAAATCTCATGATTAACCGTCGCAAAGCCAAAATCATAATTCTCCTTGAGCACCTCTTGCACTAACTTGCTCTGCAATGCGGGCATGTGCTCAGCAAAGTTATTGAGAATCTTTCCTTGGTGCTCGTATAAATTAGCTTTGATGCAGTTCACCAGCGCCGCACGACTCATACCCTGCTCTATCGTCTTACCTATATAGAACAACGCTTCATCTACGGATTTGCATTTAGATATAATCTCCACATGGTGTCTCCAAGGAACTAATGCAAACGGAGCAGGAAATTCTCTACCAGTTTGGTAGAGTTTTTGAGTTTGCTCATTTCCTGTATATTTTAATTCTTTAACAGGTTGTAATAGTTTTCCATCACCAATTTCTCTACCAAGTTGGTAGAGTTTTTCGCTAGTTTCTGCAGACGAATAAAACAGATACCATTTCTTCATGAACCACAGGTTTGCGACAGAAAACCCATCTGCATTCGGAAACTCGCGCTGGAGATCAAGACTTACCTGCTCTACTACTCCTGCGCCCCAACGCTCTTCGGCTTTCTTTTGCATCAGGTCGCGTCCTAACTCCCAATTGAAGAGCAACTTCTCGGCATTCACACGCACTGATGCCTTCACTTGTGCAGAACGATAGCGATGCTTCAACTCGGCAATCCATTCCGCATAGTCACCATCGATACGTATATCGTGGGATTTCACGATGCGCGGTTGCTTTGATATTTCGTTTTCTTCTTTCATTTTCTAATTGTTTGTCTCTCGGTCTTCTCCCGCTCATCGGTCGACACCGGACGCTGGATTATTTCTCGTTTAATTTCTTTAGATCCGTCTCCAACTCTTTCAAACTTTCCACATGCTGTTCCTCCAATCGTCTTGCCTGATACTTTTGATATTCCTCATTAGCTTTTTGCACTGCCAACTCATGAGATATTCGTCCGGCATCTTCCAATATCGAGCGTTGATTCATCGTCAGAACCATTCGCAGTCGCTCTACCCCGGAGCGTTCTTCCGACGGAATGGAAGAAGCGGCCTCCGCCTAAGATGGTTATGCAGCAGTTTTTAAGTAGTTCATCGAGTTACCACGCTTGAATCGCTCATCATTTAGCGCTACTCCTTTGATGATATAATCCCGGAGCCGCTGCGTAGCCCAAATACGGAACTGTGTGCCCTGATGAGACTTCACACGATAACCAACGGAAATGATGACATCTAAATTATAGTAAATAGGCGCTTTTCGCATAAATTCGGAAATCCCGAATTTGTGGGTCGTAGCCTCTTCTTGCAACTCTCCCTCTTCATAGATATTCTTAATGTGCTCATTTATAGTCGAAGTAGCTTTTCCGAAGAGTACTGCCATTTGTTGTTGCGTCAGCCATACCGTCTCATTCTCAAATAATACATCTACCTTTATCAATCCGTCTTCCGATTGATAGATTACTATTTCATCATGCTTCGTTTCCATATTCTTTTATTTTGGCTGCAAAGATAGTAAAAAAAATCCATATACACAAGTATATGGAAATATTTTTTATTTATTTCTTTATTTTAGATCAAATTCGTGCAATAGCGTTGCACTTTTCTGTGTACTTTTCTGTGGCGTTTCCTGTGAACTTTTCTGGGTAGTTTTCTCCGTAGTTCTTTAGTTTCACTTTATCTTCACCGAGAATGCTATACACATATTTAAAAAATCCTGACTATTCATATCACAAATAACCAATCACCAATTACAAATTACAAATTACCAACCCACTAACCCGCTAATCCACTAACCACTAACCCTCTACACCTTACACCATTCTTGATATGCAACAACTCCACAGCCAATCGTGGAGAAAGATTTATTAATCGTGCCTTGGCTTTATTTGAGTGGAGGGGATATATATTCATTGCTTTCAATTGTACCAAATACCCCTTTCGTTCATCATAGTATCGCTACCTAACTTATCTCAGTTATTATAATATATTCTATCCATTATATCCCATAATATTTCCCCTGCAACCTTTTTGGTTTGGTATATTTGCTGGTCTGCTCTGTCAAACGCCTCTTTATGGTATATCGTCCGAACTGTTTCGGGATATCTCTTTAGAAGGTACTCATAAACCGGTCCGTTAGTATTACGTGCATAGCAACTTCTATTCTCATAACACTTCTCACGCGCTGCACAAATAATATAATCTGCATTATTATCAAGTGCCCATTGTTCGTTCTTAATGAAACTCAATATATCATAATGATTATTCACCAATTGGTCTCCAGCACTGAACAATGCGATTCGTTTGCCTTTCAACTCTATGATAGCACGAAAATCGCGGAATGAGCGAGTACGTGGATGAAACATCTTACGTCGTAAATGTCCTAATACAAAACTGTATGGTATAGCTGCATCAGGGAAAGCTAAGTTCTCAAATAACTTAACCTCCCCTATACAACTTAGCATCGTATAGAGTAACCAGCATGTATGCGTTTTGCCAGTATTTGCTTTTCCTGATATGATGTACAAATGATTCATTTTCTTAATTTATTCAAATCTTTTTCTTTCATACCTGCGGATGCAAGCCCTAATGCAACGTATGAGGAGATTAAGTGCATAACCTTATCGTTATTTTTTATTAGTTCCGAATTCTGAAATGATTGCATCATTGGACTATTCGGATCTTGCATCGTTTTGTAATCGTATAGTGGTTTCTTTCTATGCTTCAGCGATAGATTATTAACACTCTCTTGTAATGATTGCAACACTTCCTCTACTCTTTCTCCCCACTCTGCACACACAATCATACCGATAGCACGGAACATATCTGCCTCTACAGTTTTCACCTTGTCGGTCATTTTATAACCCATTCCTATGATTTCATCCCTATACATAGCATGAAAACGAACAAACAAGTTTTTATAGTTTAAGAATACAAAGATCGGCCATGCCGTATAATCATCATAATACATCTTATTTTCCGTCGCAAACTTATCAAACTCCATGAGTTGGTCATACATTTTATCAGCACCTTCCACCATAAAACTCGGGGCATGATAAAACTTAGGCATCTCAAGACCACTCTCTCTAATTAGACGCTTTGCCATTGCTATCTCTGTTTCGCTAAATTGATGGAGTGATTCGAAAGCTAATAACCTATCAGACAACTGCCTATATAGATCCAACTTCTTTTCCAACAACACTCCCTCGACACGAGTTACTTCGTCTTTGCGTTTAAACACCCAGGAAGTAACGATGGCAACCACTAATGTGGACACGCCCAAAACAAGGACATGAAATAATCCTTGCCATATATAAGAAGGTGTCATGTGTATGATATCACAATTAATCATTGTTTTCTCCTAATTGATAGTATTCTGCTATCAACCTATGTGCATTCTCCGGAGTCTCTTCCCAGATAGGTACCTTGAGATCCATATAATGTGCTCCCAAAAGAACTAAATACATCATGCCCCCGTGTTGAAAGAAGTCCCATCGTCCTAATTTAAGCCAGATAAAGAATTTTATGAATCGGTTTCTCTTTTTCTTTTTTTGTGCCCATTCAATTAAGGCATCTGTCCAATCGTTCCAAAAGTGTTCAAACCGATATCTACTCGGCACCATTTCAGGTTTGCGCATTTTTTCGGCTATCAATTGGTCTGTCCATGCATACCATTTGGACATATCATTATTGAGAGCAACTCCAAAAGCTTTCATTCCTATATCTATATGGTTGGCGATTTGGGCTGACGAGAATTTATTCTTCGGATTGCGCTCTTTGGAAATAAAGTTGTCTAAAGCTCCTGCAACTTCGTCGAAATAGAACCGCATGCACTCCAAATGAAACAACACGGGGTAATCGAGGAATAGTTTCTCTTGAGTAATCAAGTTATCCAATTGTAATCTAAAGTTCTGCAAACTCTTCTCGGATGAATAAAACTCGGCATATTTAATTGAAGGAATAACTAACTGCGGGTATTCTAACAATGAAGATATAGATTCCAATTCTTTTTCTGTCGGGTCTTGTTGATTATATAATGCATATATAAATTTACTTACTTTGTGATACGACTCAATGCGTTTCTCAAGCAGTTCTCCTCTCAGTTTCCATTCTACCTCTTTTCGATGTTGATATTTTGTGGCTATATATGCTAAAAGAAGACCAACTACCAACACATCTACGACTGCAAATATGCCATCCCAGATATATTTAGGCATATTGAGGAAAAATGGTTCGACCACATCTACTACATAGTTCGTCGAATCAACAGCGATTGGTATTAAGGCATCCAGCAAAATATATAAAGTCATTTTTCAATTAGTTTATAGTTAACACCTGACCAAACCTTCAGCATTTTTAAAATTTATTGTGATTATACTTAATTTCATATTTCGCATAATCAATCGAGTATTTTACACCATACACCTTACACCTCTACACCTTACACCTTACACATTACACCTTACACATTACACCTTACACCTTACACATTACACTTTACACATTACACCTTACACATTACACATTACACATTACACATTACACATTACACATTACACATCACACATTACACATTACACCCTACACCTTACACCATACACATTACACATTACACATCAAACATCACACCTTACACCCTACACCAATCCACCCATTATGCGGAGCGTCACCATTTAATCATTCCACCCATATTTCTCCTTCCATCTCCTCATTTTTTTCTCCTGACATTTCCCCGCTTATAACATAACATCATGCCAACCATAAGGACTTTCCACCTTATCTCTACTCCATTGCTCAATCAAAGCGAGTCAACTTTCAATGTTTACCTTTTACTTCTTACTTTTTTTTTTCATTGGTACTTTTAACCACAGCAAACTTATCTTTCATCCGCAAGAACGGCATCTCGTAAAACTTGTATGACAGCCCCGCAATTAAGATTGTCAAACCAGTTATGCCAATAAAAATTATTGCGAAGATACCCCCCCCTATATTTTGAAGGCATTCGCATTGTGACAACACACCATTCAAGACTTTCGTGCCTACGTATATTAATATGGGGTGAATAACATAGATACCATATGAAATTTTACCCAAATAGTTCATTACCTTATTCTCCAAAATTGGCCTACGTATCAAACCTGCCATGATGACAAGCAAAGACACTATAGCGATAAATTCATTTCGTACCGGAGAAGGAATATAGTTCGCATATAAGCCGGAAGTGAAAAATAATACCCAAGCACATATAGCAACAATTTTATTTCCACATAGCTGTTTAAACCACTTGGTACCGTGGTAATACATAATCGCTCCGGCAGCGCCTAACATCATACAATCGAATTGGGTGATACCAAAAATACGATACGCCAATCCTTTACCGAAGAACATATAACAGCCTAATTTAGCCCCAAACCACAAGACACATAGCCCACATACCGCATAAAGGATGTGCTTCTTATTATATTTGACCATCCATGGATACCAAGCGTAGTATTGTTCCTCTACACCGAGACTCCAAAAATGATACAGTGGAATGATACCAAGACCTAAGGCATGAGAAATATTGCCAGAAAAGAAACCATAGAACCATGCAGCATTATTAATTTCGCCTTTGAACGCTGCTACCGCTATCAGAGCCACTACTAGATATCCGTAGTATAATGGCCAAATTCGCAAGATACGTCGCATGTAAAACTTACCGATACTCACATCGTTTGTTTTTCCTATCTCATTCATCAACAGATAGGTTATTAGGAAACCACTTATCACAAAGAATGTCGTCACCGGTCCACTCGGCCATGGCACATCGAAAGACGGACTTCCAAGTCCCCAATCGCCAAATGGCGCCCACATATGCCCAAACAGCACTGACAATGCAGCCACTGCTCGTATGCCATTCAGTCCCTGCAGATATATTTTATTTGCATTATTCATATTAACTCATGCTTTCTACAGCCTCAACCACTCGCCCCATAAAGCATCCACATCCGTGTCTCCGACCCACTTACTCATACCTCCGGCAGGATAGAAGGTTATTTCTCCGAAATAGATGCGTCCATCGACGTTAAAAAAGTCAATACGAACAAATGGGATATCTTTGGCTAACTTCTCTGCTAACGAAATCATGTCCTGTATATTCTCCGGTATATGGATGTCGGCATCAAAGTTAGGCGGGTATGCAGCCTCTCCATACCGTAATAATTTGCATTGCGGATCATAGTAATTAGCCTGGTGATAAACCTGACGATTATAATCTATCTTAAAGCATTTCACCTTGCCATTGAAGCAGAAGAACTTATAGTCCCGCAACTCGCCATTACTATCATTCACAAATGTTTCCGCAAACACACGCTTCTGTACATTCTTGTATGGCCATTCACGTCCTACCATATACGACGAACGATTGAAGGAATGCTTGAGCTCCTGCATCGCTTTTGCGATAGAAAGTTTGGATTTATCCTTACAAATCACAATACCATGTCCTCCACCATCATGATTGGTTTTCAGCACAAACTGATTCGGCAGTTTCTCCCACTCTATCTGTTCCGGGCGATCCCACTCTGCTATCACAGGAATAACACACTCTATCCCTAATCGTTCACTCACGAACTCCTTTACTGCCAATTTATCCACCATAGTCGTATATATCGGATTATGGTCATGTAGTTTGAGCCATTGTATCTTCTCGCTGAACTTGGTCGGATGCTCCAGATTCGGTTTCTCCCCAAAATGCAATTCATATAATTTGCTTAGATACTTCGCATCATCTCGTATCAACCATGGCATACGATGCAACAAGGCATACAGGATATGCTGAGGATTGTGAAACAACGCATGTATGGCGTTTTTTATTGGATTACGCATAGGTAGTAGTTGTCATTTGTAATTGGTTATTGGTCATTTAAAGCATCTAAAAGGCGCTCTCGATGGGATTCGCATGCTATCATATTGCTGATGATGGTATATTTGCGGCGCATGAGAGATGGCAACAGATGCTTACGGAATAGGAAGCGAATGATACGGGATTTATAGGGCTCTATTGATGCACGATATTTCATACGCGTGCTACGTTTGAGTTCCTCATAATTCGCAGCCAACTGTTCCGGATTTGCGATGATGCCATTTAACTCCGCTATGCACTTATCAAACTCTTGTTTCTCCTCTTCATTATATAGCACCACTTTCGGTTCTGAATCGCACTGGTGACACGGAATCAAGGCATATCTTGGTCCTTTTTTCTCAAACATCAGTTCTACCATATACCCTTCATTCCAAAGTCCCTTCTTGTTCGGATTATCGAAGCACAAGTTCCCAAGTCCATAGAAGATTGGTTTTCCCTTATACTCCTCATATCCGCTATAGCAATGCTGATGATGGTTCACTACGGCATCCGCTCCTGCATCGATAAAGAACTGGTATGTCTCCTGCATCCTCGATGTCGGAAGTTGGTAGTGCTCCGCTCCACCATGCACGATTACCAGCACATAATCGGTTTTGCTTTTCGCTTCCTGAATCGCATAATACTGCTGTATAGGATTGAGCGGATTACCGCCACAATGCTCATCTGTTGCAATCGATGACTCATGTTCACAGCAGTTGATGATAGCCAAGGTCTCTTTCCCTATCTGCTTATATAGCACAGCCGCTGCGTCTTTGAGATTAGCGCCTCCACCTACGTAATCGATGCCGTATGCCGATAGTTCCGCTAATGTATTCAGCACCCCTTCATCACCATAATCACGGAAGTGATTGTTAGCCAAGGTAACGCAGTCCACACCTATCATCTTCAAAGCCTTCAACGCATGCGTATCGGCACGCAAGTTCGGACCATTCTTGATAATTGGCTTCTCACCGCCATGCAGTATCGGACACTCCAAGTTCACGATGCTATAATCCGCATTCGCAAACACCGGTCGCAATGCCTCCACCGCAGAATAATCTCCCTGCGCAAACATCTTCGCCACCCGCTCCTGCGGCACAAAATCACCTGTTATTACAACTTTCATATTCTTATAAATGACAAATTTCCTCTAATCCACTAACCACTAACCCACTAACCCTTATAAATATTTACCAGTCTCGCAATATATCTCTCGATCGAGTATCGTTCTCGAACATACTTCGAGTTATGCGCACATCGTGCCTTAAACTCCTTCGTGGGATTCTCCAAATCTTTCAGCAACTGCTGAATAGCCTCAGCACAATCTTTTACATCTTTGGACTTAAAATATCGCACATTGTTCTCTTCACTCTCGCCACACACCTCTTTCATTACCGGCCAGTCATTAACGACTATCGGCAATCCGGCAGCCATTGCTTCTACAACGGCTATACCAAAGGTATCATGATCTGTGCTATATACGAATCCATCCATCTGCTTCAACAGTGCCGGAACATCACTTCTTGCTCCCATAAAGTGCACATTCGTCATTCCATTCTCCCCGCATATGCGCACACACTCATCGTATATATATGGTGTCGCCTCACTTCTCTTCCCAATAAAATAAAAATCAAAAGAGGTTAATCTATCATCTATCAACTTTAGTGCACGCACTAAAGTGAGATGATCCCTTCCTGTCATAAAATTCCCCACCATGCACAGTTTAATCCCGCTCTTACCTCTTAGCTCTTCGCTCTTAGCTACCATATCTATCTTTCGGAAGTCTATTCCGTTATAGATAATATGGCATTTAATATCCGCTATCTTCATCTGCCTCTGATACCATTCCTGTTCGTAACGGCTTACAAAACATAAATCATCCGTCATCCTAATACTCAACCGCGTCAGTAGTCCAGCCACTCCCTTCATGGGATAAAAGCCATGGAAAGTTTGCATCACGTGTATTCCGGTTCCAATAGTAGCCAATGCACCATAGAGCGTATCTATCGGTTGCTGACCATGGATAATAGATACCTGCTCTCGCAATAACAATTTTCGTAGTCTCCATAAGTATCGCAAGAATCCCAAACGTTTAGGTGCGCATTGAATCATCTTTCCGGTTTCATAAAACTCTTCCTTGCACGGACCTCCTTTTCGATGAATACCTATGTACTCAAAATCCATCTTAGATGCATTCTTAAACACATCCAGCATCAGAGTCTCTGCTCCGCCCCTATTCAACGATCCAAATAAATATGCAACTTTCATGATAGACAATGCATAATTAGACAATATAATTTCGAGCCAAATAGGTTAATCAATCTTGCTCTCCGCACATAAGTTTTCCCGTGATTGGTTATAGCCAAAGGAAATACATTCATTGCACGCAACCGTGATATGTATACCTTTCGCTCATCATAAAACACCCGCGCTACTGTCGTCAGTACTCCTGCGACCATACTACTCTGCATATTTCGTAGCCAAGTACATTTTGGATTTTGTTTGCGTAGTTCACCATATGTCTCAATAACACCCATCCTATCTTCTAAATTTCTCCTTATTTTATTTTTGTCTCCTTGAGTCTGCGTAATACTACCCTGACGTGTTAGATAATTATACACAATTGTTGTTGTACTATTCACTCGTTTAACTTTAAGCATCATCCTCGGCAACCAATCTACGTCCTCAAAGTGAATCCCAATAGTAAACTGCGGCACTAATTCCCGGCGTATAATGAACATTACAGCATAACATTCATACCCCATCCTCTCATTCAAATACGTCACCCCATCTACCACATCTTTCCTCGTATCCACCTTATGTGGCTGCTTATACGGCTGAACTATTTCATACTCACTCATATCTCTTACATCTTCACTCTTAACTATTCGCACATTTTGGTAGTCATACCTCAACACATCGAGTTGCTCAGTTTCTACTTGCTTTAGCAAAGCGTTCAGCACATTCTGCTCAATATAGTCATCGCTATCTAAAAAACACACATACTCTCCCTTTGCTGCTTTAATACCTGCATTACGTGCTGCACTCAATCCTGCATTCGGCTGAGTAATAACTTCCACATTCGGATATTTCTTATTATACTCCTCCAATATCTTTCCACTCCCATCCGTACTCCCATCATTCACACAAATCACCTGTCCTGTGAACACATTATCCACAAGTATCGAATCGAGACACTTCACTACATACCGCTCAACATTATAAATTGGTATGATTATAGACAGCTTCATTCTACGTATCTTTTAATTTCATTATACCATATTGAATATGCATCATTTGCCAGATGCAAGCCATCAAACGACATACTATCCGGCAATGCGCCATCTACAGCATATTGGCTATATAAATCCACATATGGCAACCCTCTTTCTTCTGCGATCTTTCGTACAATAACATTAGCCTCAACTATCTTCCCATTATCGCAGTAATCCGAATAACCCGTCACCGGCAATATACTCTCTATATACAATTTTGCCTCTGGCACAGCATTACGTATCGAGTCTACCAATGCTATGTACCAATATTCAAAGTCGTTTAATGACTGTTGCTGCAAGCCATTAATTCCTGCCATCAGAAACACCTTCTTCGGTTTCACAACTGCTACGGCATCTACGCGCCGCAGCATACCCTTCACGTCTTCGCCAATATAGCCCAGATTGATAGACTTCTCCTCTGGAAAAGCTTTCTGCCAATCTCCTCCTGCGGTATGGGAGTCTCCAAAGAATACAACATCTACTTCCATATCTAATTTTGATATACAATTGTTCCAACTATCTACACAACACCCATCTTGTCTATCAGGCACATAAGGCGTATGCGTCAGTTTTGCTTGCACTCGCTTAAAATAATCCGTCTTGTATCCGCCAACGTATATCAACACTGTTAATAATATAACGTTAAGTACAACCAATATTATGATTAACGTTCTCTTCATAACTCTTAACTCTTATCTTTTAACTTTTACCTCCCCCGTATTTAGCCAATGTACCCAATCCCATGCATCCTCCCAGCGGAACCGTTGGAAATATTTGGATTTGTCAAACATATATTGATTCACATAATCGCCATTCGGATCTTTAGGAAGCGGTACAATATAATTAAAATCATTATACTGCCTCGTCGAGAATATCACTTTTCCTCGACACGGAATATCCTTTAAACTTAACATATCCTCATGCGTTACCACCTCTCCGCTACTTGGCGTTGGTCTATCAGAACATATTATAAATAAATTTTCCTTATTTATACGCTTCTTCCGTTCATTCCATTTATTCTCCGCTTCTGCTTCAGTCTTATAATGATTAAAATGTATTAACACATCTCCGCAATATGCAGTCGGTGTTGCATCTATGCCTTTTACAAACTTTAACGGCTGCGCTAAATACCAATCCAATCGCTTCACGAATCGATAAAAATCCTTATCTTCCATCCATAGATTGATCGTGGGCGACAAAAACTGCTTTCCTAAAAAGTGATACATCATTCCGCCAATGCACGAGTTCGTGATAATCGTGAAATTATCATTGCGAAGACGGTATTTATACCACACATTAATAATTTCATTATATATTCTGTTCACCCATTTCATAATCAACGGATACATTTAAGAAGTAATGCATTAATAATAGCCACCAGTCCTACTGTTTCATAAAACTGACCAATGAGATAAAATCGACTCTCTCCTGCCATAAGAATAGTAAATAATAACACTATATACAACGTAACTAATGAAATGATGCGTAGGTTCTTATTCTTTATTAAAACATATAATAGTCCAAGAATTCCAATAATAAAAAGAATCCAATGATAGAGGAGTTTTAATAGAGTCAGACTATTTGAAATATAATGCCTTATACCATTATGTCTATGATTAATATAAAATGAAGTAGAAGGTAACACAAGAAATCCTAATTGGCGTAATGATGCATGCACTCGCCACAGAGGATGGTCTGACATATATGATTCTCGATAATGTTTCATTATTGATATTAGTTCTGCTCCTATCGAGTCTTTTTCTGTTCCCTCCTCCATTTGATCATATGCACGCAATTGTATAGCAAGGCTCTCTATATCTTTCTCATTATAATCAGTTGTGTAAATATGTGAGGGTATATCACCAGTATATTCTACCCCTTCACAAGGCATAAAATAAGTTCCAAAACCACCCCACTCCGTATGGTCTTCACCCCATGTTCTAACCATCCTGCGCATCTCTGAATTAACAGGATCAGGCTTAGCACCTGCATTTCCGGAATTTTGCATTGGAGCAAATACATGTAATTTGACAGCATTTCTAATTGTAAAAGGAAGGCAAATAATAATCAGAGGAATAGACATTATGGCAACATATTTAGCCCATCTCTTTATGTCAAACACCGTATTTGAAATGGCCCAATCAAAGAAACATATTGCATATATAGGTAATAAGTAAGGCTTCATTACTGATGCCATCGCTAAGAATAACGCGGACAATCCTAAGTCATATAGTTTATTGTCCTTATTAAACCGGACATAGAAATAAGCAAAGCATATTAACTGACTAGTAGCAAGAGAATCTGTAATAATACGCGATACGAACCCAAAACCTAATTGCAAGATAATGATTGTAATTGGAATTATCCAGACTAATAATTTATATTTAATATATGGCTCAACCATTAGCATCAATAGAATAACCGCTATAACGAACCATAATATTTGCACAATAGCAACAGCGTCAAATGATTGAGGTATAGATAAAAATTGCCTAAACACCCAGTAGTATATTCCGTAATAAGGCCCTCTTCCTATTGATTTTGCATCAGAAGAATCTACTTTATATACACCGGTTTCAATATATTGTTCTATAGGTCCTATATACCCCTCTGTGTCTCCCCCTGCATATGCAATATACTCTCCTAAAAGCAGAGATTCATTATTGATAGAACGATAAGCCTTTGCACTAAAATGAATTAATATCAATATAAATATAACAAATAGTCCGGATATTGACCATTTATTCATCCATGATTTTGTAAAATCTATTTTCATATGCTCAAATATTACACAGTACACATTACACTTTACACCTTACTCCGTACACCAATCTGCAATGAGTTTGCAGATTCTCTCCACATCCTCTATCTCTAAATCATAGTACATCGGAAGACGTACCAACGTATCAGCATATCGATTGCACTCCGGCAATTCACGTCCATCGTGCTTATTCTTATAGAATTGGCTACTGTGCAAACTCAAATAGTGGAATACGGCCAAGATATCATGATTCTTAAGATACTTGATAAGAGCCGTGCGCTCCTCTAAGTTCCGGCATACGAGATAGAACATGTGGGCATTGTTCGATGCGTAATCAGGGATATCAGGCATTTGGAAATAGCCTTTATCGGCAAGCGGCTTCAACAACTCATAATATTTGTTCCAGAGTTGCTTACGCTTCTCCTGTATCTCATCGAGGTTCTCGACTTGTGCCCAAAGGAAAGCTGCGTTGATCTCAGCCGGCAGGAAAGAAGAGCCCATATCTACCCAGCCGTATTTATTCACGGCTCCGCGGAAGAACTCGGCACGGTTGGTGCCTTTTTCCCAAAGGATCTCAGCTCGACGGATGAAACGCTCATCGTTCACTACCAACAAACCTCCCTCTCCTCCGGCAGTGATGTTCTTCGTTTCGTGGAAAGAAAACGCAGCGAGATTTCCTATTCCTCCTAAAGGCTTCTTGCCAAATCGTTCATTCGTTAATTCGTTCACTCGTTCACTCGTGTAGTAACTATCAACCGCTTGCGCGGCATCTTCTACCACAAGCAGATTATGTTTCTCTGCGATTTCCATAATACGATCCATATCGCAAGCCACTCCGGCATAATGGACGGGTACAATCACTTTCGTTCTCGCTGTGATAAGTGCTTCGATAGCTTCCGCATCCAGATTAGGATTGCGCTTCATGCTATCAGCAAAGACTACTTTTGCCCCTTCGCGAAGAAATGCGAGTGCAGTGCTCACAAACGTATAACTGGGGATAATCACTTCATCACCTGGTTTTAAATCACAAAGCATAGCACACATCTCCAACGCATCTGTGCCGGATGTTGTTAACAGACATTTCTTAAAGCCATAGCGTTCCTCAAAAAAACGCTGGCATTTCTTCGTAAACTCTCCGTTTCCAGACAACTTGCCGTTATACACAGCTTGATACATGTAGTGCGCCTCTTTACCTGTGAGGTGCGGTCTATTAAATGGTATATTCATACAAAAAATACTATTATTCCAACCATTATAATTCCAATTGCTCCTATCTTCCTCCATCCCAATTTCTCTTTAAATAGCATAAAAGCCAAGCAGGGGACAAAGAAATAACTCAGAGCCTCAATGATGCCAACTTCCTTCAGTTGTACACCCTTACTCATCGCGAAGATATTCGCCAACATAGTCAAACCCATGATGGCATAACTGCCTATCACCCACGGATTAACATACTGCTGCCAAAACGAAGGATAATGAATAGTCGCAGCCTTCTTTAAAAGCATTTGAGCTCCAGCTGCTGCCATTACCGATAATATGACAATAAGATAGTACATCTTACATTTTTGATTTTAGATTTATGATTTGGCATACAAGGTAATGCCAATAATGATTATTCCAGCTCCTATAATATTATTCAGCGTAATCACTTCTCCGAACACATAATGACATATCAGCAAAGCAAAAAATACTCCCAAACCCTTGAACATATATGCCACGCCCAATTCCAACCGTTGGATGATCTGTTGCCAAAGGATAGCATATATACACAGTACAGCCACAGCACCGCACACCCAAAGGACGTACTGCCAACTGAGGAACGGATAATCAGCGGCCAACCGCGTGAACACTCCCGTACACGCATAAATGGCAATCGCGAAAACCAATACTATGTAAGGCACAATCTTATTCATTCTCCAATCTTCAATTTCCAATCCTCAACACATCCGCCATGTCAATGTGTTCCATTTAACTAATTGGTGAATTATTCTGCCATTCTCAAAAAACGAGCGGGGTTGCCAACCCATACCTCATTGGGTCCTATATTTTTTGTAAGAACAGCTCCCATCCCCAATGTTGCATTTTCACCTATCTCAATATTTTCACGTATTGTTGCATTAACCCCGACATGCACACCATTACCTACCTTCATATACGCGCCAACACATGCTTGAGCTGCTATATGACAATATTCCCCAACTATGGTATCATGACCTACCGATGCAGCCATCATAATTAATGTATTTCTCCCAATCTTTGTGCCCGGAGAAATACAAACATGAGGCATTACCACCACACCATGTGAGAGAACTACATTCGGTGCAATATAAGATGAGGGATGCACAAACGTGGCCCATCGCTCATCTGGGATTTGCAATGAATCTATTAACGATAGACGCTCTGCTTGACCATCGATTCGAAGAATAGTATTGATGAAATAATACCCCTCTTTAAGAAAGCGAGGAACATCATGAAGATTTCCCAATACCAGAAAATCATCTATCATCTGTCCTACCGATGCACGATCATTCAGGAAACCAGCGCATTCATATTCATTGTTTCCCATCAGATTGGCATGCTTCATTGCGTTAGCTATAACAGACCCATTGCCTAATCCACCTAATATAAGTACTTTTTTCATATTATTTCCAATACTTGGATTGTTTGATTTCCACCAATTGTTCTTCCTTAATCGGATATATATATTCCGCACTTGGGAATTGACGGGATTTAACTTCTTCAACGTACTTAGCAATTGCCATTTCCGCAATAGCAAATAGACCATCTTTGCGATGCTCACGACCATATTGCTTCATATCATCCACTTCTTTCAATCCTGCAGCAAAGTCATGAATAATTTCCGGCACATAGCATTTAGCAAACCATGGACGGAAAGATTGATAGAAGCCCATCATATCATGCATAATGATTAACTGACCATCTACTTCATTTCCGGCTCCGATACCGAGTACAGGGATATCCAATTGTTTAGCAATCTGTCCTGCCGGTTCAGAGGGCATCGCCTCCAATAACAAAGCCATTACGCCTGCTTCTTGTAGAGCGAGAGCATCTTCCATCGTCTCATCGAAACTCTTTAGCGTTTTTCCTTGTACATTATATCCTCCAAAGGAAGATGTAGATTGCGGAGTCAAGCCAAGGTGTCCGACAACAAGTATTCCAGCATCCACGATAGCTTTTACTTTGTCTATCACGCGACGCCCTCCTTCCAACTTGATTGCATCGCAACCAGCCTCTTTGACAAAGCGCATAGCATTCTCGACAGCCTTCTCTTTGCTGATTTCGTAAGAGCCTTGTGGCATATCGCCCACAATAAATGTGTTGGGAGCCCCACGACGAGCCGACTTTGCCAATACAATCATTTCGTCCATAGTTACAGGATTGGTGGTCTCATAGCCAAGCTGCACCATTCCGCCACTATCTCCTACAAGAATCATATCAATTCCTGCGTTCTCTGCAGCACTGGCAAATGGCAGATCATACGCTGTTATCCAACTCACAGGTTCACCGGCCTGTTTCATCTTTTGGATAGTCTTTAGACTTAACTTTTTCCCTTTCATATTAGGTAATATTATAATTGTTCAAATGCTTTTATTCGTTCGTAATTTTCAATCAGTTGCAATGCGCGTTTGTAGGTTGGAGGTGACACGAAACGACCTTTCGAAATAGAAACACCGTCATTATGTTTCTCCGCCTCTTGATACATTTCTACTAATTCGTACGCTGCTTTAGCTTCTTCATCGGAAGGAGTGTAATACTTATGGCAAATCTCGATTTCCTTCGGGGACAAAATCTGCATACCTCCAAAGCCGAGCGTACGTGCTTGCTTAACATGCAACTCCAATCCTTCCAAATCATGTACATTCACATGAGGTGTATCTACCGGTATTGCACCAACCGAACGAGCAGCAAATACAACATTCTGACGAGGAATTTGTATACTCACATTGTCTTCATCGCGAATACAATCCACATCTGTAGCAAAATCTTCACTTCCCAATCCTAATGCCACGATACGCGGTGATGCCATCGCAATCTCATGAGCATTCAAGATTCCCTCACCGGTCTCAATCACCGGAAATAACTTGAATGTTCCGACTTCAATATGACGAGACATCTCAATTTCTGTCAGCATATTATCAAAGAATACGATATCATCCTTTGATCCCGCCATAGGATACAGAAATCCATCCAATTCGGGAATAGCCACCTCTAATAAATCATCAAACATCAAACCGGTTTGACGAGGATTGATTCGTACAAAAATCTTTTTCTTGCCAAAAATGTGACTCTCTAATGCACGTTTGATATTTTGACGCCCTATAACTTTATTAGAATCGGGTTGACACGAATCCTCTAAATCTAACACCAATGCATCTGCTTGGCTTCTTGCTGCCTTTTCAATCAATTCTTGCTTATGTGAAGGAACAAATAACATCGTCCGAAGCACAAAATCACTTTTACTTTTCATCGTAACAACGCTTTGGGATTAACACATGACGACGCATCGTCATAATTTTTTCATTTCTTTGATTATATGCACGAGTCTCTACATAAATAATTCCTCTATCTGGTTTTGTGCGGGACTCTCTTACTTCTAATATCTCCGTTTCAGCATGTATGGTATCACCTATGAAACATGGTCCATCATGAGACACTTTTTCATAATCTAGATTTGCAATCGCTTTTCCGGATATATCTTTCACACTCATACCGGCAACAATGCTCAGTACTAACGTACCGACTACTAAAACTTGTCCATGTTGGTGATGAGCACAATACTCTTGATCCAAATGCACCGGATGATGATTCATCACTAATAACGAAAATAAATTATTATCGCTTTCCGTTATTGTTTTTCCAGGCCAGTGCTTGTATATATCACCGACCTTATACTCCTCTAAATAGTGACCGAATTGGTCTTTCATATCATATACCATAAAGTTTTTTGTTTTTATTCCATTCTACAATCTCTTTTAACCGCTTTATATGCGGATTCTCATATAATTTCCCGTTTACTTTAAATATGGCAACCTCACGAATATCTCTTCCTCCCAACTCATTCATCACAGCCTGCGCCTCTGCAACTTCATCTTTTGTATAAAAGGTAACATGATTGAATACCTCTAATTGTTTGGGGTGAATAATTGCCTTCCCTTCAAATCCCATATTGTTAGCATTAACACATTCTTGACTATACTTTTCCATATCGGCAAAGTTCGTAGAGACATAGTCAACAATCGGGATACTCAAAGCCTTGCATTCAGTTAACAATTTTTGGCGAAGATATATTAGGTTACTTTCCTCATGTTTGCACCCTACAACATTACAATAATCATGAGATCCGATTAATACTAGAGATAAATCTGGATTTTGAGTTGCCATCTCGTAAAAGTTAAGCAGCGCTCTGGGAGATTCTACTAATATACCGAACTTTAAAGAATATGCATGTAACGTCTCTTTTATAGCACGCAATTGCTCTGATGATTCTATTTTGGGTAACAAAATATTCCTAAATCCGATATAATACAAGGTTTGGACTAATGGCACAAGACTTTCATAATGCTTATAATCTATCGGAATCCGAACCCAAAAGTTATCTTGCACACATATCATCCGTAAGTATTCCAAACAAATATCAAGATCCGTAGAGCATACTGATTCTTCCATATCGAAGATATAGTTATCAGCCTTCAGTTCTCTTGCTTTTATTACAAACTTTTGCTTATTAGCCGGAATAAAGAAATAGGATTGTATCATTTAAAAACCAAGTTCTTGATTAATAAGCATAACATGTATTCTATCTGAATGCTGCTTAACTTGTCCGTTAATAACTACTTTATTACGGCAAGCACTTTCGGGATGACTGCAATTAGCACATTTCCCAAATTTCACACATGGTACTTCTTGGAAGTTACACCAATGCTTCATATTGTGTCGAAGATATGTCATCGGAACGGTATAGGAGTGTATCCTATCTATTGCCGTTTCTAAGTCCTTAGCAATTTTATTACGTCCGACTATAACCAATACATGACGAGGGCCAAAAATCATTCCGGCGACACGATTACCCATTCCGTCAATGGAAACAATCTCCCCATTCATGGTAATGGCATTGGCTGATATAATCAACAAATCACTCATAAGAGAATCACGCATGCCTTGATACCATTTATCATTCATCAATTTCCATTCGTCATACGGTATTTGCATACGTCCGGGAGGCTGATCTCCATAAACAGCAAACTGTCCTGTTTTCCCCCGCTCTAATGGTTGATTAATCGTAAACCCATCCTTTTCTTGAAAGTTCTCGCGTACCCAATCGAAAAGATTAAGCTGATACAACGTCACTCCATCGCTAAATGCGATATTTTTTATCCAAGGCCTTTCTTTCACAAATTCCATTATGAAAGGATATATCTCATTTGCATCTGCGAACAGATGGCATGGAACGTTCTTTGCCTCAAATCGTTTCTTTGCCAATCCCCCTTGAATCTCAAACAAACGAGTATGTTCGTTTGTAAAATCCAATTCATTTACAGTAATATTCTCCATATCCATACTCAAAGATTGATTTTATTTTCAACTACAAAAACAGGATGACCCTTTAATTGATCGAATATCTTACCGATGTATAATCCCAATATACCCATCATAAGTAGCATTAATCCACCGACAAACCAAATCGAGAAGACTGTTGTCGTATATCCGGGCACCTGAATGATACCTATCCATCTGGCCACTATATTATACAACGCCAAGATAAAAGACAATACAGATAACGTGAATCCTAACTTAACCGCAAACTTCAACGGACGATTAGTACGCGAGATAATCGAGTTATAGGCTTGCTTGAATAACCTTTGTAGCGTATAACTGCTGCCACCTCTTGCACTGGGTGCTTGCTCCACGTCTACGAATGCATTGCTAAATCCGACTATACTTAGCAAGGTCTGCAAACCTCTATTCTGTTGAGGAATAGCCACGATGGCATCCATCACTTTCTTGTTGTAGATACCGAAATTGCCAATAGCAGCATCTGTATGAGCACCACTCAGCCAATCAAGCGTAGCATGGAATGCCTTACTGGAGAACCGTTTCCACCAACCCACTTGCTTCACCACACGACGAGCTACCACATAGTCGTATCCCTCCTGTGCCTTTGCATACAGATTTGGTATATTCTCCGGCCGATCCTGTAAGTCGCAATCCATAATCACAATCCACTCGCCTTTGGCATACGTCAGTCCTGCTGTGATAGCATTGTGCTGACCAAAATTACGCGCCAAATTAATACCTTTCACCTTAGGGTTCTTGGCTCCTACCTCCACTATCTTCAACCATGTGTTATCCGGAGAGGCATCATTCACTAGTATGATCTCATACTCTTCCGTGATACCATTCACACTCTTTGCTACCCGTTGCACTAGTTCCTCCACACAATTCTCTCCCCGGTACTCCGGCACAACTACCGATATTTTCGGATTTCTTTCCATATATATTATAATTCTATTTTCTTATTAGCTTGATATATCAAATACCCACTCCGATTTCCGCTACATGTTAACGGATGAAGTTCCGGATCGGTTATCTCAGCTTTCACAATCTCAGGCAAAGCATGTTGCTCGATAATGGGTTTCAAGTATGCCGTTGCTTCGCTTAGGAAATAGACTCCGCTATAGTTATGCTCCGTCTGTTTTGGTTCTGTAAAAGTACCCAAAGCCACCTCAATCACTCCACGCAAAAAATCATATCCCGTACTCAATTGAACCAAGTCGCTTCCGATAAAATCACCCCCCATACGCGCACCTATCTCCATGACGTAGATCTTTCCATCTTTCGTAATGCGGTACTCTGAATGCGACGCACCATTGGTGACACCAAGTGCTGTTAAAGCACGTTTCGTCAATTCGTATATTTCATCATACTGCGCTTTGGATAGATCAGCAGGCTGATGATGGGCAATCTCTACAAAGTGCGGTGCTTCGGTTGTAACCTTATCGGTGATCTGCAGCGGATAATGAACACCCTTATATGATATGAATTCCACGCTTATCTCCCTACCCTCAATAAACTGCTCCACCATCGCTTCATGCTTGAACGAATACTCCTGCGCTGCCTTGATTGCCGGAATCAAATCTTCTTCTCGCTCCACCTTTGTCACACCTAGACTTCCGGATCTGTCGCTTGGCTTCACAATCAACGGCAATCCCATCTCCTTCACTCCTTCACTCGTTAACACTCCTTGCGTCAAGCATTTGAAAATGGGACATGGTACATCAGAGGCAGCGAAGGCTTGACGCATAAGATATTTATTATTCGCTCTTAACGCGCTCTCATAACTATTGCCCACCAATCCCATCTGCTCTGCTATGTAAGCCACCGTTGGAGCAGCCACGTCACTGGCAATGGTGCATATTCCATCTATCTGCTCCTGTTTGCATATCTCCAATATCTGCTCCTTCTCCACGATGGATATAGGATAGAACGTATCAGCTACATCCTTGCACACCGCTCCTTCTGCCCACGCGAAACAGATGGTTTTAATGCCCATCTTTTTTGCGCGCTGCACCAACGGCAACTGCAAATAACTTGCTCCTATGATGGCTATTTTTTTACTCATCGAGTATATAATACACAAATCAGCACGCAAAGGTACAAAAAAAAATCCATATACACAAGTATATGGACCGAAAAAAGAAATTTTTCTTTATTTTGTAAGCAAGATCGCTCTATTTTAACATATCATCATCCTATTTTCTGTTCATAATTCTTTCCATCCCGTGCACAATATCTGCGTATAACATGTGATGAGCATAACTCGGTGCATACGGTTTTACTAAGCGGCTTTCTAAAAGGCGAAGCTGAAATGTTTTCCATTTGCGCTTTAGATACGACATTCTCGTCACATCAACTTCTTCATGCTTTCTAGATGAACTTTCTGACATTATTTTATCAAATAGCAACTCTGCACGTTCTTGGCATTGTCCTGTGTAGAACGGGGCCTCATCATGCGATAAACCAAGATGCTGCACGATAATATACATCATCAACTGCCAAACCTCCATTAAATGCAATTTGGTCAGCATCTCTTTTAATCGATTTCTATTTATCACATCTCTTTTCGCATGGAGAAGCACAGCTATATCGCATATTTGCTTCATATTCATTCCGGTTTCGATGAAATGATGCCATGCATGCAAGAAGGTGAAGAACACATTAAACGTCTCTTCTGGAGTGGTGATAGACAATCCGTCAATATCAAAAGTCGGACCATCTTTAGATAAACATTCCTCTTCTAATCGTTCATAGTACCTTCTATCTTTGGGATGATGAAATCCCATACTTATACGGTGCATCTCTAATACCGTATTCGGGAATACATAGTTATAATGTTTTCGTTCCTCATCATCTTCTGCCGGATGGTCAGCATCAGGGAAGGTGGCATCCAACACTATGCATGCCTGATGGTATTGTTTTTGTCCTACATACAGATCTATGTCCCCCCACTGCCTTAAATGCGGTTGTGGGTAATACTGCGCCAATGCAAGACCTTTTAGCAGCACCGGATTTATCTTTGCTTTTTCAAGAGCCCTCCATGCCTGATTCAAAATCGGCATCATCGTATTCTGCTGCATCATACTCATGAGACACTGCTGCTTCATCTGTATGCGCAATATATCAGGAATCTCCACGTCCTTCAGTTTTAGCAATTGGTCATACACCAGGGGACCCGTTCCCTGAAATGCCGACATACGAATAACTTCATTCACCCGCTCACCACTAACTATTAACCGTTCATCGTTATTGTTCCAAGTCGCAGCACGGAGTAAAGCCAAATAAGTCTCTCGTACTTTATTCATCTTCTTGTAAATAATCTATATAAATGTGGGAATAGCATTCTTAATCGCATAGAGAACTTCAGTTGGCTATAGTCTAATCGTTGCGCAACCATCTTTGCTTCTTTACGATACTTCTTATCGAACAAATATGGATATAACCGATATATCATTTGCTCATCAAAAAACCTTCTAAAATCGGCATTTTTTGCACGAGCATCTACATACTTATCTATATAATACGGTATATGCTTCTCTAATGGGATAACCTTATTCATTGCTCTATTCTCAGTGTCTTGACAATAGTATGCACAAATTGCAGTATCAACTACTAATCCACCATCTAAAATCAATCGCCACCACATATCAATATCTTCACCATGTGTCATCCTTGTATCAAATAACCCTACTTTGATTAATCGTTCTCTACTACTACTACTACTACTACCGGTCCATAACCTAATTTTACCTGTCCATGGATTAGCCGCTCCTCGATAATGTCCTTCTATTTTTGTTTTACATGGAGGAATTTCATCGGTATCTATTTCCTCATATCCTATACTATATAATCCTACATCCGGATAGTCAGCAATCAATGCGGCTAAAATATCTAAATAGTTAGGAGCCCATAAATCATCTCCATCCAAAAAAGCCACATACTCTCCCTTCGCTGCCATTATCCCCGCATTCCTCGCAGCACTCACTCCCGCATTTGCCTGACTTAAAATCTTAAATCTAAAATCTTCAATCTTAAATTGTTCAGCAACCTCGCGAGATTTGTCCGTGCTCCCATCGTCTACGACAATACACTCCCAGTCTTGATACGACTGAGCACGGACTGATTCGAGAGTTGCTCGAACAGAATTCTCCTTATTATATAGCGGTATTACAACACTTATCATTTTAATAATCTATACACAAATTTCCCAATCCAGTATGGTGTCAATAATTCAAATCGATATTTAATTGGCAGTTGCGAGTAATCTAATTTTCTTACCGCTATTTTAGCATCTTCGTGCTGATCCGGCACATTAAAATAAAAATATTTTATTCGCGTGCTTGCCCATCGCATTACCCATCGATAGAAGACAGTATTTTGTTTATATAGCGGTTCCTGATATTTATCTACATAATACGGCAAAAAATAGCGCAGGTCTCTTCGTTTAGTCATAGCTCTATTCTCCGCATCCCACTGGTAAAACACCATATATTTATCATAAAACACCACCTTCTCCGTTGCTATAATCCGAAACCACATATCGCTATCCTCTGCATACTTAATCCGCTCATCAAACATTCCCACTTTATCAAATACATCTCTGCGTATCACTACACTACTCGAACAAAAGAGATCTGATTGACGACCTTGCATCTTAAAATAATTTTCTACATATCCTCTATATCCATCCGGCAATGCCGTTGTCAACCTCCTTATCATCTTCCCATTATTCATTTCAGCAAAGTTAATTCCCCACATCGCTGCCTCCGGAAAATCATGAATAAGTATCACTTGTTCCTTCAGGAAATTCTTATCCCATAAATCATCCCCATCCAATAGAGCTATATAGTAGCCTTTGGACTCTAAAATTCCACGATTCCGAGCAGAGCAAACACCTCCATTCGGCTTCTGGATAAGCCTTATCTTATTCGATTTAGCCATCAATGATTGCACGACCTTAGCCGAGTCATCTGTGCTACCATCATCAACAACTACTACTTCATAATCTGTATAGCTCTGCGCCAATACGGATTCGAGAGTTGCTCGAACACTCTTCTCTTTGTTATATAGCGGTATTACAACACTTATCATAATATATGCGTCTTTCTTATCTCACCTGTGTTCAACAATTGTACGATGTCTAATTGCTCAAAATACCGATCTAAAGACCAACTATTTGGAAAGTCAAATAGATAACCCACTTCACCCGTATTTGCGTCTACACAATTCTTTAAATAAAAAGCAGACTTGATTTCAGGATATTCCTTTGCTGTAAATACCACCTTTCGCTTATACGGCAACTTATCAAATGCCACTAAATCATCGTACGTACACCCATCCTTCTCCGTCATCATTACTACAACATTATCCATATTCACACGCTTACGACGTGCATTCCATTTTTCTCGAGGTTCATCTTCATATTTGATATGCATAAACCGAATCGGAATGTCATCAACATACCCATAATGCCATCCTTCACCTTTCTCATCATCCGACATCTGTACATCTAACCCCATATAATAGTCCAAATTAGATACCATCTTGATAAAGTCCTTTGGTAATATAACCAAATTGACTGTCGGGGACAAAAATGGCAAATGCAAATCGTGCGAACATAATGCCCCCACACAATTGCTGGAGATAATCGTCACCTCCGTACTATGCAATCTTTTCCGAAGTCTCGCATATCTCCACCTGCGTAAATGGCGTACTATTTTATCTATTATATTTTTCATCCCTCTAAATCTTAGGCAAAACCTCTCGATGAAGTCTTGTCGCATCGTTCCAATTATATCCAAAATCTGCTAATAGCGGTACAATTCCCCTTTTTACCAGTATCCGGTCTTCTTCCTTAGTATATCGTCCACAAGGATATGCATGGTATGGTGCACATGCATGATATTTACTGATAATATTTATCGCCACATCTAAATTCTCAATGAAGGTATCCATATCCATTACCCCATTATCAATATGCTCATGGCCATGTGAACCAATCGTTATTATGTGAGACGTAATGGCCTTCAAATCATCAAACGTCATATATCTTTCCTCGATGAATTCCTCTTTCTTCAACTCCGGATGTTGCTCATGAACGTATTTCCACACATGATCACTACACGATTGTCCATCTAGATACTTTGTGTTTATCAGCATTGTAATAGGCACATTGTTCTCTATTAACCAAGGCAACTGCTTATACACTGATTTATATCCATCATCCGCATGTAGTACAGCGTAGTTTCGAAATCGAATAACATCGTTTTTCAGATGACGTAACGCTTCTTCAGTCGATATAAACGTGTATTTCTTCTTAAGTTCTAAAATCGAACGCCTAAAATCTGCCGTTGACATCCAATCTTCCGGTAGTCCTTCTGCAGATGAATATTGTTCACTTACATTATGTACAACAAACACGCGAATCGGCCGTAACCGAATCTTCATCCACTTGCGTCGTATTTTATCCATTAACCCTTTCATTCCTTCATTCTTTAATTCATTATCAGGCAAAGCTATCTCCATCTCCCATCTGATACGTATATTTCACACTTATCAGCATCTCGGGTAGTGATAATGATACTTGTACTTCATCTAGTTTGGAGAAATATACTCTTTGACGAACATACTCCAATAATTTGTCATTCTCTGTAACAAATGATTTGGGACGCAATTCTATAATTTGATCAATGATAGAATCAAATATCGTATCGCGATTTGTATCAGTATAATAGAGATAAATCACACTCAACTCCTCATCATGTTGCTGCAGCACATATACTCCTTGCAATTGCTCGTCCAGATATACCTTCGCTATCTTATACTCATACTTCTTGGCTTCTGAACTAAAATAGCAATCTTTATTCTTTACACCATACACATTACACCCCATTCTCTCATAGAACGGATACTCCACTATCCAATTCATCATCTCTTGCTCTCGCAGCCATAGATCATTGTTTCGATGCACCTTTATGAAGGCGTAAGCCTCTTCGTCTATACATTCTGCATATTGAACCGTATAATTCGCATTCGATACCTTTGGCCAGGGATGTAAACACTTTTTCAGTTCTTGCGCACAATATGCTAATTTGCCTTTCAGCGAACTTGTATCTATCTTCCCATCAGATAAATGATACCGTTTCGTGTAGATCGTTTGATAGCCGAAATGACTAAATATCTCCACGGTTTCTTTTGCTGCCCACCGATCATATGTCAGTTCCGGCTCATGCGCTTCCATTAACGAGCCAACCACAATCAATCCGTAACCCTTACCAGTGAACTTTGGATAGCAATACAATGTCGATGCCCACCATACGCGTTTACCATCAAGCATATCCGGAAAAGAAGCGGTATAGGCTGCCAACTCGCCATCCTCGAAGATAGATGCCACGATAGCATCCTCATCCTTCACGTACGGATTATGGATAATTGCCCAAGCACGAGTAGGAGCAATTACTCGCTCACTTAACCCCTCTGCTGGTCGATTGTTTTCCAACCATTCCCGCAACTCCTTAACCGTATAGATCTTTAATTCTGGCATAAATGTCAATTACCATTTACCAATTACCAATCAGACGATGTGTTTCATCGTCGCGTCAACAACCGCTCCCATGTTGCGAAGTTGCAGCAGTTCCATCATCTTAAACTTGAATCCATACTTGTCCTCGATCGCTGTGAGGAACTGCATGAAACTCAAACTCGTCCATGTATCTACATCCGCTGCCCCCATAGCATCGTTTATGAGCAATTCCGGCTTCGCAAAGATTTCTCTTGCGATTACCTGGATTTCTTCTACTAATTGTTTTCTATTCATTGTAACTTTTGTTTTATAGCGTTTCTATCAACTTTCTCACTCTTATTCAGCGGGAAGGTGGGTTCATAGATGATTCGACTCGGAATCATATAACTCGGCATCTTCGAGCGGAGATAAGCGATGAGTTCTTTGCTATCTTCCTGCTGCGCTTCCACGAACAACGCAATCTCCGTCAAGTTCTGCGCATTTTGGAACGCAATGGCAATCACGCGTCGTTCATTTTGATAGAACGTACGCGCATGATGCTCAATCTCTCCGAGTTCGACACGGAAACCCTGGATCTTCGCTTGCTGGTCAATGCGACCGGAATACATGATGTTGCCACTCTCATGCCAGTAGCACAAATCTCCCGTATGGTAGTACCGCACACCGTCGCAAACAAAGAACGAACTGGCATTCTTCTCCTCATTCTTCCAATAGCCTGGAGTCACCTGATCTCCAGCTACGCAGAGTTCACCTTTCTCCTGTCCTTCCACCAAAGTCCCATCCTCTCTTATGATAATCGCTTGCACGTTTGCCAAGGGTTTACCGATGGAGATGATACCATTCAGACTCAGGTTCTCACCCCCACGCGTCAACTTGTAGTACGTGCAATAAATCGTTGCCTCCGTCGGGCCATAGAAATCGTATATCTCAGTATTCTTTGCGCAATTATACCATGCTTCCATCAGGTCCACCGGACAAGCCTCTGCCGTGAGAATACAAGCCTTCATGCTGCTTGCGTCGAACTCCTCGAAGTACGGACGCAAGTACGTCAGCATAGATGGAGCCATTGCGCCGAACGTGATGCCTTGCTCTTGAATCAACGATGCGGCATAGAGGTACTTCACCTGTCCGTAAGGCACGGTATAGACGCATGCTCCGCATGTCAGTGCTACGAGGTAACTTTGCACACTCACATCGAACGTCAAGTCAAAGACTTGCATGCACCGATCTTCCGGAGTGATGTCGATACCGGTCTGCCAGAACGAGTCCATGAAGGCAGCGATGTTCCGTCGCGTGAGTTGAACACCTTTCGGCACTCCGGTGCTGCCACTGGTGAAGAGGATATAAGCTAAGTCATCCTCACTAGCTTCTGCCCAATCATCCAGCAGATCACCCGTGTACGGTGCGTCACATGCATCCAGCACGTTCGAGCAACCCACTTGCTCCTTGATGGACGCGATACGCTCCTCCGGCCATGACGGATGCAGCGGCACATACGCCTTGCCTTCCATCCATAGCGCAAAGATCGACGCGTAGGTGTTCAGGTCATCATGCAGCGACAGTCCCCAAATTTGTTCGTTCTGGGCAGCTGCACGGATGACATTGCGGATAGCCGATACTCGTTCTGCTAACTGACGATAGGTATAGTACGTGCCATCGATATAGAAGGCATTTCTATCAGGATAGTTCGCGATAGCGTTTCGTACAGGGGTTAAAATATTTTCAAAAAAGTTCATCTATAATCTATTTATCTATCATCATCTATTAACTTTACACCTTTCTCCCATAATAGTTTTAAGATTTCTCCATATACTATGTGGATGACCGGATATAAGGAACCGAACCAACGCACAATAAATAGCTTTCCATTTATTACATTGAGCATAGACTTTCACACATGTGTCTAATGTATCTATATAATTCTTCTTCGGTCCTTTATCAAGAGTCTTCCAAAAGAACTCACAATCGATAGGAAGCGAGACATCGCAGTATTGCTTGGGCGAAATCTTACTTGCTATTCCTCCATTATGTACATTCCGCAGTCCTCCTTCAAAAGCAAATAAATATCCTTTCCCATTCTTTAATATATGATACATCTGCTGCATATCGCGGAAATACTTGTAGCTATGATACAATTTCAAATCCAAAGCATCCTTGCGAAATACCATAGTCAGAGGTTGCGTGTACCATCCGGCGAAATAGGTATCCATATTGATATCCACTCCTTCTGATCCGTCATGCAAAATCTTCCCACAATTATCATCCTGCTCTTCTCCGGTCTCTGCTATCCTATGTTTGCAGCGGTGCCAACATACGCTGTATTCTGGATGGCTTTCTAAGAAATCCACTTGCTTTTGTAACTTATCCGGGATCGTCCAATAGTCGTCCCCCTCGCAGTAAGCTACATACTTTCCTTTCGCTGCACACATCGCCTCGTACTCATTCTCATTATACCCTACGTTATGGTCGCGATAGATATAATGAATGATATCAGGATATTTGGCGGCATACTCCTCGCATATCTTACGCGTACCATCTGTACTGCAATCCTCTGCCAAAATAATCTCATAAGCAAAAGATGTTTTCTGCATTAGAAAACCATCCAATGCCTGCCGCAAATACGGCTCGTGATTATAGGTAATACATACTATGCTTACTAATGGCTCCATCATTTCACAATTATTGTTAACCAATTACTCTGATGCGTTATCGCATACTCCATCTCATCTTTCTCGTCAAAACGAAGCACTAATGTGCCTATTGCCGCGTTAGCACCGTTAAATTCCTCCACAGCATCGCCTTCTTTCACCCACAAATCGCGTTCAATGACTTGTGCTTTTAGAGAGGAAGCTATTTCAAGTCCTGCAAATCTACCAGCCCTCGGTGCATGCAAAATCACCTCTGCCCAATGACCATTATACGGTTTTTGATCAATATCTCCTACAGAATCTCCAACCGCTGCACGCACTTGGGCGGTAATCATATCCACTCCGGTAGCATAGCGCAGCATCTCACATAAGCGGTTGCCTCCTCCACGCGGGGCACACTCCATGATATATGGTTTACCATCCTGGGCAATACGTGTTTCTATATTAAAGACAGATGTTTGCATGTGCAACAAATCCATAAGCCTTTGCAATTCGGAAGTTAGATAGGCTTCGTGCTCAGGGAATGTGCTTGGCCATGTATAAGCTGACGGAGCATACGGATTCGCCGCATCCGAATCAAATCGTTGTGCATTGAATGACATAAAACGAAATTGACCATCCAACAAGAAACAATCAGTATCCGAACTACATCCAACTTTCTCTAGATATTGCTCTACAATGATATTACCTTTTATAGATTTCGAAAACGCAAAGCGTACCGCATTTTCGTATTGGTCAGTACTATCTACTCGCGTAATTCCCTTACTTCCGGCAGAATCCGTCGGTTTGACAATCATAGGCCATGTAATCCAATCAATATCGGCAAGCGCATCAGCCATATTATTATATCCTTTGCTCTTGGGGCAATTAAAACCATGTTCTTGCAAGAATGCACGGAACTTATCCTTATTCTGCAAAATCACCACCGATTTATATGGTCCCATTGAAGGCAGCCCCATTTTCTCTTGCACATACGCCGCAGCCACCACTCCGGGATCCACGCCAAAAGAGATGATACCATCTATATGCTTCTCTTGGGCAACTTTCAGGACAGACTCTTTATCTATGATACTCACATTGACATACTCGTCTGAATACTTATGCGCAATGTTATCCGGCAAATAATCAGCCGTGATGACATAATACCCCTGCTCATGCGCAGCTTTTATCACCGGCAATAAGTAGTGGATTCCTCCCAAGAGCATTATTTTCTTCTGGTGACTCATTTGCGGACACAATCAATAATTCGTTTAACATCTTCGTCGCTCAACGCATGGTGCATCGGCAAACAAATCACTTGATCGGCTATCTTCGTTGCTATCGGTAAATTCGCCGCACTTGCACTCAGATAGTCTCGATACGGTTCAAAAGCAGTAATTAACGGATAGAAATACCGTCTTCCATATACATTCTCAGCCTTCATCTTCTCGTACAGTTCATCCCGCGTCATACCATATTGATCCGCATCCACGAATATCGGGAAGTAACTGTAGTTATGTTGTACACCTTCCATATCATCGAAGAACCGAATGCCATTGACATCACGTAATGCGGAGCGATAGGCATTGGCTACTTTCTGACGTGCTGCTATCGCTGCATCTACTTGCTTTAAGTTCAGTAAACCATAGGCAGAACGCACTTCGTCCATCTTGCTATTGATACCCGGAGCTACGACTGTCACCTCATCTTCAAAACCGAAGTTCTTTAGATGATCGATCTTATCTTTCATCTCCTTCGTGTGACATACCAGCGCACCACCTTCTATGGTGTTATACACCTTCGTGGCATGGAAACTCAGCGTGCTGATATCTCCGGAATTGAGTATCGATTCGCCATTCACTTTTACACCGAAGGCATGCGCTGCATCATAGATCACTTTCAATCCGTGTTTCTTCGCGATGGCATCTATCTCCTTCGTCTTGCATGGCTTTCCGTAGCAGTGCACCGGCATAATCGCTACCGTATTAGGAGTGATTGCCGCTTCAATCTTTGCCGGATCCATACCGCATGTCTCTTCCTCAATGTCCACAAACACCGGTGTTAACTGATTCCACCATATACTATGCGTCGTAGCCACAAACGAATACGGAGTAGTTATCACCTCACCCTTCGTTAATCCCAATGCTTGCAGCGCAGTAATCAACGGCAGTGTGCCGTTCGTAAACACCGAGATATACTCTACCCCCAAGTACTCGGCTAACGCTTTCTCCAACTGCTGATGGAAGAAACCGTTATTCGTAATCCACTTGCTCTCCCATATCTGCTCCAGATACTTGTTGAACTCCTTCAAATCTGGAAGCAACGGAGAAGTTACTAATATTTGCTCTTTGCTACTCATCTTAACCTATCTTTTTCTCAGTATATTCAAATTGCGGTGTAATATCTCCCGGCTCCTTACCCATCCATTCTCCAATCTCAATTGGTCGATTCGCTAACGTGAACGATATAATATCCGACTCCAACATGATCTCCTCTAATATTGCCGGCTGATTGAAGGATAAAAAGTCAATAACGTATGTACCCCAATTCAGGAAATCAGACGGTATGCGACATATCTGTTCATACTCACCAGCAGCATGCTTCCGCTCGTAATACTTATCTTCTCCCGAAGTAGAGAAGATTCGTTCACCTGACTCATTCTTCATGTGCAGCGTAATCCAGAACTTCTCCATTGGCTTCGTCAACCGATACTTCATCACTATCTCCAATTCATCCGTCACACGCATCAAATCGCCATAATCTCCACCCTTCGTACGAACCCCCATCTCCAGCAACTCGAAACCATCTTTCCCTTTCAATCCGTCTTTCCATACCTTGTAATTATCCACCGCACTATCTCCTCGCAAGTAATGAGCTACGATAGGCTCTATCGGTCCTATCTCTTTCATCATTCCATTCTCCAGCAGCACTCCGTGATTGCATAAAGCACGGACTGATGCCATATTATGACTAACGAAGAGGACTGTTCGGCCTTGGCCTTGGGAAACGTCTTTCATCTTGCCGATGGCTTTCTTTTGGAACTCGGCATCGCCAACGGCGAGGACTTCGTCTACGACGAGGATCTCGGGTTCGAGGAAAGCGGCTACGGCAAAGCCCAGACGGACAGTCATACCGCTGGAATATCGTTTAACAGGGGTATCGATATACCGTTCACAGCCGGAGAAATCAATAATCTCATCCAACTTGCGATCAATCTCCGACTTCGTCATGCCAAGAATAGCCCCATTCAGATAGATATTCTCACGACCAGTCATCTCAGTATGGAAACCTGTACCTACCTCCAACAATGAACCTATACGGCCGTGGGCACGGATGGTGCCAGTCGTCGGACCGGTGACGCGGCTCAAGAGTTTGAGCAAAGTGGATTTGCCGGCGCCGTTCTTACCGATGATGCCGACAACGTCGCCTTGCTCGACTTTGAAATCTATGTCCCGCAGCGCCCAGACATACTCTGAGTTTCCCTTGGAGGCACGGTCGTTGGTCTCACCAATCTTGAGATACGGATCCTCTTTGCCAAGGACGTTGGTAATCCAGAAGCGGCGGATATCGTGGCTCAAAGTCTTAGTAGAGACTAGTCCTAGTCTATACTGCTTTGAGACATGCTCAAACTCTATAGCAATGTTATTGCTCATAAAAATTTTTGTTTTATCATGTTATTAATTCAGTTTATTCTTCCTTAGCTTGGTCCCTGCTTGGACCCTCTTTGTTCTTCTTCCAGTTCTCCTCTCATGTTGCTCTCTTAGCTTGGTCCCCACTTGGTCCCCTGCGCTATTCAATGAAAGACGTTTCTTCTCCTCTTCGTTAGTCTTCTATCTTCCAAGTTTTCCCTTTCTTGGCAGAAGCCGCTCCTTCCATTCCGTTGGAAGGACGCTCTGGGTTCCATCTTGGATCCTTCTTGACTTCCTCCATTTCTTCCAACATATTCAGCAAGTCCAAACCTTTTTGCGTAAGGCGATACATCTGACTGGGACTATTCGGCACATCCGGCTTCATCATCACTACATATCCCTGTTCCCGCGCAGGGTCCAGATGGTACTTTCGCCAACTCCGTCTGCCACTCAACCCCATATCGGGAATGATCTGTCTACGCGGCACAATACCACGTCCAATTGCCTTCACGATGCCGATGATGTTCACATCCAACCCACTCAGCACCTCATCACGGGATATGTTAGGATAATCATTCATTGGTTAGCTGTTTTAACAATTCGATACCCTTAGGGGTGAGGTAATAGCGCTGCTTAGAGCTGTTAGGTTTATCAGGGATGGTAGGAGCGATAAGCAATGCCTCAACAAATGGGTCAATCAGTTGAGCCTTAAAACGAGAACGATTCGTTCCGCCTACTCGCTTCATCAAATCCGCTACCGAGATCTCACCTTCACCAACCACACGTAAAACTGCCAAAGCTTTGTTTCCTTGCTTGCTATTCAACTTAGGACAGATTTGCAATAGACTTAGGACATTTTTGTCTTGACTTAGGACAGCCCCATCGGAACTTAGGACAGAATTATTAAGAAGACGTTCAATGACGCACTCATGCTCCTTCGTCTTCTTGTCGTAGTTGATTCCAACGAGGAGGACGGAGCCGATATACTCGTCCACGCGTACCGACTCGAATTCTGCTTTTCCTGTGTTGATATAAACTCCCATTGTTTTGCGTTTTGTTGGTCTATGCTCTCATGTGTACGTATATATACATGCACGCACAACAATTCGAGGCGCAAAAGTACAAAAATAATCCCATATATGCAAATATATGCGAGAAAATATTAAAAAAATCTATTTTTTGTAAGCAAAAAGGGATTAATTCAACAACATAAAGAGGTATTAAACGCCCCTGTCTTTCGCCTGACGAGCAAAAGCAAACAATTCCTTCGGCAAATGACAATAACCATTAGGATGCTTATCCAAATAATCCTGATGATACGCATCCGCAGGATAAAAATTCTTTAACCGCATCTTCTCGACTGCCAAAGATTGAGCGTATTTCGCCTGCTCCTCAGCATAGATTGCCTCAATCGTTGAGCAATCAGCATCATCGATAAAATAAATGCCAGTGCGATAGCGCGTGCCTTCATCATGCCCCTGCTTATTCAGACTCAAAGGGTCTATCGCCACAAAGAACATCCGCAATAGAAAAGCTAAACTCACCTTACTTGGGTCATAATCCACTCTGACCGTCTCGGCATAACCCGTTGTGTCTGTATAGACTTGTTCATAAGTCGGATTATCCGTATTGCCATTAGCAAAACCTGTTTCGGTAGCCACTACTCCGGCAATTTGTTTGAAGAAATGCTCAGTGCCCCAAAAACATCCTCCTGCAAAATAAATAGTCTTTGTCATTTAAAAATCTATTAGTGCTTGCGCTATTCGTCTATTATGATTCAAGCGGCAAAATTACAACATATTTTTGAAATATGCAAGTTTTTGGATGAAAAACTTTTAAGTTGCCTCATTAAGTGTCCAAAAAACGGGGGGCAGTACATGCTTTTTTTCGGTGAGGTGTCGGGCTAATTAACGAAGAACAAGAGAGCCGCCCGATAAGGCGGCTCTCTTATTAATCAGCAGTGAATGGCTGATACTTGGTTTTGCGGGAATCCGCTTATTCTTGCATCAGCAGTTGCATGACCACCTTTGCGGAGTGAGCAACGCTCGTTCCAGGACCAAAAATAGCTGCAACGCCGGCTTTGTAGAGGAAGTCGTAGTCCTGCGCTGGGATGACACCACCGGCAGTAACCATGATATCCTCACGGCCAAGTTTCTTGAGCTCAGCAATCACTTGCGGGATAAGAGTCTTGTGACCGGCAGCAAGTGAAGATACGCCCAGTACGTGAACGTCGTTCTCAACTGCCTGTTTAGCGGCTTCTTCCGGAGTTTGGAAGAGCGGACCCATATCTACGTCGAAACCGCAATCGGCATAACCTGTAGCTACTACTTTGGCACCACGGTCGTGACCGTCTTGTCCCATTTTAGCAATCATGATACGCGGCTGACGACCTTCTTTCTTGGCGAACTCAGCCGTAAGACGACAAGCTTCCTGGAACTCGGCGTCCGAAGTTGTTCCTGCTTTATACACTCCTGAAATAGTTCTAATAGTTGCTTTATAACGTCCAACGACTTTCTCGCAAGCGTCGGAGATTTCACCCAATGAAGCGCGGAGACCGGCTGCTTTGACAGCGAGCGCGAGGAGGTTCTCTCCCTTACCGCCATCAGCCCAAGCCTGAACAGACTTGGTGATTTCAGCCAATGCTTCTTGTACAGCCTTCTCGTCACGATGTGCACGGAGTTCTTTGAGACGAGCAACTTGCTCTTCGCGAACAGCGGTGTTATCAATCTCAAGGATATCAATCGGATCCTCGTGGTCAAGACGATATTCGTTGACGCCGATAATCTTCTGGGTGCCGGAGTCGATACGTGCTTGCGTACGTGCAGCAGCTTCCTCGATACGCATCTTAGGAATACCTGTTTCAATAGCAGCAGCCATACCACCGAGTTTCTCAATCTCTTGGATATGCGCCCAAGCTTTGTCCATAATCTCTTTGGTGAGTGACTCTACATAGTACGAACCAGCCCATGGGTCAATCTCCTTGCAGACTTTGGTTTCCTCTTGGATGTAGATCTGCGTGTTACGTGCAATACGAGCAGAGAAGTCGGTCGGCAGAGCGATAGCCTCGTCAAGCGCGTTGGTGTGGAGCGACTGGGTATGACCGAGAGCGGCACCCATAGCTTCGATACAAGTACGACCAACGTTATTGAACGGGTCTTGCTCTGTGAGTGACCAACCGGATGTCTGGCAGTGGGTACGAAGCGCCATAGACTTCGGATTCTTAGCGCCGAAGGACTTAACAATCTTCGCCCAGAGCATACGTCCGGCACGCATCTTAGCAATCTCCATGAAGTGGTTCATACCGATTGCCCAGAAGAAGGACAGACGCGGAGCGAATGTATCTACGCTCATGCCGGCATTAACACCTGCGCGGAGGTATTCCATACCATCGGCAAGCGTGTAAGCCAACTCGATATCAGCGGTAGCACCTGCTTCTTGCATGTGGTAACCGGAGATGGAGATAGAGTTGAACTTAGGCATGTTCTGCGAGGTATATTCGAAGATATCTGCGATAATCTTCATCGAGAACTTAGGCGGATAGATATAGGTGTTACGTACCATGAACTCTTTAAGAATATCGTTCTGGATGGTACCCGCCATTTCCTCGAGTGAAGCGCCTTGCTCAAGACCGGCGTTGATATAGAACGCCAGAATAGGCAGCACGGCACCATTCATGGTCATTGAGACGGACATCTTGTTCAAAGGAATACCTGCGAAGAGGACCTTCATATCCTCGAGTGAGCAGATACTTACACCGGCTTTACCTACGTCACCAACGACACGCATGTTATCGGCATTATATCCGCGGTGTGTCGGAAGGTCGAATGCTACGGACAGACCTTTCTGACCGGAAGCGAGGTTACGGCGATAGAAAGCGTTAGACTCGGCGGCGGTGGAGAATCCGGCGTATTGACGGATAGTCCAAGGACGCAGCGGATACATAGCGCTGTACGGGCCACGAAGGAATGGAGGAATACCGGAAGCATAGTTCAGGTGCTCCATGCCTTGGAGGTCTTCTTTGGTATAAACGGGCTTAACGTCGATGAGTTCGGGCGTCTGCCAGTCGGCTGTATTCGGTCCCAAGACCTTACTTGCAGCCACTTTTTTGATATCAATCTTTGAAAAATCAGGTTTCATAATTGTACTTGATTTTGATTTGTTATACTATTTATTTTTAAGAAAAAAACCTATAAAACCCCTCATGTATGTTTTGGTTGTTTGGGCCTACGCGGCCTGAGCGTACTTGCCTCTTAATTCGCGCTTGTGAGCGAGCTCCCAGCGCGCCTTAAAAGCCAATTCCGCAGCAGCTTTTGCTGCTTTCAAACACCCCAAATCATTCACTTCGGACATAAACATAAAAAACAATTTATTTCTTTTTAGCCCATGTGTTAGCTAATATCGTGGCTACTATGGATAAGCCAACAACTATTCCTGCAAAGATGAGGCCGGATGTCTTGTCGGTATGATCTCCCAACATGAATACCATAGGAGCAGTGACGAGCAGCAAAAGACCGACAATTAAACGTAAACGCTTTACATTAACCGTTTCCTTATCTTCTTTAGAAGCCGTATTGTAGCCGGCTATTAACCAGTCGCCTTTCCCCGCAAGAATGACAATCGCCATAACAACAAGGATAACTGCTAAAACAATTTGAGTCGTCATAGTAATTACTATTTTTTAGTTTATCAAATGATATAATTCCTTCCCTCTATCCCATAAACCAAGCAACAAGCCCAAGATACCGATAGCAATTCCCGTCTTGCATGCCCAGCAACCGCAATACAACAGTTTCATCATACATAAGTACGAGAAAGAGAAAACCAATACAAGTAACAATTTTGCTGACCAAAGAACGTATTTCATTGACAAGCCTCCTTTTTACATTCAAAGATTAACTCTCTGCAAACAAGATTATTAGGGCGCATTACTATTTGTCTTTGTTTGGGGACTTTCGGTATTACATAGCATCCTCTCTTGAGACGCATGTCTGTGGTTTTCTGTAGATCAGTATTCCAAGAATCGGTGTCCACAAACAATAATCCTGCTTCTTTATAGGCATCGGTGTCCATGTCAAGTGACAAAGTCCAAGTACTATCGTTCAGTTGAGTCAAGGGAACAAAACGCTCGCTATATTGCTTCGGGCAGTTCCATATCCATGCGTACATATTTTTCCATGCAGGAGATGTAACGGTGATGGAAACCGGCTTCGATTGCGCAAACAAGCATGTGCTCCATGCTACCACACTGAATAACAATACTATCTTTTTCATGTAAAATGTTTTGTATGTTTATGTCCTTCGGACGGCTGTTACCGCTTTGCGGTGAGGGTTCGCTCTAACGAGCTACCGGAAAGTTCTTTACGGGTAGCGCGGCAGGGCGGGCACTCAAGGCGTTGCCAAAGACTACAGACGTACGAAGGTTTTTTTAATGTTTTTTTCTTAAAACCAATTATTTTTTCAACAACTGTGCATTAAAGGCTTTGAGTATCTCGAGGACGTTGCAACGGACGTGGATGAAGTTGGTGATGCCGAGCTTTTGGAGGTCTTCCATGCAAGCAGGAGCACCAGCTACGATAAACATCTCTTTCGCGCCTTCGAGCTCTAACCAAGCTTGTGGAGCAAAGGTTGCATATTCGTCATCGGACGAACAGAGGACGATGATGTCGGCTTTGGCCTTACGAGCAGCCTTGATACCTTCGTGAACGGACTTGAAGCCGTTATTGTCGATAACCTTATAACCTGCGCAAGCGAGGAAGTTGCAACTGAATTGTGCACGTGCGATACGCATAGCGAGGTTACCGATAGTGAGCATAAAGGCAACAGGTTGTTTCTTAGCACCTTCGGTCTCGAGACGGAGTTGTTCGAACTCTTCGGCAGCACGAGCAACCGGCAGGGTTGGCAGTGCGTTCTCGCAGGAACTACCGCAGCCGCATTTGTCATTTGTCATTTGTGATTTGTTGTTTTTGCAATTGCAGATAGAACTGCAAGCACCGGCGTTGTCCTTAATCTTCTTCGCGGCTTTCTCGTTGAAGTTCGGGAATTGGTTGGAGCCGAGCAGCACCTCTTTGCGTTTAGCTACATCAGCGAGACGCGATTTGAGGTTAGCAGCAACAGCTTCTTGCACCTTGCCAGCCTTCACCATTTCGAAGAAACCACCTTGCTCTTGGATAGCGAGGAACTGTTTCCATGCCTCAGCAGCGATAGAGTTGGTGAGGTTCTCCAAATAATACGAACCGGCAGCTGGGTCAACGACCTTGTCAAAGTGTGCTTCCTCTTTGAGCAGGAGTTGTTGGTTACGTGCGATACGTTCAGCGAAATCGGTTGGGCGCTCGTAAGTAACGTCAAACGGCGTAACAACGATTTCATCTACACCTGCTAAAGCAGCGGACATAGTCTCAGTCTGTGAGCGGAGCAGGTTAACATATGCGTCGAAGATGGTCATATTGAAGCGGCTTGTCTCTGCGCAAACATTCATCTTAGCAGCCTCTTTGAGAGCCGCAGTAAAGATAGGCGCTTTGTAAGCCTCAACAATCTTCGCCCAAAGCAGACGGGCTGCACGGAACTTGGCAATCTCCATGAAGTAATTGCCACCGATGCCCATATTGAAACGAATCTCACGTGCAGCGAGGTAGTTAGGCACACCCGCTTCGGTCATCATCGTCATGTACTCAGCACCCCAAGCAAGCGCATAAGCCAACTCTTGTGCGCAGTAAGCGCCGGAGTTATTGATAATTACAGAGTTTACACCAACTACACGGTAGTTAACAAGCGTTTTGCAAGCATTAACTGTAGCAACAAGTCTCTCTGCAACTTGTTCGCGGCTCAGGTCTTTACCCTTGAGCAACATGCCCTTAATCGGGTCCACATTGATTGTACCATATACAGCCTTGAAGTCATAGCCACAACGCCCATAATAGCGCACGAGGATATTTGCTAACTCAGGCGCTTTGCAAGGGCAGATGGTGAAGTTGATGTTAATAGCACGTGCATCAATATCCTTAAGCAGGTTCTTGATGTAGCGGTAGTTGAGTTTTTCTGCATTCAGGCAGAAACCGAGAGAAGTAATACCTTTGTTGAGAATGTCGAGCGCAAGTTTGTTCGCTTTGCGCGCGTTCTCACAAGCACAAACGTTTTGGCGAATAGCCCACTCGTTGTTTGTTTTCGTACCACGAACATACGGGAATTGTCCGGGAGCGGAAACAGTAGTTTTCAGTCCGCGCAGGTCTTCCTGGCGGTAGAAGGGTTGGACATTAAACCCTTCCGGCGTGCGCCAAACGAGTTTTTTCTCGAAATCAGCGCCTTTGAGGTCGGTGACGATTTTATCCTTCCAGTCTTTGGTAGAGATGGCAGGAAAATCGGCCAACAGGTTCAGTTTTTCTTCCATAATAAAAATTATTTGTTTATAGTTATTGTATCAGTTGGTTCTTCTACAGGCTCGTCTGGAATATCATCAGTCGGCATCGGACAAGCGTAAATCTCTTCGGGCACATCTTGCGCCTTCTGATTACTACTGCACCCGCAAAGCGCAGGAAGCAGCAATGCTATTCCCCAGTTTAGAAACTTATTCATCTTCATTATTGCACTTGGACTCCTAAAATATTATATATATGTCCGTCCGTTTCTATGAAGAGTTGTCCGTTACGGATGTATTTCACAGCAGCGGGATGCGTTGTGATGCTCTCAATTGCCTCTTCAGGTTCCGGGGGTTCAGGTTCAGCGCACTTGTCTCCGCAAGATGTGAGATATTGGTCATAGACGTACTTGACACCTTGTGCCTGGATGGTAATCTTCGCTACACCGGTTCCATTCTTGTTTGACTCGCTGTTACTTACGAATACCAGTGATCCTTTATCGCCCGTATAAGTCATGTTGATCTCCACATCAGTGAGCGTATTGGTTGGCGCTTCAAGTTTACCAAGCACTTGTTCGCCATATTTGATAATCAGTTCATTATAGCTTGAACCACCGTAAGTACGCATGTTCACAACAATCTTTTCCACAGTTGATAGGTCAATTTCGGGCGAAGTGAGAGACGCATCTTTCACGAATATCGCATAAGTCGGACTTTGCGGCGTGTTATTCACTAACCCGTTAGCGGTCCATCCGTCCTGTTTACCCAGTGTCCAAACGATATCCTCCTGTCCTCCACCCGTTTCGGTCAAGCGTGAGAAGACCGCATAGAATACCATATTTCCGGAAGCGACAGGTGCGTCTTCTGCCGAAGAGAACAGGTCTTCGGGCGTTTCGTCCGTTGTTCCGTCAATCTGTTTCTGTGTCCATCCGACAAACTGTTGGCTGGTTTCAGAGCACGAAATCGGAGCAGTCGGCAATTGGGTTATCTTATTGCCTATAGCTACGGTTGTGGTCGGGTCGCCTTCATTGTACTCCTCACAGTTTACAATCCACAATACGTTGCACTCAACAGCACAAGCACCGGATAACTTGATTTGCTGTGATTTAGCGCCTTCAGACGCAATAGTCAGCACAGCCTTATGAACGGCATTTGAAGTGGGCTGATATTTTATCTGAAGCTGCTGTTTGCTTTGCGCCTGCATGGTTGCAAGTGTAAAGCTTGTCGGTGAAACAGAGAAGCAATCTGCATTCGCACCGGAAATGGAAATATTCACGTCATGTGTCAGCCGCACTCCTTGGAAGTTAAGCGCTAACTCAGCTTCTCCGCCTTCCATTACCGTCGGGAACGGCAAAGTCTTTGTATTGCAAATTAACAGCGGGTCAGTTGATTCAACATGTCCGTCACTCACATCAACAATAAATGAAGGATCAGACGATGAAATCATCTGTGTAAAGTCCACTGCGTTTCCTTTCTCTGTTCCCCAAATATACTCTACCAAATAAGGGTAATCAATAAACGGATTCCGTTTTTTCTGAATCTCGTTCACAGAATCGTTACGGTTAATCTCTTTCTGTGAAACAGGGTCGTTGCGATGCCAATCCAGTAAAAACGAAAGGCTGTATTCCGTGAAGTTTGTCGGATCAGAAGTAAACATTGTACTACCATGACCTTCATTGAGCGTTTCAGAACGATAGCGCGCCACCATATAAAAGAACGTGCGCGCGAAGTCACCTTTATAGCGGTCATCCGGTTCATACACAGTCGATCCGCCGCCAGAGATAGCACTGGAACCCAATTTACCCAAAGCATGGTGATCCGGATCATTAGAGAATCCTTTGTCATTCTCCACGACACCATAGGGAAAGTTTGAGCGCAAGTTGTTTACACGCGCATCTGTCGGATAGACGTTGAATAAGTCAGATACCATCGGTCCGCTGCCAAGCCATGATTGGCAACATACGTGTTCCTTGTTCCAACCATCACAAAGCGCTTTTTGCTGCTTATTGGCATCAGCCATTGTAAACCGACAGGTTGAATACATATCCCAAAGTGTGTCCCCATAAAAATCGGTCCTTTCATAATACGGTTCCAAACTTTTATAAGCAATAACCGTGTGATTTTTGATTAGTGCGTTTAATCCTTCAAGAATGGCGTCGTTTTTTTTACCATCTACGGCTTCAAAATCGCTTGGAGTCATTTGTGCGAAAGCCGTCAAACCAAAGGCTAAAAATAAAATTGTAAGAATGTGTCTCATGATTTTAAGGTATTTATCTAAATTCTTTGTCTAAAAACATCATAACTCGTCTGTGCAGGTGTTCGTAATTCGCCCGTTTGCGCAGAAAGTGGTTATCATCCGGATATATTTGCATCTCAAATTGTTTACCCGCTTGCACTAAGGCATCAACAAACTTCAGTGTGTGTTGCGCATGTACATTATCATCAGCCAGTCCATGCACAATCAACAGGTCACCGGTTAATTGGTTTGCGAGAGGAATCAAATCAGCCTTTTGGTAGCCATTCTCATTAACCTGCGGTCGGCGCATAAAACGCTCGGTGTAGCCGCTATCGTATAAGCGCCAATCTGTAACCGGTGCTATGGCGACTGCACATTTGAAACCATTGTCTGCTTCGCAGAGTGTCCGAATGGCTTGATAGCCGCCATAACTCCAACCGATAATCGCTATTTTGTCAGCATCCACGAAATCGAGCGAAGAGGCATAGCGGGCTGTCGCGATTTGGTCTTCGGCTTCTTTTTGCCCAAGATGCATATAGGTTTCATTACGCCATGCCCTTCCGCGTGCCCCAGTTCCGCGGCCATCCGAACAGATAACCACAAAGCCTTGCGATGCCAAATAGTGCCCAAATCCTTTGCGCCAGCGATTGAGTACGCGTTGACTTTCAGGACCGGAATATTGCATCAGCACACAAGGATGCTTTCCTTCTGAATAGTCAGGCGGCAGAATTCGCCAAGCGTTCAGCGTATCACCACGTTCGGTCACAAAGTCAAAAAACTCTTTTTCTGGCAATCCTGAGTTGCGCCAAGCCTCTGCGACAGGAGCATTGTCTTCTAATACTCTAAGCGGTTTGAGAGCGCCTTTTTTGTTTTCATAAAGGGTATAAGTATTAGGCGTGGTATTGCTTTCAAAGTTATCAATCACTTGCTTCCAATCAGCAGCGAAACGGAAACTATGCATTCCATCTTCTGTCGTTATTTGCGAGATATTGCCTTTTTTAAGGTCACACGCATAACAATGACGGGTATGAGGAGTTGGTGCCGCTTGGTAGTATAGGATATTATTCTTTTCGTCCACACCATATAATCGCATGACTTCAACTCCGTCCGGTGTTAAACGTTTTTGCTCTACGCCCTGCGAAGAATAAAGGTATGCACTCCGCCAACCGTCTTTTTCGGAAAGTACCACAAAACGTCCATCTGACAGCCACTGCCATTCGTCAAAGAGTGAATAATCCATGTAATACGAACTACTCTTCTCTTTGTACAATGGGAAAGAAACGGTTGATTTAGGATTGACCGTCAAAATCTCCATTGCCGTTTGGTCTCGGTTTACTTTTTGAACCAGCAATTGCTCCCCCACCCATTTTATGCGCGGCAGGTAGCAATCATCCGTATCACCGAGGTCCATCGTACAGATATTCTTGTAATAGATATCGTAAACACATAGATACGCTTTCGGGTTTTTCTCGCCAGCTCTCGGATATCGGAGTGACTGCGTTGTCGGATAATTGCCATCCAAGAACTCCTGCCAATTGAATGTCGGTACATCGTCCTCATTCAACCGTATAAATGCGACCTGCTTGCTGTCAGGCGAGAACTCAAAAGTACTTGTAATACCAAATTCTTCCTCATAAAGCCAATCCGCGACACCATTGAGCAGCGATTTATCGGTAGTCATAGCGACCTCCGTAGAATAATCGAGTTTGTATATATACAGGTTATTTGCCTTGGTATAAACTACATATCTGCCATTAGGCGACATCTTTGCGCCTCGAACAGGCCCTCCACCAATCTGTGTACGGGTGTTTTTGCGGGTATCAATCACATAGTAATCCGCCTCAAAAGAGCGGCGGTAAATCTGTTTTTTGTTCTCAAAATCGAGTTGGTAGCGTCTCGGCAGCGTCTCGGCAGCGTCTCGAACAATTGCGCTGTTCAAGATTGAGTCCTGCGTTTCGTTGCTCATCGACACAGGTTTATAATCGCCATTAAGAATAGCGGTTAGTTCGTCAGCCCGAAGGATGGAACAAGGTGTCAGTAGCAAAGACAGACTTATATATATAAGGAGTCTCTTCATTTATTTTGCATAGTTCACGGCACGTGTTTCGCGAATGACGGTCACTTTCACTTGTCCGGGATAAGTCATTTCGTCTTGAATACGTTTAGCCAAATCGAATGACAGCAATTCGGTATCTTTGTCGGAAATCTTGTCAGCGCCCACAATCACGCGCAGTTCGCGTCCTGCTTGCAGCGCGTACGTCTTAACAACGCCTTCAAACGACATAGCAAGGTTTTCGAGGTCGTTAAGCCGTTTCACATATGTTTCCACAATTTCGCGGCGAGCACCCGGACGTGCGCCTGAGATTGCGTCACAAGCTTGTACAATCGGGGCAATCAGGGTTTCCATCTCACATTCATCGTGGTGAGCTCCAACAGCATTGCAAATATCGGGTTTCTCGCCGTATTGTTCGCACAGTTTCATGCCGGCTTCTGCGTGAGGCAGGTCAGTATATTCCTCAGCGACTTTACCTATATCGTGGAGCAATCCGGCACGGCGTGCTTTCTTCGGATTCAAGCCCAATTCAGCAGCCATTGTTCCGCAGAGATTTGCGGTCTCGCGAGAGTGTTGCAGCAAGTTTTGGCCGTACGACGAGCGGTATTTCATCTTGCCCACCAATCGAATCAGTTCAGGGTGCAAACCGTGGATACCGAGGTCAATAGTAGTACGTTTACCGGTTTCGATAACCTCTTCTTCTACCTGTTTCGTCACTTTTGCAACCACTTCCTCAATACGTGCGGGGTGGATACGTCCGTCTTGAACGAGTTGATGCAGACTGAGGCGAGCAATCTCGCGGCGAATCGGGTCGTAGCCAGAAATAGTGATGGCTTCCGGAGTATCATCTACAATAATTTCGACACCTGTAGCAGCTTCGAGTGCGCGGATGTTTCGTCCTTCGCGGCCAATAACACGGCCTTTTACCTCATCATTGTCAATGTGGAAGATGGAGACAGCATTCTCAACGGTCGTTTCGGAAGCAATACGCTGGATAGTTTGGATTATCAGTTTCTTTGCTTCTTTGTTAGCAGTTAGACGCGCCTCGTCCATTGTCTCATTGATATATGCCATTGCGTCTGTTTTCGCTTCATCCTTCAGTGCTTCAACCAATTGTTTCTTTGCGTCTTCGGCAGACATGCCGCTCAGTTGCTCCAATTGATGTTGTGCCTGTTTGTGCATTTTATCAATCTCGGTGGTTTTGAACTCAAGAGCTTTTTGTTGGTTTTCGACCTGTTGTACACGGCTTTGCAGTTCGTTTTGCTGGCGTTGCAAATCGCCTTGGCGCGTGTTGAGTTGCTGTTCGCGAGCGTTGAGTTGTTGTTCACGCTGTTGTTTCTTTTGCTCATCGGCACGCATTTGGTTATCGTGTTCGAGTTTCAGAGCAATAAACTTCTCTTTCGCTTCAACGATTTTGTTCTTTTTGATTATTTCAGCTTCCTCTTCGGCTTTTTTGATAAGTCCTGCAGAAGAGAAGCGGAAGAAGACATAGCATAGTCCCGCTCCAATAGCAAATGCGGCGACTCCTATGATGATAGTTAGTAATACGGGTGACATAGTTGTAATGTTTTTGTATTGATTTATTATTGTAATGTTTCGATTATTTGCTGATTTAATTGCTGAATCTGTTCTTCAATAGGTTTCAGCGCTTTGTCTCGTGCATCAGAGTGCAGTGCGTACGCTACTTCGATAGCCACACGAGCCCACAACCGATCTGGTGCGTCGTTGCGGTATTTGTTTTGGTAGAGGTTATACCGTCTATTTACCAATTCAGCAGCAAGGCGGTATAACTGTTCTTGTTCCGGCCTTACATTAAGCGAGAAAGATTGCAGTCCTTCCAACCGGAGATTAATATGTCGTGTATTGTCGTTATTCACTGTTTGATGATTTCAATAGCTCGGTCTATTTGTGCGATGATATTTCCGAGTTGTCGTTTTGCGGTTTCGCGTTGTTCGGGTGTTTCTCCCAATCCTTTAGCAATACGCAACGCCTTATATTGTTCCTGCAACTGTACTAACTCCGCGTGCGTGCGCATTACTTCTTCACGCTGTCTCTCGTTTTCCTCCCGCAGCGAAGTGTTTTCTTGCTGCAAAGAGGAATAACGAGCCAGCAGTGTCTGTAAATTTTGTTTTAAAGTGTCAAGCGCTTCCATTAGAAACTATATCCGACACCAAGTCCAATAATACCCATAAATTGTACTCTTTCGGCTGAGCTGATAGTACCGTCTGAATTTTCTTTGTTAATCTTAAGACCATTTATGTACTTAAGGTCCGTGCTGACGGTTACGTTCAGGCACTTAAGGAACTGATAGGACAACATAACAGTCCAATCCACATCGAAGTTACCGAAACGACGGTTGTTATCGCGGTAGCCGAGGTAGTTGTCAGAACTCATCGGGAAGTGGTTGTCTATCATCTGTTGTTCGGTATAGTTTTTCGTTTCATCTCCTACAATCATCTCGTACATTCTAACCTTGTCCCATTTGTAAGGAGTAAAGAGTGTAACGGCGGTAGCGAGTTTGAAGTCTTTATACGTGTAGTTAATCGTTGCCTTAAAGTTCAAACCAAGTTCGACATTCGCATTGCGATAGGTCTTTACGTTTTCATTATCATAGAACCATGTACCATTTGCCTCTTGCAGTACTTTGCGCAAGTCATAATCTTCCACATCGGGATTGGCGGCAAGGAACTCAGCATTGTATTTCTTGTTCCAAGCGTCGCTGATATACGCAGTTGTGATACGTCCGGCAACCGGAGAGAGATAAATGGAGAAGTCTGCACCGTTGTAGCTTTTCTTCCAGTCGATACCGACAGATATATCGGTATAAGACGGAGCGAGGATAGCACTGGTGATAGCATCATAGGTGTCATCGCCGGTATAAGCGCGGCCGAGATCCATTTGTGTTTGGAAGCCGGCAGCTACTGTAAGGAACCAAGTCGGGTGGAACTCCCAACCAAACTTTGTGTCAAATTTCAGGTGGTCTGAAGTCTTTTGCAGTTTGTCATACTTTTGGTCAATCCAGCTCAGACCATACTCTACATCGAGGTTTGATTCCCATGACATGTTGTTTTCCGAATAGAGCAGTTTCACTTTGCCGAAAGCTACACCGGCTACTGCGTTGTTACCACCGGCTGCCCAGTTCCACAAACCTGTTGCGTTCGCGTTCAAACCTACTACGCCCGATACTTTCCACGGCTTCGGAGCTTCTGCCGTACCTTCTGCTTCTTGAGCAAAGGTCATTGCTGCACACAAGGTGCAAGCCAATAAGAGGAGAGATTTTCTCATAAATTTGTTTGTTTTAAAATATCAATAATTCAATAGTTCAATAATTCGATAGCTCGATAACTCATTAATACTGCGCCGTATCATAGACCTGGTCTGCAATGTCTGAGCCTTTAATATGCTCAATAATACAGAATGCGAAGTCAGCAGCCAAACCGGGACCTTTGGCGGTAATAATATTCTTCGACTCAACAACGAGTCCGCCCACATAACTTTCACCTAAGAACGACTCGAATCCGGGGTAGCAGGTCGCTTGTTTACCTTTGAGAATACCGAGTTTTCCGAGTACGGAAGGAGCCGCACAGATAGCGGAAATTTTTTTGTCGGCATTATTGTGTGCCACCAACAATTCGCACAAACCATTGTGCTTGTCCAAGTGGGTTTGGCCGCCAGGCAAAATCAGCATCTCGGCGTCGTCAAAATCCACATTTTCGAACACGCCGTCAGCTTCCACAGCGATATTGTGCGCGCCAAGTACCATCGGCTTGCCAGTAATAGAGACGGTCGTCAAAGGAATTCCTGCGCGACGAAGTAAATCAATCGTTGTGATGGCTTCTATTTCTTCGAAGCCGTTGTCAAGAAAAAGATAATTCATAGATTTTATATTTCAAATTATAAATTTGGAATGTCACGTTACTTAAACTTAAATATATATGTAATCGTTCCGAACTGTTTGTCAGGTCTGTCTGTAAACGAAAATTCTGCTTTATATGCAGCTTTTAGAGCCAGTTGTATGGTTGCATCGTTCGAGATTGTGGTTCCTTCGGTAGCTTTTGCGCTAACAACTTTTCCACTGCCATCTACGATGATTGCAACTACCACTTTGCCTTCTTGCGTAAAGTTATTGCTCGGAGCAGGCAGAGCCTTGCAGGAGCGTCCGGCGAGTGACCAGCTAGTGGATCCGGTTGAGCCGTGTCCGACATCGGAATTGCCGCGGTGACTATCTCCGGTTGTCTCTCCACTACCGGAACCGGAACTATTATGCCCAAACAATGAGCCGAATTGATTGGCTTTGTCGATAGCTGCTTGCTCTTTGGCGCGTTGCTCAGCGAGAGCTTGTTCGCGTGCGCGTTGTTCTGCCTCTGCTTTCTCATGTGCTTCGCGTTCACGTTGCAGACGTTCTGCCTCGGCCTGTTGCCGTTCTTTCATTTCCTGCTCACGTTGCCGTTGGAGCGCCAAAGCTTCTTCGTCTTCTTGTGTCATCAGTTCATTGGAGGATGGTTGTTGCGCGCTGGTAGCGGGTGTTTGTGCAGCGGCAGGCTGTTGTTCGCTGGGTTGCGACTGATAGCCACCACCTTCTTCCGTCACGCCAAATGCCACCTCGATGCCTTCATCTTCCGGTTCGCGCATGCTGTGGATGCTGATGAACCACAGCAAGAGGAACACTATGAGAAGCACGATGGCGGTGCCTATGGATGCAATCGTATTTGAGCGGCGTTTACTTACCATGATTCCTCGTTGCGATGACGAGTTTCATTTTATGCTGATTAGCAATATCGAGCACGTTTACTACTTCTTTGTACGCGATATCCTGGTCCGCGTGCAAAGCAATATACATTGTGGAATCCATCTGTTGGATTCCACACAGATAAGCCTCCAAATCCTCCGGTTCTATAGCGACAGGTTTTTCTCGTCCGAGAGCCACAAAGTAATTACCCAAGTTGTCGATGCTTACTTTTGCAACGACTTGTTTGGTATTCGTTTTGGCTTTGGCTTGCGGAAGTTGGATTTTGATATCGTTAGGGGAAGACATTGTACTGGCCATAACAAAGAACAGCAGCAACAGAAAAATGAGGTCTGTCATACTGGACATTGCAAAGGTGGCTTCTACCCTATTTCTTCTCTTAAGAGACATAATGAATAATTTTCAAATCGCAAATTTCAAAATTCAAATTTCAGGATTCTATGCAGGCTCGTTGAGCAAGTCCATAAATTCAAGCGTACGGCTTTCAAGCCCTCTTACGACTTGATCAATGCGTGCAACAAGGAAGTTGTATGCGAACATTGCCAAAATACCAACGATAAGGCCTCCGATAGTGGTGACCATTGCTTGGTACATTCCTTCGCTCAAAGCAGACATTTCGATGACTCCACTGGCGTTTTGTGACATATTAAAGAATGTCTGAACCATACCGATAACTGTCCCAAGGAATCCCAACATAGGCGCTCCGCCGGCAATAGTTGCCATGATAACGAGGCCTTTTTCAAGTTTGCTAACCTCAAGGTTACCGACATTTTCAATTGCAACTTGTACATCTTGCATCGGTCTTCCGATTCGCGAGATACCTTTTTCCACCATGCGTGAAGCAGGAGTATCAGTTTGTCGGCACAGGTTCACAGCAGAATCCATTTTTCCGTCATGTATATAATCGCGAATACGGTCCATAAAGGACTTGTCTTCTTTCGTTGCGGATTTGATTACCACAATACGTTCAATAAAAATATAGACGCCCCATGCAAAAAGCAGTGCAAGAATAATCATGATCCATCCGCCATATTGCGCCATAGTCCAGAGGTTTATGGACTCTTGTACGGGTTCTTCTACAGCTGCGATTGCCTCGGCGGCTGCTTCTAATGTGTCAATTTGTAACAACATATTTATTCAGTTTTAGCAATTATCGCGCAAAGGTACAAAAAAATTTTGATATGTGCAATTTTTTTTAACGAATTATTGAAAAAATTTGCATATAAGAGTTTTTTGTTGTAATTTTGCAGCACAATTTGAAAAAAATATGTTAAAGAGATTATTTGGATTTGACCCTGCGCAGCACAAAGTACGTACAGAAATTTTTGCAGGTGTCACGACTTTTCTTACCATGGCCTATAATTTTAGCCGTGAATCCGGGCATCTTTAGTGCGCTTGAAGCGAAGGAATGCCGACCTGTGCAGTTTTTACCGCAACAATTCTGTCTTCCGCCATTGGAACATTAGCTATGGCGCTTTATGCCAAGAAACCTTTCGGTTTAGCGCCGGGAATGGGCATCAACGCATTTTTCGTCTTTGGCGTCTTGCCTGGGGATGGGACATACGTGGCAATTCGCACTTGTGGGTCCTTTTTGCAATCTTTGTCCTTCGATATGTACAAAAGAGTTTGTAGTTTTTGCAGTTATTAACTATTTTTATTTATAAGCTTTCTTTTTCCGTGGCCAGACAAATGCCCAATGTCCTTTTTTATTGAACCATATGACATCTCCCTTTGTATTGGTGTTTAATTAGTACGTTTTCAGGAGATGGTCCCGTGATGGTCGCGGTAAAGACCGTGACAAGTTAAGGATTTTTTTCAAAAAAAAATGACGACTCCGCAGCATAAAAAAGACGAGTCGCAACTCGTCTAATTAAACTATTCAATATCATTATTTCATCCGTCTCAGCAATTTAACCGTTTCATACGCTTCATTGATTGTACGGAATTTTTCTGTTGCTTGTTGCTTAATCTCGTCACCGGCATTAGCCACTTTATCAGGATGATACTTCATTGCCATTTTACGATATGCCTTTTTTACCTCTTCATCAGAAACATCCGGTTCAATCTCCAACACTTTATACGCCCAATGTGGATCTTTAGTTTTACGATACATTGCTGCCAATGATTCATAATCCTTGGAGCTGAGACTCAGGTTTACAGCGATTTGTTCAACAAGCGACTGCTCACGTTCTGCAAATTCGCCATCGGCATTCGCAAGTTCGAGCAACATATGCACTAACTCCAAACGGGTGGAATAATTCACATTATCAGCAATCTGACGACAAACAGCCACATGGTCAATGTCTTTCTCTAATAGTTGTTTTAGCATCTGAAGCGCATGTTTTGCGCCCTCTTCACCGTAATTCTTTATCAAAAATGGCTTAACAAAATTAACTTCAGATTTCAGCACACGCCCATCCGCCTTCATCACACACGCAATCAGTACCAGGAACGATATTTGGATATCGCCCGCAGTAGCACGATGTTGATGAGAAGTACTACGCTCTGTATCATTATCTTCTACATTATCGTCTGCATCTCCTTCTGAACCATCAGTCAAACGACCTGACCATGATTCACCATCAAAAAGCGAACCGATAAACACGCCGATTAAAGCCCCAATTGGGCCACCAAGTACAAAACCGAGTCCACCTAATATCCATTTTCCGAGTGCCATATGCAATTACATTTTTTATCTAAAAACAAAGAACCCCAAGGAAGTATTCCTTGAGGTTCTGAAAGTGGCGGCTACCTACTCTCCCACAACACGCAGTACCATCGGCGATGCTGAGCTTAACGACCCTGTTCGGAATGGGAAGGGGTGGGACCTCAGCGCTATAACCACCTCAATATGGGTTAA
>Ga0247611_10000757_pt1 | contig 63145 bp, 53 predicted proteins | sample 177DNAGHGhighgp2_FD_192422 | JGI IMG/M metagenome (GOLD analysis project Ga0247611, IMG submission 192422) | Sheep rumen microbial communities from Palmerston North, Manawatu-Wanganui, New Zealand - 1770 DNA GHGhigh gp2 | ecosystem: Host-associated > Mammals > Digestive system > Stomach > Rumen... | reverse complement strand
TTTCTGCTGCAAAGATAGGAAAAAGATTGATAAGTTCCAAATAATTTAGTTCCTTTTCGCAAAATTACACATTTCCCATAAAATAGTTTATGACGGCGGCATCCTATAGGAGGCATTCAGGTACCTCTGGTTATATGAATCACGCTTCCAAAAATTCGAGGCGTCATGAAGATATTATATGGAGTATCTTTATGAGTAAATTATATGTTATTGAATTGCAAATTGACAAAACAATAACAACTTTCTACTAAAATCCGTATATATGACTATATATCAATATATTATACTACATATACTTTCTACCAAACTTTCTACAAAGTCTCTACTAACTCTCTACAAACTTTCTACTAAAACGGTATGAATATGGTATCTGTCGTGCATTTATGTACCGAGTGATGCCTGCTCGGGTTACGGTTGAAAGATGGTCAATCGTAAGCGGAATTAAAAATTCTCTAGAGAATTTAGCAGTTTGCTTACGAGAAAGGTATAGTTTGTCGGTATATGAATGATGGTTTGCCGTAATGTAACTACATCGTTGTGGGTAACTATACGGCAGTAAGGCAACATTATTTGCTGATTAGCATGTGATTTAGTAGAGAGTTGGTAGAGAGTTAGTAGAAAGTTTGTAGAAAGTTAGTAGAAAGTTGAATTTGTGTTAAGAGATTAATATACAAATAGTTATATCACATTTTAGTAGAAAGTTTATGAAGATATGCATTGCATAGTAGAATAATATATCAAATCATACTGAATTCTGACTCGATGATGTCCGATCAGAAATGATGTGTCGGAATAACTTTTCCTGATAAATCATGGTGTTTATTCGGGGAAATGTTGTAACTTTGCTCCTGAATTAGAGAAGTGACAAACGATGATATTCTATTTTTCAGGAACTGGCAACACCAGATGGGTGGCTGGCGAGATTGCAAAGGCCATTGGCGAGGAACTGCTGTATATCCCTGATCTGATAAGACAGGGGCAATATGCGTTTACGCTGAAAGAGGGAGAACGACTGGGATTCTGTTTCCCGACGCATGGCTGGCAGCCGCCACGCATTGTGAGGGACTTTATCAGAAGGCTGTGCATCACGAAAGCCGACGATGCCTATTGCTGGGCGTTGACGACCTGCGGCGACAACATGGGTGAGGCGATGACCATCCTGAACAAGGAGCTGGCTACTATCGGCCTGAAGGCGGAAACGACGTTCTCCGTGATAATGCCTGAGTCGTATGTCTGTCTGCCGTTTATGAAGACCGATCCAGAGGATAAGGAACGTTGGAAGATAGAGAATGCCGGGCGACAGTTGCATCATATCGTCAGCATCATCAAAAACTGTAAAAAGGGGATTGAAGAACTGGAAAAGGGCGCCACTCCCCGACTCTATTCATACGTGATTGGCGGCTATTTCAATAAGAAGATGGTAACCGACAAGAAGTTCATGGTGGATGCAGATGTCTGTATCCAGTGTGGCAAGTGTGCGAAGGTCTGTCCTGTGGATAATATAATAGGTACACCTCCCAGATGGTTACATAGTGGAAAGTGTACCTCTTGTCTGGCCTGTTATCATTACTGCCCCGTACATGCCATCAACAACGGCGGCATCACCAGAAAACGGGATCAGTATTATTTCAATAGACGCGGGGACCAAAGATAGCCGTACCGATACGGACCATCGTAGAACGGGTCTCAGCGGCAATGAGATAGTCGTCGCTCATGCCCCAGGAACGTTCGCAGAATGCCTCGTCATCCGCAAAATATTTCGCCTTCACTTCATCGAAGAAATCAGCGGCTGTCTGCATCTCCCGGCGAATCTGTTCCTTGTCGTCAACGAAGGAGGCCATCATCATCAGGCCACAGATCTTCACGTGCTGCATATCACGCCATTCGCCGCCTTCGAGCAGCTGCCGGCAGGCATCGAGCGTCAGACCGTACTTGGTGGACTCCTCAGCAATATGCAGTTCGAGCAGCACCTTGATGACTCGCCCGCAACGCTCCGCCTGACGGTTAATCTCTTTCAGGAGCTTGAGCGAGTCAACAGCCTCAACCATTGACACATACGGTGCGATATACTTCACCTTGTTCGTCTGCAGATGACCAATGAAATGCCACTCAATATCCTTGGGCAGCGACTCATGCTTCAGGCGCAGTTCCTGTTCGTGGCTCTCGCCAAAGATGCGCTGCCCCTCGGCATAGGCTGCCTCGATATACTCGTTGGGATGATACTTGGAAATTGCCACAAGGCGGACGCCCTGTGGCAACGTATCGAGTATCTGATGCAAATGACCTTTTACGTCGTAGTCCATCTTATCCCTCAAATTCAGGTTTGTCATCCTTTTTCGTTTTTGCATATTCAAAGACATCCATCAGAGTGGTCTCTGCCACCGAGGCGATAACGTAATCGATCATCGTGCCGCCCATCACCTCGTCAATGTTCTTAACGGCTCCATTGAAGGAACCAGCCTGAACCAGATAGGTAACGGTGGAGCGCTTCTCCTTTTCCGTCTTCTCGTCGATGGTGATGAACTGGAGCTTGGCCTTGTACCACTTGTCGGCCATCTCGTCGTCGGAGAAGAATATCTCCTTATAGGCCGCCTTCTTGATGTCAGCCACATCAAACTCACCGCTGATATAGGAGGACATCTCCTCGATGATGCGCTCCTCAGCCTCACTGAAGCTCAGGGCATCTACCACATAACTCTCGTTAACTTTCTTCTGCAAGCCGTCCTCCATGACTTTCTCATAGCGGATCTTGCACTCAAACCAAGTTGCTGTTCTACTTCTCATCTTTTATTTCTTTCTTAATTTATAATTATCAGGGTCAACGGGATCGCCCGGGTCTACGCCATACTTATCCCTATACTTCTTGTAGGTGTCCTGATTACTCCTCGGATGCGAAGAGGTAGAGGTCGAAGTTGTTTTTGTTGTGGTGGTAGTCGTCGGAAGCGTAGATTCTGATGAACTACTATAATCGTACTGTGTACTCGTCTTCTTATCCTGAGGAACATTTTTCAGTCCCATGTAATCCTTGTCAAGAATATCTTTCTTCTTTTCCGTTATCTGCTCGATAATCTCCGATGCGATACGCTGGGCATGAGAAGAGTTGATAGCTGCGGCCTTCATCAGCTCATCCTGTTTTTTGGCCAGTTCCTCAGTCATACGCTTACTCTTGGCAGCAAAGTCATTCACATCACCATTCATATTCGAGGGTGTATAGACCTTCGAGATGATCTCATCGGCAGCCTTGGTGAACTGCTTGCGGAAAATCGCCTCGGCCTTCGAATTGTACTGGCGCAGCTTACTCTCACTCATGCCGAGAGAATCCTTCTTCTGCTTCTGCAATTCCACGATGGCAGCGATGGTTGCCGAGTCTGCGTCAGCACCGATACCTATCAGGGCATCCATATCTTCTTCCACCATCTCGTCAGGTACGACATCCTTTACTGGCTTGACATACTCGATCACCTCGGGACTGGGCAGCAGATAGAAGAAGAGGCCGACTACTGCAGCTGCTATGGCTATGGCAGAGACGGCGGTTATCGTGGTACGCTTCATCGCGGTGACTTTCTCAATCGTCGCACGCAGCGTCGCAACCGAATCAAAGCGATCATCCGGATTCACAGCCGTTGCCTTCTCGATGATCTTCTTCAATTCGATGGGCAGTCCTGACGATTCATACAGATAGGCAATAAACTTACCTAATGAATAGACATCGGTGCGGCTGTTGATCACGCTGCCATTGAACACCTCTGGGGCAACAAAATCTTCCACACCTTCGTAGAGCACATCCTGATCCACCTTGCTGTAGAAGGATCCATGACAAAGCAGACGAACGGCATTGTCGGTCTTACGGACAAGAATATTCGAGGGGGCGAAGCAGACATGATAGACATTCTCGTCGTTAAGGCTGACGGTTATGTCAAAGATTTCCTTCAACACTTTCTTGAGGAACTCATTGCGGGCCACAACGGAGGGATCGTCGTTGAGCAACTGCCCCAGCGTCAGATAGTTGCCAACCTCAATTGCAATGGCATAGATGCCGTCATCACCCTCGTTGGGTGTAAAATGAAGCTGAGCTTTATGCTTGAAACCGGCCAGGAATTCACACTCATGCTTCACGCTGTTGGTGAAGAAGATGTTGTCTACCAACTCATCGTGAAATTCCACGAAATTTGAGTATTTACCTTCAATTTGACGCTTGTAGAAAAAGCCATAAGGCATGCGCACCTTCGTTGTCTTCTGGGCATTACGAGCCTCGATCATTTCCTCAAAATTCATCGTCTTTCTTCTCTTTTAATTGATTTTGTCGGGCAAAAGTACATATAATATTCGAGAAAAGCAAATTTTTGGGCTGAGATTGCGCAGATTTACGATATTTTGTGTTACCTTTGCACCGATTTTACGGAAGTAATTAATAATAAGGTAAAAAGTAAAAACTAGAAAAGATGCCTGAAATATCAGTCCGTGGCCTTGAAATGCCCGAGTCTCCCATTAGGAAACTCGCGCCTCTTGCAGCAGCAGCGAAGAAAAGAGGCACGAAGGTGTATCACCTGAATATCGGTCAGCCAGACCTCCCGACACCACAAGTAGGACTTGACGCGCTAAAGCAGATAGATCGCAATATCCTGGAGTATTCACCCTCGCAGGGATATCTGAGCTATCGTGAGAAACTCGTCAGCTACTACGCGAAATACGATATCAATGTCACAGCAGACGACATTATCATCACCAGCGGCGGTTCCGAGGCGGTGCTCTTTGCGTTTCTTTCCTGTCTGAACCCGGGTGACGAGATTATCGTTCCCGAGCCGGCTTACGCCAACTATATGGCCTTTGCCATCTCTGCCGGCGCGAAAATCCGCACGATAGCCACTACCATCGACGAAGGTTTCTCGCTGCCGAAGGTAGAGAAATTCGAGGAGCTGATCAATGAGCGCACTAGGGCCATTATGATCTGCAACCCCAACAACCCGACAGGCTATCTCTATACCCGGCGCGAGATGAACCAGATACGCGACCTGGTGAAGAAATACGACCTGTATCTCTTCTCCGACGAGGTGTATCGTGAGTATATCTACACGGGGTCTCCTTATATTTCTGCCTGTCACCTGGAAGGCATCGAGCAGAATGTGATCCTCATCGACTCTGTGTCGAAGCGCTATTCTGAATGCGGTATCCGTATCGGTGCCCTGATTACCAAGAATGCCGAGGTGAGAAAAGCTGTGATGAAGTTCTGCCAGGCCCGTCTTTCACCTCCCCTTATCGGACAAATTGTGGCTGAAGCCTCTCTTGACACCCCAGAGGAATATCTGCGTGATGTCTATGACGAATACGTAGAACGCAGGAAGTGCCTCATCGATGGTCTGAACCGCATCCCCGGGGTTTACTCTCCGATACCGATGGGTGCGTTCTATACAGTTGCCAAGCTGCCCGTAGACGATGCCGAGAAGTTCTGCCGTTGGTGTCTGGCAGAGTTTGAGTATGAAGGTGAGACAGTCATGATGGCCCCGGCAGCAGGTTTCTACACGACTCCCGGAGCTGGCGTCAATCAGGTACGTATCGCTTATGTACTGAAGAAGAAGGATCTTGAAAGAGCCCTATTTGTACTCCGGAAAGCCCTTGAAGCATATCCCGGAAGGGTTGACGAGGAATGAATTTCCCTTTATTCATAGCCAAGAAGATCTATCAAAACCAGGACGACAAACGCATGGTGAGTCGCCCTGCTATTCGTATAGCGACCATCGGTGTTGCCATCGGATTGGCTGTGATGATTGTGACGGTGAGTGTCGTCTTAGGTTTTAAGCACACAATCCGTGACAAGGTTGTCGGTTTCGGCGGGCATATTCAAGTGCATAATGTGCTGTGGTTCAACGATGTTGATCCTTATACGATTGCTGTTGACGACAGCCTGCTAAACGCCATCAGCCACATTGGCGGTGTAAAGCATACAGAGCGCTATTCAGTCACGCAAGGTTTGCTGAAGACCGACGATGACTTTCTGGGAGTAGCTTTCAAAGGAGTCGGCCCTGAGTTCGATACCGCTTTTCTCAAGGCGCATCTCCTTGACGGCGAGCTGCCTCAATTCAGCGATACGACCAGCCACTATCAGCTGCTGGTATCAAAGATGATTGCCGACAAGCTCAAGCTCAAGGTCAAGCAGAAACTCTTTGCCTATTTCATCGAGAACGACAATGTCAGGACGCGTAAATACACCATTTGCGGCATCTATCAGACCAACATGACGCGTTTTGACGAAAGCATCTGCTTTACAGACATTTACGCTGTCAACCGTCTGAACGGATGGAAACCCGACGAGTGTTCCGCTCTTTCTGTTACGGTGGACAATCTGGATTTGATCCTACCGACGGAAGAGGCTTTCATCGAACAGGTGAACCGCACCAACGACAAGAACGGGAATATGCTGACTTCACAGACCATCTACGAGACATATCCCCAGGTGTTTATCTGGCTCGAACTGCTCGACATCAATGTGTGGATTATTCTGGCGCTGATGGTATGTGTGGCAGGATTCACGATGATCAGCGGATTGCTCATCATCATCCTTGAGCGTACCCAGATGATTGGTATCCTGAAAGCACTTGGGGCACGCAACAAGACAATCCGTCACACCTTCCTGTGGTTTTCGGTCTTCATCATCGGACAAGGCATGTTCTGGGGCAATGTCATCGGCATCGGCATTGTGCTATTGCAACAGTACACGGGCATCATCACCCTCGATCCTCAGACCTACTACGTCAGTCAGGCACCCATGGAGTTGAACATCCCATTGATCCTTCTGCTTGATGCCGTCACCTTATTCATCTGCGTATTCGTATTGATCGCCCCAAGCTATCTTATATCTCATATTCATCCTGCAAAGTCGATGAGATACGAATAAATGTGTTCCTTTTGTTACCTATTCTATTGATTTTTGTACATTGGACTAAAATATTGCACATTTTTTTTGGAAATGTGCAGTAAATGATATATCTTTGCACAAAATTTAAAAATTTGTGCAGTTTCAATGGAAACATTCAGCAGTTTTAATGCGTATATCCAGAAAGCAATCGTTGAGAACTGGGATCAAGATGCGCTGACCGACTATCAGGGCATCACGCTCCAGTTTCATGATGTTGCTCGTAAGATAGAAAAGATTCACATACTATTTGAGAATAGCGATGTAAAGAAGGGCGACAAGATAGCTATTTGCGGTCGTAATTCTGCACATTGGGCTGTAGCGTTTCTTGCTACGCTGGCCTATGGTGCTGTAGCAGTTCCGATTCTCCATGAGTTCAATGGCGAGCAGATCCAGAACATTGTCAATCACTCCGGATCCAAACTGCTCTTCGTAGGCGACTATGCCGTGAAGACCATCGACCCGGAAGCCATGCCTGGCCTGGAGGCCATTATCAATCTGCCGGATTTCTCATTGCTGATCTCACGTTCTGAAAAGGTTACTTACGCGCGCGAACATTTAAATATGTTATTTGGCAGCAAATATCCAAGGGCATTCCGCGCAGAGCACATCAGCTATCATCAAGACGAAGCAGAGGAACTGGCACTCATCAACTACACCTCGGGCACTACGGGCTTTTCAAAAGGCGTCATGCTACCCTATCGCACCATCTGGAGTAACGTTGAATTCATTATCAGCCATATTGGCAAGCACGTGAAACCCGGTGATAATCTGCTGAGTATCCTGCCGATGGCTCACATGTATGGTATGGCTGTAGAGTTCCTTTTCGGATTCTGCAATGGCTGCCACCTTTTCTTCCTGACGCGTCTGCCGTCGCCTGCCATCATTGCACAGGCTTTTGCCGACGTGAAGCCCACCTTGATTGTCACCGTCCCCCTGATCATCGAGAAGATCATCCGCAAAAAGGTGTTCCCGAAGATCCAGGACAATCGCATCAAACTGCTGTTGGCGATGCCGGTGGTATCCAGAAAGGTCAAGGAGCGCATTTACCAGGAGGTCTACAACGCCTTCGGCGGCAGAGCTTACGAGATCATTGTCGGTGGAGCTGCACTCTCGAAAGAAGTCGAGGAGTTCCTTCACTCCATCAATTTCCCCATAACCGTCGGCTATGGCACGACAGAATGTGCACCGCTGATTTCCTATTGTGACTATAAGGACTTCTTATTTGGCTCATGCGGTACACCAGTAGACCGCATGGAGGTGAAGATATTGTCCAACAATCCACAATACGTTCCTGGCGAAATCGTCACAAGAGGAACCAACCTCATGTTAGGCTATTATAATAATGAAGAAGCCACGAAAGCCGTGATTGACGAAGATGGCTGGTATCATACCGGCGATCTTGGCACCATGGCACTCAGCGGGCATATCTTCATCCGTGGGCGTATCAAGAACATGCTGCTTGGTGCCAACGGACAGAACATCTATCCCGAAGAGATAGAAGACAAGTTGAACACGATGGCGATGGTTTCAGAAAGTCTCGTCATCCAGCGAGGCGAAAAACTGGTGGCTCTGGTTCATCCCGACAAAGACGAAGTGGTCAGCTTCAGTCAGGAAGAACTGGAAAACATCATGGAACAGAATCGCCAGGCTCTCAATGAGAAGTTACCACCCTATAGCCGTATATCGGCCATAGAGATTCACGAAGAAGAATTTGCCAAAACTCCTAAAAAGAGTATCAAACGCTACTTATATCAGAATAACTAATCGCTTATGGAAAAGATACCTAGTTTTAATGCTCTCATACAGAAGAGTATCATTAACAATTGGGATCACGATGCATTGACTGATTTCAAGGGACAGACGCTGCAGTATCATGATGTAGCCAGGAAAATAGAGAAAATCCACATTCTCTTTGAGAATAGCGGCATTAAGAAAGGAGACAAGATAGCCCTTTGTGGCCGAAACTCATCACAATGGGCTGTGGCTTTCATTGCCACACTGACCTATGGGGCTGTGGCTGTACCCATACTCCATGAGTTCAATGCCGAGCAGATCCACAACATAGTGAACCACTCCGAAGCACGGCTGCTTTTCGTAGGTGACCATGTGGCAACGATCATCGATCCGCAAGCGATGCCCAATCTGGAGGGAATCATCAACAACCCCGACTATTCATTGATGATTTCACGTACTGACAAGCTGACCTATGCCCGCGAACATCTGAATGAACTCTACGGTAAGAAGTTCCCGAAATATTTCCGCAAAGAGCATGTCAGCTATTATATGGAGGAAAGCCCTGACGAGCTGGCTGTCATCAACTACACCTCTGGAACCACGGGATTCTCTAAAGGTGTGATGCTGCCCTACCGTGCACTCTGGTCTAACTATGATTTCGCCGTTTATGTTCTCGGCAAACAGATCAAGCCAGGTGACAGAGTCATCTCCATGCTGCCGATGGCACACATGTATGGAATGGCTTTCGAATTTATCTTTGAGTTCCTCTATGGTTGCCATGTGTTCTATCTGAACCGTGTGCCTTCGCCTGCCATTATTGCCCAGGCGCTGCAAGAGGTGAAGCCGGTCATCGTGATTGCCGTTCCGCTGATTATCGAGAAGATTATCCGTAAGAAGGTATTCCCGAAGATACAGAACAACCGCATGCGCCTGCTGCTGCAGATGCCGGTCATTTCAAAGAAAGTTCGAGAGATGATCTGTCAGGAAGTGCTGAAAGCCTTCGGTGGTGAGATGTACGAGGTCATCATCGGCGGTGCTGCCCTGAATCAGGAGGTAGAACAGTTCCTCAAGCGGATTGATTTCCCCTATACCGTAGGCTATGGCGCTACGGAATGTGCACCGATCATCTGTTATGCTGACTGGCATACCTTTGCCCCCGGCTCTTGCGGACGTGCTGCACTCCATCAGGAAGTCAAGATTGTATCTCCGGATCCAGAACACATCCCTGGCGAAATCCTCACCAAAGGTCCTAATGTCATGTTAGGATACTATAAGAATCCTGAGGCTACTGCCGAGACCATCGATCGCGACGGATGGTATCACTCCGGTGATCTGGGTACCATGGACAGAGACGGAAATGTATTCATCAACGGACGTTCCAAGAATATGCTCCTTGGTCCTAATGGACAGAACATCTATCCAGAGGAAATTGAGGATAAGCTGAATTCGATGACCATGGTCGTGGAGAGTATCGTTGTGCAGAGAGACAACAAACTGGTGGCACTGGTTCATCCTGACATGGACGAAGCTAAGAATCTGGGCTTCTCGGAGAGTGATCTTCAGAATATCATGGAGCAGAACCGTAACGGTCTGAATGAAATGATTCCCGCCTATGAGAAAATCACAGAGATAGAAATCCACGAGGAAGAATTCGAAAAGACCCCGAAGAGATCCATCAAGCGATATCTCTACAAATAGAAACAAAAGAAAGCTCTCTTATCGGAGAGCTTTTCTTTTATTCATATTTATAATAATACCAGTAAGTACCCGCGAATTGATCTCGCAGTTTCTCTTTCCGTTCCATTTTTCCGGCATACTTCTTTTCCATATCCAACATGTTCCGATAATCTTCTTCCACTACGGGAACATGGTAGACTAGAACCGGATTAGACCGAAGATGAGTGTACATCGTCAGCGCCTCACGATAATGTTTCGGCAGATGCTCGTCAACCGTATAATACTTACCTATCTCTTGGGCGAAACGGTCGACATCCTTATCAATCAAGTATCCGCAAAGCAGATAGTCGCCAATAGTCTTCCGGGGCACCGAATCCCTTCGAAGCAACATCTGCAGATAACGTTCCGGCGCCATCTGCACAGCAGGACGAGCCCCCAGGAACTTGTATATGCTATCAGCTGAACAGAGCAGCATTTTGGATGCCCCGTTGGTGGGAAGGATCTGGCTGCCTGAGCCTTTGACTGAATATTCGAAGAGACGTTCGCCCATACTATTGGCACGTGCAAGTGCATACATTCGGAGCATGAGGACATGTTCATCGCTCTCCAGCGATTCCTTTCCCACTTCCAAAGCCGACGTATAATCACCCTCCGACAAGAGCCCCTCCATTTTCATGCGATAATGGAACACGGCATTGGTATTGCCCAACCATGCCACACCCATCATCATCAGACACATGACCAGCATGTTGATCCACATGGGGCGCGACAAGAGCGAATACGACCTGTCATCCTCTACCTGCTGTGCTTTCATGGCAATGAAAACGACTAACAGCCAGATGGCAATTATCGGCAGAGCCCACCACATCACACTTGAATGAGGCTCGTCGGCTACAGTCAGACTGACATCCGACAACAACGACATCAGCAGCATGGAAGGCAGATAAGTGAGTGCATGCAAACGTCTTTTCAGGCGGGTAATGAAATACACAAACAGCTGGAGCAGAAAGAGCGCACATGTAATGACGAGCGAACCGATGAAACGATGATATCGCGTTACGCCACCACTCAAGACGTGCTGAGACAGATCCAGCATGTCTGCCTGGAAATCAAGCCATGCAAACGAGAACACCACAAAAACAATAGCACACATCACACGGATGGTGAAGGTGCTATTGTTTCTTACTGGATTATTATAGTTCATACTTTCTTCAATACAACGGCAGAACGTGCTGGGATATAGAGCTTGAGCCACTCCTTATGATCCTTCACGTAGAGTGGATCATAGTTGGTGAAGTGCGTAATCGTGTCATCAGCGAAGCCATTGCCACCGAAGTCGGGAGAGTCCGTATTCAACACAACCTCATAGGAACCTGTCGGAACGAGGAAACCATAATCGGTATAGGAACGCGTCGGTGAGAAGTTGAAGACAAACACGAGGTCACCACGCATGAAGCACAGCACCTGATCGCCGTCATTGTGCCAAATCTCTACGACTGGCGTATCCTGGAAGTTACGCACGCTCTTAATCGTTTTAAGCATTTCACGGTCAAAGTCACCCAGCCAGTGATAGCAGAGATCCTTGTTGTCGACAAGGCTCCACTGACGACGGGCATACTTATACGACCAGCCATTACCCTCACGTGGGAAGTCAATCCACTCCGGATGTCCGAACTCATTACCCATGAAGTTCAGATAACCGCCATTAATGGCAGCACAGGTCACGAGACGGATCATCTTATGCAGGGCGATACCACGCTGGGCAATATCGTTGACATCCTTCTTGGCAAAGTGCCAATACATGTCAGCATCAATCAAACGGAAGATAATGGTCTTGTCGCCCACGAGTGCCTGATCATGGCTCTCACAATAAGAGATGGTCTTCTCGTCAGGACGACGGTTCTTAACCTCCCAGAAGATCGAGCAGACATTGATATCCTCATCGCGTACCTCTTTAATAGTCTTAATCCAGTAGTCAGGGATATTCATCGCCATACGGTAGTCAAAGCCGTAACCGCCATCCTCAAACTTGGCAGCGAGTCCAGGCATACCTGATACCTCCTCGGCAATCGTGATAGCCTCAGGGTTCACCTCGTGGATCAGCTTATTGGCCAGCGTCAGATAGCAGATGGCATTATCATCCTCGTGTCCGTTGAAGTAGTCTCCATAGCCACCGAAGGCCTCGCCCAGTCCGTGAGAGTAGTAAAGCATGGATGTTACACCGTCAAAGCGGAAGCCATCGAACTTGAACTCCTCTAACCAGTACTTACAGTTCGACAGAAGGAAATGAAGCACGTCATCCTTACCATAGTCGAAGCACAGAGAGTCCCATGCCGGATGCTCATGACGGTCACCTGGATAGAAGAACTGGTTTGGATCACCGGCAAGGTTACCAAGACCCTCCACTTCATTCTTTACAGCATGTGAGTGCACGATATCCATAATCACGGCTATGCCATGCTTATGGGCTGTGTCAATCAATTCCTTCAGCTCCTCTGGCGTACCGAAACGAGAGCTCGGAGCAAAGAAGCTCGACACGTGATAGCCGAACGAACCGTAGTAAGGATGCTCCTGAATAGCCATCACCTGGATACAGTTGTAGCCGTCCTTAATGATACGCGGCAGCACATTGTCCTTGAACTCGGTATAGGTGCCCACCTTCTCGGCATCCTGTCCCATACCCACATGGCACTCGTAGATCAGCAGTGGATTCTTCTTAGGCTTAAAGGTCTTCTTCGAGAACACATAGGGTTTCTCGGGATTCCATACCTGAGCAGAGAATATCTTGGTATTGTCATCCTGCACCACCCGACGACACCAGGCAGGGATACGCTCACCTTCTCCCCCATTCCACTTCACCTTCATCTTGTAAAGGTCACCGTGCTTCAGGGCTTTCTCGGAAAGTTTCAATTCCCAGTTGCCTGTACCTTCAATACGCTTGCAACGGTACTTCTCATCTTCCTGCCAATTGTTGAAATCACCAATCAGGTATATATCTGTGGCATTAGGAGCCCACTCACGGAACACCCAGCCCTTAGGCAATTTATGGAGTCCGAAATACAGATGACCGGAAGCAAAGTCCGAAAGTGTCTTCTTGCCATTATTCGTCAACTGATTCAGCTTCCAAAGAGCATGGTCATGACGGCCACGGATGGCACCTTCAAACGGCTCCAGCCAAGGGTCGTTCTGAACTAAGCCAATGTGCTGGGGTACCTCTGGCTGCTGATTTTTCTCTACCTTCTTAGCAACGGTCTTCTTGACAGTCGTTGTTTTCTTTGCTGCTGCCTTCTTGACTGCAGGCTTCTTTGTTGTTTCTTTTTTAGTTGCCATAGTCTTATTTAACTTTCACTTTAAATATTGCTTTCTTAATCTCTGCATTATCCGAAATACAGGGGGCATGCCCATCCTGAGGGAAGAAGATGGCCATCTGGCCTGGCTTCAGTGTCAGATAGGTCTGCGAAAGCAGATCACCGTATTTGGTGATGTCTTTCTCGGCATCGTACGCCAGCGGAGGTAAATCCTCTAAAGGTGTATAGCCAAACGTCTCTTCACAGGATAGCGGTATTTGGATATCGATCATTTCAATATGCGTCTCTAATACAGCTGCCTCCTTACTTCGTCCTTTAGCTGTGGTAAGATTCAAAAACAGGTCTTTGTCCTTGATGGGATACTTGCCAGCCTCCATGACATTGAGGTCATGAGTCTTCAGATATTCCACCACATCAGCAAACAACGGGTTCAGCGACACGTATTTGCCTAGATTTTCCAGTTTGTCGATAATCATAATCCAATATAATTTTTTAAGTTGTCCTATTTCGCTTGTCTGTGGCCTCGGGTGTATACCCCTTCAGCCACGATCTTCCCATTACGGTCTTTCTCAACGAATTTCCCGTCTCGCACTCCGTCGGCATAGAAGCCTTCGAAACGCTTACCGTCCTTATCCTCTTCGATGGCAGCACCGTTGCGCTTGCCATTCTTGTAAATTCCCTTGAATTTCGAGCCGTCGGCATAACGTACGATACACTCACCATGGGGCTGGCCGTTCTGGAAATTTCCTTCTACGGTATCACCGCTTTTCTTTGTCAGTTTGCCCTTGCCGTGCTGCTTGTCCGATTTCCACTGCCCGACATACGAATCGCCGTTTTTCCATACAAACGTTCCCTGTCCTTGCTTGTCACCGCCGAAGAACTGACCCGTATATTTGTCGCCATTGGCATATTTAAAGATACCCGAACCTGAACGGACACCTTTATCATAGCTGCCCTCATAAATGTCGCCATTCTGAAAACGATAGATACCTCGTCCGTGCATCTCGTCGTTCTGCCACTGACCTACGTAGGTGTCACCGTCTGCATATTTGAAGGTTCCCTTTCCAAAACGCATATTGTCCTTCCATTCGCCGTCATAGCTGGAGCCGTCACCCCAGTCGAAGAATCCTTTGCCGTTCTTCTTGTCGTTCAGCCAGTCTCCCTTGTAATAGGCACCCGAGGAGAATACATAAGTGCCCTTGCCTGAACGTTTGTCCTGACTCCATTCACCGTCGTACTTGTCACCATTGTAATAGTACATCACGCCATGACCATGCTGGTAGTCACGGAACCACAGCCCATCGTAACGGTTATTGTTCGAGAAATAATAAATACCATGACCATGCTGCTGATCCTGAAACCACTCGCCTTCATACTTCTCACCATCAGCAAAGGTATAGATGCCATATCCCTGACGGCGGCCCTTCTCATATTCGCCTTCGTATGTATTACCGTTCTTATAGACCACCTTGCCTTTCCCATGAGGCTTACCGGCGACAATCTCACCATTGTAATCGCCGCCGTCTTTCGTCTTCGTCGAACCAAGGGTAATCTTCTGTGCTCCAGCCGAAAGCGGGAACATCATTGTAAATAGTATAGCGTATATATATAATCTCATTGTTATTTCCTATTTGATAATTGCTTTGCAAATTTACTATAATAAAACGAGACCACCAAACTCTTGCACATAAATTAACGATAAAATACGGTTTTTTCCACTATTTTTTGTTACCTTTGCAGCCGTTATGAAGTTTATGGCGATTATCCCTGCCCGTTATGCGTCGACTCGCTTCCCGGGCAAGCCGCTGGCAGTTCTCGGCGGAAAGACTGTCATCCAGAGAGTGTACGAGCAGGTCAGCAGCGTGCTCAGTGAGGTGTATGTGGCCACCGATGACCAGCGTATCTATGACTGTGTCGAGGGCTTCGGCGGTAAGGCCGTTATGACGCGTGAGGACCACAAGAGCGGCACGGATCGCATTGAGGAAGCTGTGGAGAAGATAGGCACTGATGCCGACGTAATCATCAACGTACAGGGCGACGAGCCCTTCATCCAGCCCTCACAGGTGGAAACACTCATGCACCTTTTTGATGCCTCTGAGACTCAGATCGGCACACTCGGAAAACTCTTTGAGAGCATGGAGGCTGTGGAGAATCCCAATTCCCCAAAGATCGTAACTGACAATCGTGGCTTTGCCCTCTACTTCAGCCGCAGCGTCATACCATATATAAGAGGTAAAGAGCGAAACGACTGGTTCGGCCAATATCCTTTCCTGAAACATCTGGGCATCTATGCCTATCGTCGTGAGGTACTCGCCGAGGTTACCCGCCTCCCCCAGAGCAGTCTGGAAAAGGCCGAGAGCCTCGAACAGCTCCGCTGGCTACAGAACGGCTATCGCATCCGTGTAGGTCTCACCGACGTGGAAACCATCGGCATCGACACCCCCGAAGACCTTCAACGAGCCGAACAATTCCTCTTGGAGAAATAAGATTCAAGGCTAGATTGTAAGCAAAATCACAAAATCGTATTATAGTCATCCCCATCCCTTCTTAACCCCCTCTCTATATAGCCCCCACCTCCTCTCTCTAAAGAGAGGTGGGGCTATAGTAAGAGGGGTGTAGAAGGATGAGGGATAACATATAATAAACGAGAGTTCAAACATGAAAAACCAAAGAGAACGTTTGAATCTGTCTTCAACCAACTGAGTCAGAGTTTCATTACGACTAACGGGTAGTTTCATTACGAGAAAAACATAGTTACATTACGACAAACTCCAAGTCAAAAACAGCCAAGGAGAAACAGACAACATAAACGATACCATAGCCCAGGATTAAAGCGCATTGAGATATTAATTATCTTTAAATGCTTGCACAATTGTATAAAATGTTTTATATTTGCATATAGATCTATGGATTGTATTATATCACATATAAACCCGAAAGGTGTAGCTCAGTCGAATGATGAGCATCAACAGGGAGTTGCTGCAAGAGCACGGTCTTTTGCAAGAGCATTCGGTATGGGTGATTTAGGCTATTTAATGGGATTATTGCACGACAAAGGTAAAGAGCAACAAGAGTGGCAAAAATATATTCAGGGTGTAACGGGTTTTAATAAGGTATATGCGCATATAAAGACTGGACCAAATCATTCCTACGTAGGAGCTGTTATAGCGCAAAAACAATATCCTCAGATAGCACCATTGATAGCGCAGCCTATTGCGGGACATCACCGTGGGCTTTATGATTATTGTGACTACATTGAAGAGACGAAACGTGAGATTCCAAGTGATGTGACAATTGATGCGGCAATTTCTTATCAGTTACCCAAGTTCTCTAATCCAGAACGTTTTGATTTGCATCATATTGTGCGAATGCTATTTTCCTGCCTAGTTGATGCGGATAGCCTTGATACCGAGGCTTTCATGAATCCGGAACAAGCCAAGTTGCGTGGTAGTCATGCGTCGATGTCTGAGCTTCTGAAGATGATGGAAAACTATCTTCAGGAATTAAAAGTTAATGTACCAGATACTGAAGTCAATCGCATCCGTAACTATGTGCAAGAACAATGTATCAAAGAAAGTAAAGGCGTCGGTGGTTTTTATAGTCTGACGGTTCCAACAGGTGGTGGAAAAACGCTGGCGGCAGTTCTTTGGGCTTTGCATCATGCTGTAAAGAATCATCTGCAGCGCATTATCATCGCTATACCTTATACCAGTATCATTGTGCAGACGGCAGCTACCTTGAAGTGCATATTTGGCGAAGATAATGTGCTGGAGCATCATTCCAACATGAATCCTGATGAAATAAAGGATAAAAATCTGTGTGAGCGTTTGCAGTTGGCTACTGAGAACTGGGACTATCCTATCGTTGTAACCACTAACGTTCAGTTCTTTGAATCCTTGTTCAGTAATAAACGTTCAGATTGTCGCAAGTTACACAACATTGCTAAAAGCGTTATTATTCTTGATGAGGTTCAGACGTTGCCTTTGGATTTCTATAGACCTATTGTCGATACCCTCAATACACTCCAGCGAGTATTCGGAGCCTCTGTACTTTTCACAACTGCCAGCCAGCCTATTTTGAGCGGGCGAATAGAGGGTGCCAATCCTAAAGCGAGTTTTGATGCTTTGTCATCTGTTCATGAAATTATTCCGGATGGCATTTATTTGCATGATAAGTTACGACGTGTTGCACTTCAGTTTATGGATGGGGCTAAAAGTTATGACGATATCGCAGACGAATTGAGTAAACATCAACAAGTGTTGTGTATTGTCAATACGCGTCGTGATGCTAAGGAACTTTACGACCGATTACCCAAAGAAGGCATCTGCCTTCATTTGTCACGTATGATGTGCCCAACACATGTTTCCGCTACAATCGAACAAATAAAAACTGCATTAAAACTACAGAAGAATCAACCTCTTCGAGTTATTGCCACGCAATTGATTGAAGCTGGTGTGGATATTGATTTTCCTGTCGTCTTTCGTCAGGAGGCAGGATTAGATTCCATCCTTCAGGCTGCTGGCCGCTGCAATCGAGAAGGCAAATTGAACCTCTGTACTACCTATGTATTCAGTTTAGGCAAGGAGCATCCTTTGCCACCCGGCTTTATGACTCAAACCAACAATGCCCGTTTGAATATGGGACAACAGCATGACTGGTTTGCGCCCGAAGCGATGACCTGCTATTTCAAGCAGCTCCATTCTCGTGTAGATGACTTTGATAGCAAGCAAATGCAAGAATTGTTGTATAAGCCGGCATGCGAGTTTGAAGAGGCTGCTCGCCAGTTCCATTTGATTGACGATCAAACCACATCTGTCATTATCAATTGGAAAGATAGTATGAAACTATATGAGCAACTTATCTCGCAAGGTCCTTTCTATGACCTTATGAAGAAGTTGGCGCACTACAGCGTCAATATCCGTAAACGCGACTTCGACAAGTTGCAAAGCATAGGGGCGATAGAAGAACCTTTCGAGAATATATATGCGATTACCAATCCTGATTTCTACAGATCGGATACTGGTTTGACAATCGATAATCAATGGTTAGAAGAAACATTCATTATATAAACAATGGAATTTACAGATAAAGAATTTTGTTTGGAAGTATGGGGTCCAATGGCCTGTTTTACCCGTCCAGAACTGAAAGTGGAGCGTGTGAGCTATGATGTCATCACGCCATCTGCTGCTCGTGCCATTTTTGAGGCTATCTTCTGGAAGCCCGCTATCCACTGGCAGGTTACAAAGATTGAAGTGCTCAATCCTATCAAATGGACCTCGATTCGTAGGAACGAAGTGGGAGCTGTGGCATCTAAGAGTCCTATTTTTATTGAGGATAAACGCCAACAGAAGAATACGCTCTGCCTGAAAGATGTGCGTTATCGTATCTGGGCAAAACTATGTTTTATTCCAATGAGAGAACGTATTAGGGTAAATGATAAATATCGAAGATGGTATGATGTAGATAAAGGTGAATACGTGGAGTCAAAGAATCCCCAAATTGATGTAGGTGAGAACAGTATTCTCCGAAGAGATGAGAATCCTGCCAAATACAATGCCATGTTTGAGCGTCGTGCTAGCAAAGGCCAATGCTTCAATCAGCCATATCTGGGCACACGCGAGTGTTCGTGCTCCTTTAGATTGGTTAATCCGGAAGCGGAAGAACTTGATGCTCCTATCAGCGAAAATCGCGACCTGGGTATCATGCTCTATGACATGGACTTTGAGCAGAACTTGAAGAATCCACCAGCCATGTTCTATCGTGCCCAGATGGAGAATGGTGTTATTAATGTTCCACCTAAAGATAGCGAGGAGATTTTAAGATGATACTGAACGCACTATATGATTATTACCATCGCTGTGGTGATTTACCTCGAAAAGGAATGGAACTTAAAGAGATTGGGTTCCTGATTGTCATCGACAAAGAGGGGCATTTCCTTAGATTCGAAGACCGTCGAAAAGATAAAAAGCAAGCACAAACATTTCTTGTAAAGAAGCATGTCGGGCGTACAAGTGCAGTGGTAGCAAATTGTCTGTATGACAATAGCGGATACGTTTTTGGTTATTCAGATAAAGGCAATGTAACACCTCAATATCAGGCGTTTAAAGATAAAATTAAGGCTATATACCAGTCGCATCCACAAGATGAAGATATTATAGCGGTTAATAGATTTTATGTACAAGAGCAACAAGACGTTCTTGCACAGATGAAACAGGATCCTTTATGGTCTGATATAGAACGGAATTTAAATAAGAAATATTCTACTTTTTCGTTCCTTATTGAAGGTAACACTAAAATTGTAGCAGAGAAGGTTGAGCTATTAGATATTGAAGACAGTGAACCATCTAATGTTGGGCAGGTATGTCTCGTCTCTGGGAAAAGGGGAAAAACTGTAGAAACAACTACAGCTACCATGATACCAGGCAGTCAGGCTACTGCAAAGCTAGTCGCTTTTCAAGTTAGTTCTGGTTATGATTCTTATGGAAAGACCAAAGGCAGTAATGCGCCAATTAGTGAAGACGCTGAGTTTGCATATACCACAGCACTCAATCATCTGTTAGAGGCAAATTCTCGTAATAAGTTCATAGTGGGCTCGCGTACGTTCCTTTTCTGGGCATCCAAGAATGACGAAGCAGGAAAAGAGGTAGAAGAAAGTATTTTCAATATGTTTGGCTTTTCTGAGCAAGAAGATGACCCTAATAAGAATATAGAACAAGTTCGAAAAGTGTTCACAGCCATTTATTCTGGCGAGATAAAAACCACATCCGAGGATAAGTTCTATATTTTAGGTCTTGCCCCTAATTCTGCGCGAATAGCTGTGGTATATTGGGCTGAGATTCCATTAAGGGAATTTACTGGCACCATCTGCAAGCATTTCGAAGATATGACAGTTGTTGATACGCGCACAGAAAAGAAGCCATATATGAGTTTGCATAATATACTCAGCACGGTAACGCTTGGTGGTAAGGTGTCAGATGCGACGCCAAATCTGCCGGATGCTATAGTAAAGAGTATTTTCCAGGGTATCCCTTATCCACAAACCCTTTTTGCATCATGCATTCGTCGCATCCGTGCGGAGTCGGGCGATAAAGATAAGAATGCTGTGCATATCACTCGCGCAGCCATTATTAAAGCTTATTTAAATAGAATTGATAAAAATCAAATAATAAATGTTATGTTAGACAAAGACAACACTAACCAAGGCTACCTTTGTGGCCGTCTGTTTGCTGTGCTTGATAAGATTCAGGAAGAAGCAAACAATCAGCATTCCATTCGCGAACGCTACATGAATTCAGCCAGTTCAACACCTGCTGCAGTATTCTCTACTATTCTCAATCTCTCTAATCATCATGTGGAGAATTTGAAGAACGAAGGTCGAAAGATTTTCTTCGAGAAGTTGAAGCAGGAAATTATCAGCAAGATTGATGCAGATGGGTTCAAAGCACAATTGGATTTGCAAGATCAGGGGCGATTCTTTATTGGCTACTATCACCAGCGCCAGGACTTCTTTTTAAAGAGTGAAGATAACAACAATGAATAATAACTCAAAACAGATACAACTATGTCAGAATTAAAGAACAGAATCGATTTCGTTTACATCTTTGATGTACAGGACGGTAATCCCAATGGTGATCCCGATGCAGGCAATCTGCCACGTGTGGATGCAGAAACTGGTATGGGACTTGTAACAGACGTTTGTTTGAAACGTAAAGTGCGTAACTATGTACAAGTGGCTAAGGAGTGCGCCGCTGGCTATGATATCTTTATCAAAGAGAAAGCCGTTTTGAATACACTCATCGATGCTGCCCACGAGGAGGATACTGTAAAGACTGCTTCTGATAAGACTTCGGCAGCAAGAGACTTGATGTGTAAAAAATATTTTGACATTCGTACCTTTGGCGCAGTAATGTCAACAGGTAAGAATGCTGGCCAGGTTCGAGGCCCCATCCAATTCACTTTTGCCCGTTCTGTCGATCCTATTGCTGCTATGGAGCACTCAATCACTCGTATGGCAGTTGCCACTGAAAAAGAGGCTGAGAAGCAAGGAGGTGATAATCGTACCATGGGTCGCAAGGCCACTGTACCTTATGGCCTCTATGTTTGTCATGGCTTTATTTCTGCTAATCTTGCCCAGCAGACTGGTTTTACAGAAGAAGACCTGGCTTTATTCTGGGATGCACTCAAAAATATGTTCGATGTCGACCGCTCTGCTGCACGTGGACTGATGAGTGCCCAAAAGCTGATTGTCTTCAAACACGAATCTGTATTGGGCAATGCGCCAGCCAACAAACTTTTCGATTTAGTAAAGATTGAAAAGGTATGCGATGGTGCACCCCGTAAGTTTGAAGACTATAAGGTGTATGAAATCGAGAAAGACAAACTTCCAGCAGGTGTAACTGTCGAAGAAATGATTTAATCGTTTATGTCAGAAAGACGTATAATAAGAAACAGTACAGCCGAATTCCTGATATTTCAAGCAGAGGCGAAGGAACAGGGAATCGAAGTAATGTATGCCGAAGAAACAATTTGGTGTACTCAGAAAGCGATGGCTGCACTCTTCGATGTTGGAGTGCCTGCCATCAGCAAGCATTTGGCAAATGTATTTGAGACGGGTGAACTGAAAGAAGAGGCAACTATTTCCAAAATGGAAACAGTTCAACAAGAAGGGAATCGTGAGGTGAAACGAATGGTGGTTATGTATAAGCTCGATGCCATCATCGCTGTGGGCTATCGCGTGAACAGCATCCGTGCCACCCAGTTCCGCCAGTGGGCCACAAGCGTGCTTCGAGAGTTTGCCATCCGTGGCTATGTGCTCGATAGGAAGCGTATGGAGAACGGTGCCTTTTTAGGTGAGGATTACTTTGAGCACTTGCTGGCAGAGATTCGTGAGATTCGTCTTTCCGAGCGTCGCTTCTACCAGAAACTCACAGATATCTATGCCACCAGCATGGACTATAACAAGGATGCACCCACCACACGGCTGTTCTATAAGCGCATTCAAAACAAGATGCACTATGCTGTGCATCAGCACACGGCAGCAGAACTTATCATAGAGCGGGCCGATGCTGAAAAAGAGCATATGGGTCTAACCACCTGGGAGAATGCGCCTGATGGCAAAATAGTAAAAACGGATGTTTCTATCGCCAAGAATTATCTGAATGAAATGGAACTCGAAGATATGGGGCATATCGTAACCGCTGTACTTGATTTTGCCGAGAGCCGAGCCAAGCGCCATATCCCCATGACGATGGAAGACTGGGCCAAACGCATTGATTCTTATCTGAGCAGCGACGAGCGCCCCCTATTGGATCATGCAGGAAGCGTAACCCACGAAGAGGCTGTGCTTCATGCTGAAACAGAATTTGAGAAGTATCGCATTGTGCAGGACCGCCTGTTCCAGAGCGACTTTGATAAATTTATGGGTGAACTGCCATTTGAAGAGAAAGACTGACAAATACCGAAGTGGCGTATGTATTACGATGACGATCAGATGCTCATGTTGTCGGGGATTCAACACTATATGTTCTGTCCTCGGCAATGGGCTTTGATTCATATCGAGCAGCAGTGGGGTGAAAATCGTCTTACGCCAGAAGGGCAACTGTTACACCAAAATGTGGACAATCCTGCTTTTCGCCAAAAAAATGGCGATGTCATCACATTGCGCTCAGTTCATATCGCTTCGCATAGTTTGGGGCTATACGGCATCACTGATGCTATCGAATTGTTGCCATCTGAAGGCCCCATTAATGCCATTACTCATGAGCGAGACGAAGTGCATGAGCTGTTGGTGTAGTCGTCCCCTACATGGGGACGTGGATTGAAACTCCAAGTTCCCGGCTATTGGGTCTCTGCCAGTACTGGTCGTCCCCTACATGGGGACGTGGATTGAAACAGCAGGTCGTTGGCATTGGTGCCGTGGTGGAGTCCGTCGTCCCCTACTTGGGGACGTGGATTGAAACTACGAAGACCAGATAGCCAAGGCACAGCGCGACGTCGTCCCCTACATGGGGACGTGGATTGAAACTCCTGAGCTCCTACGACGACACACGCCTGGATGACGTCGTCCCCTACATGGGGACGTGGATTGAAACACCGCAGCCCAGTGGGAGGCTCTGAACTCTGGCAGTCGTCCCCTACATGGGGACGTGGATTGAAACTCTGACATGATGGAGGTGGACCACTATGACCCGGGTCGTCCCCTACATGGGGACGTGGATTGAAACCTAACGCTGACCGCTACAATCTTCGGCATCGACTAGTCGTCCCCTACATGGGGACGTGGATTGAAACGTGTGCCCTACACACAACAAGAAAGATGGCTCTGTGTCGTCCCCTACATGGGGACGTGGATTGAAACAACAGTATCGGCGACAACGAGAAGGAGAGCCGTATGTCGTCCCCTACATGGGGACGTGGATTGAAACATTGATGAATTTATCGAAAAGATCCTTCATGCCGTCGTCCCCTATATGGGGACGTGGATTGAAACTACATCGAGGACGGCGACGGCAACCCGACGGGCTTCGTCCCCCACACGGGAGCTAGTATGTTACCTGTATCGCCTTTCTTCCTTCAAAGTAACTGTGTTGTAGTCTTATTCTCTATTATCGTATAATTTGGTGCTATAATGATCATCGGTATTTCTGCTGGGCCAAGGCTCAAACTCCAGTTCCAACTCTATCCACTGGGGCGCATCCTCTGGTGTGGTGTTCTTCTGATTCGACACGCCTAGGCCTAACAGTCGGATTGGGTGGTTGTTAAACTCTACACTCTGCATCAGCTGCTTTGCCAATGGCAGTATATCATCCTTTGAGCGCAGAATGTGGTCAACGGTGATGCTACGGGTAATCTGCTGGAAATCAAGGAATTTGACCTTCAATGTCAAAGTGCGGCCTTCGAAGTCATTTTTCTCGATACGGCGCACAAGTTCCAGCACCGTGTGGTAGAGGTGGATGGTGACAGCGGCATTCTCACTGATATCCGTCTCAAAAGTCTGCTCGCAGCTGACAGACTTGCGTTCCCACTCGGAAATGACAGGACGATTATCGATGCCTCGCGAGAAATCATAGAACACCTGTCCCATCTTGCCGAACTCCTGCGTTAGCCGGCTCAATGACGTGTTTCTCAAATCCAACCCCGTAAAGATGCCCATGCGGTGCATCTTATCAGCCGTTTTCTGACCAACGCCCCATATCTTCTCCACTTTCAGTTGGGCAATAAAGTCCAAAGCCCTGTCGGGATGAATCACCGTCAAGCCATCAGGCTTGCGCCAGTCTGAGGCTATCTTCGCCAGGAACTTGCAGTAGCTTACACCTGCCGATGCTGTCAATCCTGTAACCTCACGGATGCGTTGTTTGATTTCTCTGGCAATATCCACCCCCAATTCAATGCCCCGCTTATTCTCGGTCACGTCAAGGAAGGCTTCATCGAGTGAGATAGGTTCTATCAGGTCTGTATAGTCGTGGAAGATTCCGTGCAACTGTGCCGATACTTCTTTGTATCGCAAGAAATGAGGCTCCACAATAATCAGCTGTGGGCATAGGCGTTTGGCCACCTGAATAGACTGTGCCGAATGCACCCCGAAGCGCCGGGCCTCATAACTAGCTGTAGACACGACACCACGTTCGGCATCGTGTCCCACCGCTATCGGTTTACCCCTCAGTTCAGGATTGTCGCGCTGTTCTACAGCTGCGAAGAACTGATCCATGTCCACATGGATGATCTTCGTCATGTCAATTGATCTTGTGCTTGCTCAATCTACGTTTAAGATTGTTGCATTTCGCGCAGAAGCTGTTTCTGACGCTCGGAGAGGTTTGAAGGCAACTTCACCTGGTAGGTGATAATGAGGTCACCAAAGGTGCCGTCGCCACGATCGTAGCCCTTGCCACGCAGACGCACCTTTGTGCCAGGCTGCGTCTCGGGCTTGATCTTCATCTTCACCTTTGAACCGTTTGACAGCGTTATCACCACCTCACCTCCCAAGAGAGCCGTATAGAGGTCGATGGCAACGTTAGCGTTCATCTCACCAGAATTCGTCCTAGCCTGACGGCTGAAACCTGAACTGCCTGAAGAGAAGCCCTGGAAGCCGCCAAAGCCTCCACCCTGATGGCCTTTACGGCCAAACAGATCCTCGAAAAAGCTGCTGAAACCGCCACCACCTCCGAAGCTAGAGAAATCGAAACCGCCAAAGGGATTGCCGCCACCGGCACCACCACCGAAGCCACCGAACTGATCAGCCTCCTTCCACTGTTCCCCATACTGGTCGTATTTCTTACGTTTCTCAGGATCGCCTATCACATCGTAAGCCTCCTGAAGCGCCTGGAATTTCGCCTGGGCCTTGGGATCGTCAGGATGCAAGTCGGGGTGAAACTGCTTGGCACGTTTCAGGTATGCCTTCTTGACATCCTTCTGTGGTATCGTCTTATCAACACCTAAAATCTTGTAATAGTCAATAAATGCCATAATTTAATCCTCCTATTCGTTAAAGTAAATATTCCATAAAAAAGACAGCAAAAACTGTACCAATGTTTGGTCGTCTGAAGAATTAATTGTATCTTTGCATCAAAATTATGCCAGTATGAAAAAAATCTTATTAACAACCATTGCCATCACAATGATGCTTTCAGCTACTGCACAGCCCACAACCAAGACAGTGAAGTTGAAGGTCGTTGAAACCAGCGACGTTCATGGACATTTCTTCCCTTACGACTTCATGGAGAAGAAACCTATCAAAGGAACACTTTCTCGTGCCAACACTTATATTAACAAGGAACGTGAGAAATACGGAAAGAATCATTTCCTGCTCATTGACAACGGAGATATTCTTCAGGGTCAACCTTGCGTTTACTGGTCGAACTATGTGATGCCGGAGAACGAAAACCTGGCAGCCTCGGTAATCAACTACATGCAGTATGACGCCGAGACGGTGGGTAACCATGATATCGAGCCTGGTCACAAGGTGTACGACAAGTGGATCCGTGAGGTGCGCTGCCCGCTACTCGGTGCCAACATAGTCAAGGAGGGCTCCGACGGTACAGCCAATCCCAAGAACATCTACACAGGCCTGCAGCCCTACTCCATCCATTACATCGACGGCGTGAAGATTGCCATCATCGGTATGCTCACGCCTGCCATCCCCAACTGGCTGACGGAAAACGTGTGGAAAGGCATGGAATTTGAGGAGATGACCAGCTGTGCCAAGAAATGGATCAAATATCTGAAGGAGGTGGAACATCCTGACCTGATCTTCGGACTTTTCCATTCAGGCAAGGACGGTGGCATCGTTGCCGACGGTTACGAAGAGAATGCAACGGCAGCTGTAGCCCGTGAGGTGCCCGGCTTCGATATCATCTTCTTCGGTCACGACCATCAGGTACACAATGAGTGGATTACCAACAAAGAAGGTCAGCAGGTACTGATCATCGACCCTTCCTGCTATGTGAAGAATGTGGCAGAAGCAGAGATTGAACTGACGTTCAACCAGGACAAACTCATTAACAAGGACATCAAGGGAGAGATTGTCAGCGTGCTCGATGAGCAGATCGACGAACAGATGGTCAGCCATTTCCAGAAAGACATCGACGCCGTGAAGACTTATGTAGACCGCAAGATCGGCCGCTTCGAGAACTCCATCTATACCCGTGAGAGTTTCTTCGGCAATTCGGCCTTTACCGACCTTATCCATGAACTGCAGCTGAAGATTACCGGTGCCGACATTTCGATTACAGCCCCCCTGTCGTTCAATTCTGTTATCCATGCTGGTGATGTAACTGTAAGCGACATGTTCAAACTGTACCGTTTTGAGAACCTGCTGCTTGTACTCCGCATGACAGGCGAAGAGCTTCTCAAACACTTGGAGATGAGCTATGATATGTGGACGAACCAAATGAAATCACCCGATGACCATATCCTGCTCCTCAGAGATGAAGACAGTGAAGACCAACAACGGGCAGGATTCAAATACTACACCTTCAACTTCGACTCGGCATGCGGTATCGATTATGAGGTAGATGTCACCAAGCCAGACGGCGAGAAGGTGAAGATTCTGCGCATGTCGAACGGCGAGCCCTTTGATGAGAAGAAATGGTACAAGGTAGCCATGAACAGCTACCGTGCCAATGGTGGTGGTGAACTGCTGACGCATGGTGCCGGCATCCCCAAGGATTCTCTGACAAGCCGCGTCATCTACTGTAGCGAGCTCGATCAGCGCCACTACCTAATGGAAGAGATTGAGCGTCAGGGGACTATTAATCCACAGCCTCATTCAAATTGGAAATTCATACCCGAGGAGTGGGCAAAGCCAGCTTTGGAACGTGACCGCATCCTGCTCTTTGGCAAGTAATCATCTTCAGTATTAACATCGCATGAAATACTATTTCGTATTCTGCAAGGAAGACTTGCTGCTGGAAAAGAAAGCTGACGGCAGTTACACAATTCCCTATCAGGAAGAGCCGCCGACAGAGGTGAAAGCTTGGACCAACATTCTGAATATCACGCCGATGGATGACGGCTCAGAGGTGAAGACCTACCGTATTGATGCCCCAATCACAGGTATCGGGAAATATGAGATGTGCGGACTGAGGCAGAGCTATTACAAACTGCCCAGAAACCTCTACCTCAAAGCCGGCAAATGCCAGGAACTGCTCTACTGGGATCAGAACACAAAATACTGTGGCGTTTGCGGTGCCCCGATGCGGATGGACACCGACATCTCCAAGAAATGCACTGAATGCGGGAAGGAGATATGGCCCCAACTGGCAACGGCCGTCATCGTACTCATCCACAAGGGGGATGAAGTATTATTGGTACGTGCGCGTAACTTCAAGCGCGACTTCTTCGGACTCGTTGCCGGCTTCGTGGAGACAGGAGAAACGCTGGAAGAGGCTGTCGCCCGCGAGGCGATGGAGGAAACGGGTGTCAGCATCACCAACATCCGCTACTTCGCCTCCCAGCCCTGGCCCTACCCCTGCGGCCTGATGGTGGGCTTCAACGCGGATTACGTCTCGGGTGACATCCACCTGCAGAAGAGCGAGATTGCCAAGGGCGGCTGGTTTAGGAAAGACAACCTGCCTAATATCCCGGAAAAGCTGTCGATAGCGAGAATGCTACTAGATGCTTGGCTGGAGCAAGAATAAAGGAGAACCGATCGGCTCTCCTTTTCTTTATTAATACTCTACAATTTGCATGGTCATCTCACCCCGATAGCCAATCACTGACTCAACAATATAACAGCTGGCGCCGTCGGGAATACATAACGTGGCATTAAAATGAATACCCTTGTCATCATGATGACTATACTCCATATTGGCTAAGATGGCTTCATCCAGGAAGTTCTTGGGCACAAACTTCTCATACATCTGTTTGCGGAAATCAGAAGAGAACAATCTCTGTGAACCCTGAAACACACTGATATGCATGATATTGTCGTAGTACACATTCTCTACCTCCATACCATCCTCATTATAGCTGCGTTTCGACACCTTGTATTTTGTAGGATTAATGGCTATATACCAATGGTAACGCGCGCCATCGTGATTCACGACTGAGTCAATCTTCACCTGATGGGTATAATTCAAGACCTTCGGCGTGTCGTGTACAAATTCATCCTCATCCACAGGATCGGTGCTCTTCTGAAGCTTAATCACGTCTCCATTATGATTCTTAAACCAAAACAGATGCTGCGTCTGTTTCACAATGGCATACGACGTTTCAGAACCTAAAACCAGCGAATCGGCATAAATGCGGAAATACGAAGGCATACTGGTAGAATCTGTATAGTAGATTGTGTCGCCCTGAACGCGGAATGACACATTACCATTATCCTCATCCAGCCATACACCCTGTAACAGAGATTTGGCCCCCTTATCCTCAGAGAGTGTTCCCGGCTGTCCACCTTGACGGTTACACCCCGTCAAGATGGCTGCCAACATGATTGTATATAACAGTTTCTTCATTTACCAATGCAGTGATACTCAAACTCGTTCTCTTCGAGTTCCTCTGTATCAAAGATGTTTCTTCCATCAATCACCAGCGGACGCTTCATCGCCTTCTTGATGACCCCCCAGCCCGGCAGACGGAACTCCTTCCACTCTGTGAGCAGCAAGAGAGCGTCAGCATCAAGCACAGCATCATACATATCGCGGCAATACGTCACGGTGTCACCGATACGACGCTTACACTCATTCATGGCTACTGGGTCGTAGACGCGAATGTTACAGCCTGCATCCAACAACTTTCCTATCATCACCAAAGCCGTAGATTCACGCATATCGTCGGTCTCAGGCTTGAACGACAGACCCCACATCGCAATCGTCTTACCTTTCAGTTCCTCTACGCTGCCATAGGCCTTGACGAGCTTCTCAAAAAGCACACTCTTCTGGTTCTCGTTGACTCGCTCTACCGCCTTCAGCACTTCCATAGAATAACCATTCTGATCGGCTGTCTTGATGAGTGCCTTCACATCCTTGGGGAAACAGCTACCGCCATAACCGCAACCGGCATAAAGGAACTTACGACCAATACGGGTATCGGAACCTATCCCCGCGCGTACCATATTTACATCTGCTCCAACACGCTCACAAAGATTTGCGATGTCATTCATAAACGAAATACGGGTAGCCAACATCGAGTTTGCAGCATACTTCGTCATCTCTGCCGAAGGAATATCCATGAATATCACACGGAAATTATTGATCAAGAACGGCTTATAGAGTTTTGTCAGCACCTTCTTGGCATGTTCACTTTCCACACCTACAACCACACGATCAGGCGACATAAAGTCCTTGATAGCATTACCCTCTTTGAGGAACTCAGGGTTGGAGGCCACATCGAACTCAATGTCAACATTTCGCTTCCTGAGTTCGTCCTCAATCGTCTTACGAACTTTCTTTGCCGTACCTACAGGGACGGTAGACTTAGTAACGACAACCACATATTTCTTCAGGTTCTCACCAATCGTCTTTGCTACCTGAAGCACATATTTCAAATCGGCACTGCCGTCTTCATCAGGAGGCGTACCTACAGCAGAAAAGACAATCTCAACATCGTCGAGAACAGATGCCAGATCAGTGGTAAACTTCAGACGACCTGCAGCAACATTCTTCTTAACTAACTCGTCAAGCCCCGGCTCATAAATGGGAATTTCGCCATTCTTCAAACGCTCAATTTTCTGTTCATCAACATCAACACATGTTACGTTCGCACCAGTATCAGCGAAACATGTTCCAGATACCAATCCTACGTATCCAGTTCCTACAATAGCTATATTCATATAATTGATAATAAATTGTTAATCAAACACTTCCGCATCTTTAAACGAGGGCTGCTTTAAATCTTTCTCGCTCGTCTGAACCTTCTGGGGATCAATCGGCCACTGAATGGCAAGGTCAGGATCATCCCAACGGATTCCTGCTTCAGACTGAGGTGCATAAGGATTATCCACCTTATACGTAAAGATTGCCTCTTCGCTCAACACGAGGAATCCATGAGCGAAACCTCTTGGAATGAAGAACTGGCGTTTATTCTCCTCACTCAGCTCCACCATAACATGTTTTCCAAAGGTAGGGCTCGACTTACGGATATCCACAGCCACATCAAGCACTTTCCCTTTGATAACACGCACAAGTTTTGCCTGAGCAGCAGCCCCTTTCTGAAAGTGGAGTCCGCGCAAAACACCAAAAGACGACTTTGACTCATTATCCTGAATAAAGTCAACTTTTCCCACATGTTCATTAAACTCTGCCTGTTTCCAAGCCTCCATAAAATAGCCGCGGGCATCATTAAACACCTTTGGTTCAATCACAAAAACACCCTCTATTTCAGTCTTTATATATTCCATATATTCTGAATTTTGGTGCAAAGATACAGCAAAAAAATCATAATACTGACATTTTAAGTTTCTTTTATTTGTTTATATCACAAAAAAGCCGTAATTTTGCACACGTGATTGAATTAGAAAGACATATTGAGATTCTTCTTCTAAACAACGATTGCGTCATAGTACCCGATTTGGGAGGGTTTATGGCGCATCACATTGACGCATGCTATGATGAATCCGACAATCTGTTCTTACCGCCCCAGCGCACTCTGGGTTTCAATCCACAACTCAAAATCAACGACTCCTTACTCGCCCAGTCCTATGTCGAAGCCTATGATATCAGTTATCCAGAGGCACTTCGGCGTATCGAAGACGAGGTGAGCGAGTTGAAGATGCACCTCAAGAACGAGGGTTCATACGAACTGAACGACATCGGCGTACTGACATTGAACGAAGACGGGAACTATGTATTCACCCCTTGTGAAGCCGGTATTCTCACACCGTCGCTCTACGGGCTCAGTTCTTTTGAACTGCAGAAAGTCTCAAAGCCTTCTGTTATCGTCACACCCCACGAGAAACCAAAGGAACAAGAAAATACCACCAAACTCTTACCGATAGATACCACCGGCAATGCCGAGGAAGAAGAGATTGACGACGAGGAAGATGTTGTCAAAATCAAATTATCTTGGATTCGTAATACGGTAGCCATTGCAGCCGTCTTGCTGGCCATCTTCCTTCTTGCACTCCCGACAGGTAAGACAGAGATGATGACTAGAACTATCAGCAATATTAACAATGGTCTACTCTTTGGGATGATGTCGAAAGACACGAACACCAGTAAGATAGAAATCAAAAAGAGTGACATTACAAAGATTCCCGCCAAACAAGACACAATCATTGAAAAAGATACTGTCAAAGTTATAATAGACAGCAAAACAGACTCTATAAAAAGAGGTTACTGCATCGTTCTCGCAAGCTATGTCAGCAAGCAGAATGCTGCAATGTTCATCGACATGCTAAAAGAGAAAGGACTTGACAGTGCTGAAATTTATATGCACAAAGACGTAAGGCGCGTGATTTACGGAAATTACAAGACACAAAGTGATGCCTACATAGCCTTACAGACAATTCACAAGAACAAAGGGCTCGAAGAAGCCTGGGTTTATAAATACCAATAAAAACATGAAGCGCGTACGTTGCCCGAAATGCGATCAATACATCACGTTTGACGAGACGAAGTATACGGCTGGTCAATCGCTTGTATTCAAATGTCCAGATTGTGGCAAGGAGTTTGGTATCCGCATCGGAGTGAGTAAATTACGTGAACGCCAGAAGGACGAGAACCCTGACGAACAAGCTAACGAGGAGGGCTGCGGTTCTATCGTTGTAATTGAAAACGTGTTCCATTACAAGCAAGTCATTCCTCTCCGTATGGGAGATAACATTATCGGCCGTTATCAAAAGGGGAACACTGCCAACACCACTTTTGAGACTGTAGACCCCAGTGTAGACCTGAACCATTGCACCATTACCGTCAGCCGTGACAAGCAGGGCAAACTGAAATATAGCCTGAAAGACAACAACAGCAATACCGGCACATTCGTGGACAATGTGGAGTTGAATCCCCGCGAACGTCGTATCATTGAAGACGGGACCCTCTTTACCATCGGCGCTACAAGCATTATTTTGCGAAGTGCTGGCAATAAAGACGAATAAAAATGCATCTTTTTTTTGTACCTTTGCCAAAAAACGGCTTAGTTACTCCATATCAGCAAAAAAAAGAATAAATTCTTTTGTTTTGCGCTCGATTTTTCGTAACTTTGCGCCTTGAAATTTCAAAGTACAAAAAGAATCAATGGAAACGACAGCAATTTTGCTTCTACACTGCCCTGACCAACAGGGTATCATTTCGGAAGTAACTAAGTTTATCACCGACAACCGAGGAAACATCGTCTATCTTGACCAATACGTAGACAAGGTAGATGGCATGTTCTTCATGAGAATAGAATGGGAACTCGAGGGATTCCTTATTCCTCGCGATAAACTCTACGAATATATTACCACCCTCTATGCCCAGCGCTATAAGATGAAGTTTAGTCTCTACTACAGCGATAAGCGTCCACGCATGGCGATCTTCGTATCCAAGATGAGTCATTGTCTTTACGATCTGCTTGCCCGTTGGAAGGCCGGAGAATTCAATTGCGATATTCCCTGTATTGTCTCCAACCATGAGGATCTGCGGTACGTAGCAGATCAATTTGGTATTCCCTATTACGTTTGGAGTATCAAGAAGGACCACTCCAACAAGGAAGAGGTAGAGAAGGCTGAGATGGAACTGTTGAAGAAGGAGGATATCTCATTCATCGTCTTGGCTCGCTATATGCAGATCATCAGCGACGAGATGATAGCCGAATATCCGCATCACATTATCAATATACACCACTCGTTCCTCCCCGCCTTCATTGGCGCCAAGCCGTATCACCAGGCTTACGAACGTGGCGTGAAGATCATTGGAGCAACCAGCCACTATGTAACTGCCGAACTTGACGCAGGACCAATTATCGAGCAGGACGTAACCCGTATCACTCACAAGGACACCCCTGAGAGTCTGGTGCTTAAAGGGAAGGATCTGGAGAAGATTGTACTTTCTCACGCTGTATCGAAGCATATCCAGCGCAAGATCCTCACCTACAAGAACAAAACCATTATATTCAGTTAAATCACAATTCAAGCATGAATGTTGCGATTGTAAAATATAACGCAGGAAATATCTATTCGGTAGTTAATGCTCTTCGTCGTATGGGAATTGAACCTATATTGACTGACGATGCAGAACTGCTGAGGAAAGCCGACCGCGTGTTGTTCCCTGGGCAAGGTCATGCAGGTGAAGCGATGGACTATCTGAAGGCCCGTCGGCTCGATGAGGTTATCCGTGACCTCCGTCAACCCGTATTCGGCATTTGTGTAGGGCAGCAACTGCTCTGTCGGCACTCAGAAGAGGGCAATGTCGATTGTATTGGTATCTTTGATGCTGAAGTGAAACGTTTCCAACCCGAGCGCCACGAAGATAAGGTGCCATGCATGGGCTGGAACCAGCTCTACGATACCCGTTCACCTCTGATGCAAGGTATTGAGGGCGGCTACGTGTATTTCGTCCACAGCTATTATGTGCCACTATGTGAAGAGACTATCGCTAAGGCAGACTATATACTGCCCTATTCAGCTTCAATGCACAAGGACAATTTCTATGCCTGCCAGTTCCACCCTGAAAAGAGTGGCAAGGTGGGTGAACGTATCTTAAAGAACTTTTTGGAACTATGATAGAACTGATTCCCGCCATCGACATCATCGGAGGGCAGTGCGTACGACTGACCAAAGGCGACTACGACCAGAAGACGGTCTATCGCAACTCTCCTGCCGAAGTAGCCAAGGAGTTTGAGCAGATAGGTTTCAAGCGTCTGCACGTAGTCGACCTTGATGGAGCAAAATCCAGGCATATCGTCAATGAGCAGGTGCTGAAAGCTATTACCGCTGAAACGAACCTCGTCGTAGATTTCGGTGGTGGTATCAAGACCGATGCAGATATCGAGAAAGCCTTTTCTGCAGGAGCCTCCATGGTAACAGTTGGTTCTATAGCCGTTACTGACCCCGATCGTTTCATGGGATGGCTCGAGAAATATGGTGCATCGCGTATCATTCTTGGTGCTGACGTGCGCAATGGCAAGATCAGCATCAACGGCTGGAAAGAGGATTCTGGTGAGGCCCTCCTGCCATTCATGAAGAAATATATCGATGCTAGTGTGCGTAACGTGCTCTGTACTGAGATATCTAAAGACGGCACCCTGGCAGGACCGGCTATCGACCTCTATAAGGAGATGATGGCTACCTATCCAGAACTCCATCTTATTGCAAGCGGAGGGGTTTCCTCCATCGACGACATCAAAGCCCTTGAGGCAGCAGGCATCCCTGCCGTCGTCTTTGGTAAGGCCATCTATGAAGGTAAAATTAATTTAAAAGAATTATGGGACTGGCAAAACGCATCATACCCTGTCTAGACGTTAAAGACGGTGAGACCGTCAAGGGCACGAACTTCATAAACCTGCGTTCTGCAGGTGATCCCGTGGAATTAGGCAAGACCTACAGTGAGCAGGGTGCCGACGAACTGTGCTTCCTCGATATTACCGCTTCGTTTGAGGGTCGTAAGACGTTTACGGAGATGGTAACACGTGTTGCACAGGAGATCAACATCCCCTTTACAGTGGGCGGAGGCATCAACGAACTCGCTGATGTAGAGCGGCTGTTATATGCCGGCGCTGACAAAGTAAGTGTCAACTCTGCCGCCATCCGTCGTCCGGAACTCATCAGTGAGATTTCAAGCCGTTTCGGCTCTCAGGTCTGTGTCTGTGCCATCGATGCCCGTTTAGACTCTGACGGATGGCACTGCTATCTGAAAGGCGGTCGCGAACGTACAGAACGAGGGCTGTTTGAATGGGCTCACGAGGCACAAGAACGTGGTGCCGGAGAGATTCTCTTCACCTCAATGAATCACGACGGCGTGAAAGAAGGCTATGCCAATGAGGCATTGCGTGAACTGGCCGACAACCTATCCATCCCTATCATTGCCAGTGGTGGTGCCGGCTGTAAGGAACATTTCCGCGATACATTCGTCGACGGTCATTCTGATGCAGCCCTAGCTGCCTCGGTCTTTCATTTCGGCGAGATACCCATCCCCGAACTCAAGCAGTATTTGAAATCAGAAGGAATTAACGTAAGAATATGAAAATAGATTTTGAGAAAAGCGGCGGTCTGGTACCAGCCATAATCCAAGACGCCACAACAAAGAATGTATTGATGCTGGGCTATATGAACCAGGAAGCCTACGATAAGACTATAGCCACCAAGAAGGTGACTTTCTGGAGTCGATCACGTAACTGCCTTTGGACAAAGGGAGAAACTTCTGGTAATTTCCTCCATCTTGTTGACATCATGGTCGACTGTGACAACGATACCCTGCTTGTAAAAGCCAACCCTGACGGTCCGACCTGTCATACGGGTACCGATACTTGCTGGGGTGAAGATAATACAACCAACCCCCTACTCTTCCTCACAGAGCTGCAGAATTTCATAAATACCCGCCATGAAGAGATGCCAGAAGGCAGCTATACCACAAAACTGTTTAAAGACGGCGTAAACCGTATCGCGCAGAAGGTAGGTGAAGAGGCACTTGAAACCGTTATTGAAGCCTGCACAGGCACCAACCAACAGCTCTCATACGAAGCTGCTGATATGTTGTATCACCTCATCGTATTGCTTACTAGCAAGCACATGCGTATTGAGGACATTGCGGAAGAACTCCACAAGCGCCACGATCCCGAATGGGACAAGAAGCGAAGGGAGGCAAAGGCAAAAGGTGAAATGAAATAAGCGTTAAAACTCACAAGCAAACATTCGCAACATGCTGATCAGCTACAAAAATGCAAATATCTACCAGCGACATGGTATCTGTGTGCTGAAGAACGTAACTTTCCAAGTTCAGGAAGGTCAGTTTATCTATCTTATAGGACGAGTCGGTTCCGGTAAGACAACCTTGATGAGAACGCTCTATTGCGAGTTAGATGTCGACGAGGCTGACGAAGCAACCGTGCTAGGGCACGACCTGCTGACCATACGGCGCAAGGAGATTCCTGCACTTAGAAGGGAAATGGGTGTTGTATTCCAGGATTTCCAGCTTTTGGCAGACAGATCGGTCTACAAGAACCTGGAATTTGTTCTGAAAGCTACCGGATGGAAGAAGCGTGACGGAATAGAGGAACGTATAGAAGAAGTGCTGAAAGCTGTCGGCATGGAAGACAAGGCCAGTCAGATGCCATTCGAACTCTCTGGTGGCGAACAACAGCGTGTCGCCATAGCCCGAGCCATTCTCAACAAGCCAAAGCTTATTCTCGCCGATGAGCCAACAGGAAATCTTGACCCAGAGACATCCGACGAGATCATCAAGCTTCTTTTCCGCTTTGCTGACGAAGGAACTGCCGTGGTGATGGTTACCCATAATCTGCCACTTATTAAAGAACATCCAAGCATCACCTACCGCTGTCAGGATGCCCAAATGGAGGATGTCACCAATGACTTCCATCACTTAGTCATCGTTGACGACACCCCAGATCCCGACGAGACGAAGGTCCGCTATTCTGAACGCGAAGAAATCTGAAATAAATAATAATAAAAAATACGTTTATGAAAGTAATGAAATTCGGCGGCACTTCCGTCGGTACCCCACAGAGAATGAAAGATGTAACCAATCTGGTTACAAAGTCTGGAGAACCTGTTTTCGTCGTCTTGTCTGCAATGTCGGGAACAACCAATTCTCTCGTTGAGATTTCTGATTATCTCTATAAAAAGAATCCCGACGGTGCGAACGAGGTTATAAACCGTCTGGAGCAGAAATACGCCAAACATGTTGAAGAACTATATAGCAAGGACGAGACGAAAGCCATTACCAACGACTTCTTGCGTGGAGAGTTTGAGTATCTCCGTTCTTTTACCAAGGAATTGTTTACCAGTTTTGAAGAGAAGAGCATCGTTGCCCAAGGTGAGATAATCTCTACGAACATGGTGGTGAACTACATGAAAGAGCTGGGTATCAATGCTGTACTCGTCAATGCGCTCGATTTCATGCGTACAGATAAGAATTCAGAGCCAGACCCTGTATACATTAAGGAAAAACTGAAAGCTATTCTTGCTGAAAACGAAGGTGCTCAGATATATCTCACCCAGGGATTCATTTGCCGTAATGCCTACGGAGAAATCGATAACCTACAGCGTGGTGGTTCGGACTACACAGCATCCCTTATCGGTGCTGCTATCAATGCCGAGGAAATACAAATCTGGACCGATATCGACGGTATGCACAACAATGATCCTCGAGTAGTAGACAAGACAGAACCCGTCCACCAGCTTCATTTCGAAGAGGCAGCCGAGCTTGCCTACTTCGGTGCTAAGATCCTCCACCCCACCTGTGTGCAGCCTGCCAAATATGCTGGCATTCCCGTACGTCTGCTGAACACCATGGATCCCGATGCAGAGGGTACCACTATTTCCAACAAGACCGAATACGGAAAAATCAAGGCTATTGCCGCAAAGGATAATATCACAGCCATCAAAATCAAGTCTAGCCGCATGCTCCTGGCTACGGGATTCCTTCGCAAGGTCTTCGAGATCTTTGAGAGTTACCAGACGAGTATAGACATGATTTGTACTTCAGAGGTTGGAGTGTCTATGAGTATCGACAACTCAGCTCATCTGGGTGAGATTGTAGACGAGTTGAAAAAATACGGCACTGTGACGGTAGATACAAACATGTGTATTATTTGCGTTGTTGGTGATCTCGACTGGTCGAATATCGGTTTTGAATCCCTTGCTCTCGACGCCATGAAGGATATTCCTGTCCGTATGGTCAGCTATGGTGGTTCTAACTACAACATTTCATTCCTCATCCGCGAGGAAGATAAAAAACGTGCCCTTCAGAGCCTGAGTGACACGATATTCAACAAATAACCCCCAGATCAACACAACACAATATAAAACTGATATGGCAAAAGGAAAATTTCCCGTAGAGAAGTTGCAGTCTATAGAGACGCCATTCTACTACTACGACGTAGAACTGTTGCGCCAGACTCTCCGCACGATCAATGATGAGGCTGGTAAACACGAGGGATTCGTCGTACACTATGCTGTTAAGGCTAACGCCAACCCCCGCATTCTTCGGATTATCCGTGAGGCGGGGCTAGGTGCTGACTGTGTTAGTGGAGGTGAAATCGAAGCCTCCGTCAAGGCTGGCTTCCCTGCAGGGAAAATCGTCTATGCTGGTGTAGGCAAAAGCGACTGGGAGATCAATACCGGACTCGACAATGACATTTTCTGCTTCAATGTTGAGAGTATTCCAGAATTGGAAGTCATCAATGAACTGGCAGCCTCCAAGGGCAAGATTGCACGTGTCGCCTTCCGCCTTAATCCTAATGTTGGTGCCCATACCCATGCAAACATCACAACGGGACTTGCCGAGAATAAGTTCGGAATCGCCATGCGCGACATGCTGACGGTTATTGCCGAAGCCGACAAACTAACTAACGTGAAGTTCGTGGGACTGCATTTCCACATCGGCTCCCAGATTCTTGACATGGGTGATTTTGAAGCACTCTGTAACCGCGTCAATGAACTGCAGGACGAGTTGGAACGTCATCGTATTCGCGTGGAGCATATCAATGTCGGTGGTGGACTCGGCATCGATTATGAACATCCCAACCGTCTTGCCATCCCCGACTTTAAGGATTATTTCAATACCTACGCTAAGAAATTGAAGTTACGCAATGGCCAGACACTGCACTTCGAACTTGGGCGTGCTGTCGTGGCACAGTGCGGTTCACTTATAACGCGTACCTTATATATAAAAGAAGGAGCACTAAAGAAGTTTGCTATTGTCGATGCGGGCTTTACTGACCTTATCCGCCCCGCCCTCTATCAGGCATACCATAAGATTGAGAACGTTACGAGTGAAGAACCCAATGAGACATACGATGTTGTGGGGCCGATCTGTGAGTCTACCGATGTCTTCGCTAAGCAGATTGACTTAAACCGTACCCATCGGGGCGACTTGCTGGCAATCCGCTCTGCTGGAGCCTATGGTGAGATCATGGCCTCACAATACAACTGTCGTCGTCTGCCTATCGGTTATATGAGTGATGATTTATAAATAGTCAAAATAATAATGAACACAAGCGAGCGTAAATACTCTATCGTCATGACCTGTTACGACCAAGCTACTGAGCTTGAGTCAAACTTGCCCGCCTTCCTTACCCAGGAATATGAGCGGGGATATGAAGTCATTGTGGTCAATGAGTCATCAACAGATCAGACGGAAGACGTACTAAAATTGTTCAAGAACAACTATCCTCACCTTTATACTACCTTCTTGCCAAAGCCAAACATGTCGCTTTTTCGCAAAAAATTTGCCTTTAACATCGGAGCGAAAGCAGCTAAGAATGAATGGATTATATTCACAAACATCAACAACGTGATTGTTGCAGACGACATTCTAAAAGCTGTCAATGACAACTTAACAGATGATTCGCAACTCACAATTGGCTACCACGTCAATAAGGGCATCCGCCTGCAGTCTTTTGTAAGTCTCAGTGATGCTGCACCCTTTATCATCAAAGGCGAACGTCGACTCAGCCATATCATAAACAGGAAGCACTTCAAGTTTACTTGGGGCCGCTACGATTTTATTATTATACGCAAGAACGACGTAGTCGAAATGTTACAATTATTTGAGCAGAAGGTTTCAGCCTCCAAACTCTTAAGCATCAGACTCCAGATTCTGGTTCGGAATCTGTTCCTACATTCCACTACTACACTTCTGGTTACGACATAAAGTTCCCAAATAACGACGAAAGTTCATGAAAGTACTGCATATCTATCCCAAATCCGACGAGTTGATACAACGCCATGTTGCATTACTCGCCGAGGGTATGCGCCAAAGTGCTGATGTAAGGTTCACCGACAGTAATGCAGCCTTTCGTACAATATTCCAGGAACAACAGCCAGACATTGTACACTGCCATGGCTGTTGGCATTATTCACTTGCCAGAGCTGCACAAACAGCTCGTCGCCGTGGTGCACGTGTAGTCCTTACCCTTCACGGCCAACTTGAACCCTGGGTTACAAGCGAGAAACCTATACAGGACAAATTTGGCAAGACTCTTCTCTGGCAGAAAGCCTACATAGAGCAAGCCTACGCTGTAATCACCCTCGGCAAACTGGAACGCAGTAACCTCCTAGAAATGGGTTGGAACCGCCGTGTTGAAGAGATACACAATGCTGTTACCACCAATACCATCACCACTGCAGAGATGTGTTCAAAGACATTCGCCGTCTATCAGAAAGTGATTGATTCTAACACGCTCGAAGCTCTAGATGAACGTAATCTCGAAGCCCTCAGTACAATCATAAAAGCAGGCATAACAGGTGATAAGCGCTGGTGCAGTTCACTCGATGCGTTACAATACCCACAGAATCTCGATTGGCGGCGACTTCTTGTTTATGCAGAACATGAGCATATACGCAACTATGTAGACTATGGTATCAGCATCCTTGGTCTTTCTACACCTGCTATTGACACAGACCGTATTGGAGCCTATTTCCCTGATAATTATATTAAGCCACAATCGCTCAAAGATGTCATTGGCGATTATGAGGGCAATGAGACTGATTACCTCCTTCGGATGATCCGTCAACTGCAGAAGCAGCCTTTACTGCTACACATGATTGAACTAACCCGTGAGTTGATGCGCGATACCGTCAACGACGAGTTACTCGCAGAGGCTCTTGACAATAAGAAACTTACTAACTTCACTCGCAGTCTGATACAGGTACTCAGCGAACAGACTGGTCTCGATGAGGGTTATATGCCACTGCCCCCAGCAGACAACCGACTGACAGGACGAATACGCAAACAATTGGCAAACCACTTAAAAATATGACAACTACCCATTACGACATTGAGGCGGACATGCATTATCTGCAGCTGCTGTCCCAGACATTTCCCACGATTGCCGATGCATCTACCGAGATTATCAATCTCGAAGCCATCATGGCACTTCCCAAAGGTACGGAACATTTCCTTGCTGATATTCACGGAGAGAGCGGTGCCTTCCAACATGTTCTGAAAAATGCTTCTGGAAACATCAAAAGAAAGGTCAATGAACTCTTCGGCAATGACATACGCGAGTCAGAGAAGAAAGAACTCTGCACTCTCATCTATTACCCAGAACAGAAACTGGAACTTATCAAGGCTCGCGAGGAAGACCTTGAGGACTGGTATCGGATCACTATCCACCAACTTGTAAAAGTCTGCCGCGATGTCTCTTCGAAATATACCCGTTCCAAGGTGCGCAAATCACTTCCTGAAGAATTCTCTTACATCATTCAGGAACTCCTACATGAGAGTCTTTCAGACAGCGACAAAGCTGCTTATGTAAGTGTCATTGTCAACACAATCATCTCCACTGGGCGTGCCGACGACTTTATCGTCGCTATCTGTAATGTTATCCAGCGGTTGGCAATCGACCAGCTCCATATCCTCGGTGACATCTACGACCGTGGTCCTGGTGCCCATATCGTTATGGACACCCTCCGACAATACCATGCCTGGGATATCCAATGGGGTAACCATGATATTCTGTGGATGGGAGCCTCTGCCGGCAATGATGCTTGTATCTGCAATGTATTGCGTTTATGTCTACGCTATGCAAATCTGGCTACAATCGAGGAATACGGCATTAACCTCGTGCCTCTCGCAACATTTGCCCTTGAAGCTTATGGCAATGACCCATGCGAGGAGTTCCTGCCGAAGATCCTGCCAGGCAACGATATGGACGAGAAGACACGACAGCTTACTGCCAGGATGCACAAAGCCATTGCCGTCATTCAATTCAAGGAGGAAGCAGCAATCATCAAGCGCCATCCTGAGTGGTCGATGGATGACCGTTGCCTATTTGAGCATATCGACTATGAGAAAGGTGTATGCACCATTGACGGTAAAGCTTATGAGATGAAGAGTTGCCACTTCCCGACAATCGACCCTGCAAATCCCAATGCGCTTACCACCGAGGAAGCTGACCTCATGCAAAAGCTCCATCACTCCTTTCGCATCTGTGAGAAACTTAAGAAACATATCCGGACCTTACTTTCTCATGGTTGTATGTACACTGTTAGTAATTCGAACCTCCTCTTCCACGCCAGCTGTCCCCTCAACGATGACGGCTCACTAAAGACTGTAGAGATCTATCCTGGTAAATCATATAGTGGCAAGGATTTGATGCACAATATCGGCATGATGATTCGTGCAGCCTTCGAGGCTCAGTCCGACGAATATCCCCGCGACTATGCCAGAGATTACTTCCTATACCTTTGGTGTGGCAAGGACTCTCCCCTCTTCGACAAGTCGAAAATGGCGACCTTCGAGCGCTATTTCCTTAGTGATAAGGACACCTTTAAAGAAGAAAAGGGTAACTATTTCAAGCTGCGCGACTCTGCTGAGGTTTGCGATCGCATCCTGGATGCCTTTGAGGTAAAAGGGCAGAACCGTCATATCATCAACGGTCACGTACCTGTCCATGCCTCCAAGGGCGAAAATCCCATCAAAGCAGGTGGACGTCTGATGGTGATTGATGGCGGTTTCTCAGAAGCTTACCATCATGAGACAGGCATAGCTGGCTATACACTTGTCTACCATTCACGTGGTTTTCAACTTGTGCAGCATGAACCGTTCACCTCACAGCGCGATGCCATCGTCAGGGAGACAGATATCAAATCCACTACTCAGATTGTCGAGATGTCAGCCCATCGCATGCTTGTTGCAGATACTGATAAGGGTGAGGAACTGAAGCGTCAAGTTACAGACCTTAAGAAACTGCTCTATGCTTATCGTCATGGAATCCTAAAAGAACGTCGCCGATGAAACACTATCTGCTTGCTTTCTATCTCGTTTTGTCCTGTCTTAATGGATATGCAGGAAACCGCACCTACAATACCCAGGTGAAGTCACTACAGGCTGTGGTCAACCAAGATTGGCTTTCCCCCTGTGTGATGCGTCTTCATGGAGACGATATTCTCCACATCGCTTTCGATGAGCTCTCCCACGACTACCATCGTTACATCTATCGCCTTGAACATTGCGAAGCCGACTGGTCTTCCTCAGAGGAACTTCTCGAGAGCGATTGGCTTGAGGGCTTCAACAACAATGTCATTGAGGATTTCGAGCATAGTATTAACACGACTGTACCCTATACCCACTACAGATTCTCATTACCAAACGCTCAGTGTCGCCCGACATTAAGCGGCAACTATCGTCTCAGCATTATTGATGACGACCTTCAGGAAATTGTAGCATCTGTTGAATTCATGATTTCCGAACAATCGATGATTCTCTCAATGGCTGCCTCATCGAATACTGATCGCGACACGAATCTCAATCACCAACAAGTCACCTTTGGACTACGTTACGGTGACCAACTAGTCACAGACCCATCCTCTCAAATACAGACCGTCGTAATGCAAAACGGCCGTGAAGATACCTGGCAGTGGAACGTACCACCCAGTGCTATCAGGCATCTTGGTATGGAATGGCACCATCGGAAGGAACTCATCTTCGATGCAGGTAACGAGTACCGCAAGTTTGAAATTCTTGACACCTCCCATCCAACAATGGGCATTGAACGCATCACATGGGACGGCACAGCATATCAAGCTTTTCCCTGTCTTAGCGAGCCACGACCTAATTACCTATACGATGAAGATGCCAACGGTGCCTTTTATATTCGTAACAGCGATAACCGCGACAATGATATTACAAGCGACTACGTATGGGTTAATTATTGGTTGAAGACCCCATTCGTCAAGGATGGAGACATTGTTATCGATGGTCATTGGACTACTGACGACCCAGAATCGTACGTTATGACTTACGATCCTGACCAACGGCTTTATTCCGCAAAAATCTTACAGAAACAAGGCTATTATTCATATCAATATCTTTGGGTAACACCCGACGGCACTTCCCATCCTCTGCCCTCAGAAGGCAATTTCTATCAGACAGAGAACCGCTATCAAGCCCTTGTTTATTTCAAAGGCACTGGCGAGCGTACGTGGCGTCTGACTTCCTATAGCCAAATTACACTCCGTTAGTTTGCCTCTCCTTTACGGGTTTTCTTCTGTTTCCTGAATTCTTTGGGAGTCATTTTCGTCTGTCCGAAGAAAGCCGCAATAAAGTAGTTAGGTGTTGAGAAGCCGCAAGCTTCCGCGATTGCGTCAATCTCCATATCTGTCGTGTCCAACAGTTCCTCAGCTTTCTTCAACATCATCTTGCGCACTAGAGTCCGAGGGCTTTTAAAGATATTCGACGTAATCAACTGATAGAAAGGTTTTACTTCCATAGCTGCCGCATTACTCAATTCACGCATGGTCAGCTCAGAGGCCGACTTATTCGACACCAATGGCAACATACGTTCCATCACCTCCACAAACTGAGGAGACAAATCGCTCTGCGGATCAGCACTCACACCGTAAACCTCTTCATGCAACGGTTCCAAAAGATCCATACCACGTTGCGTACAACGGTCGGCAAACATCTTGACACGTTTGATAATGCCGCGCTCCTCGCTATCTCGCATTGTGCGCATCTTTGCATTACTTAGATAGTAATAGGCATTCAACGCTAGCAGCGCAAGTAGAACCATCCAAAACAGCACCATTACACCCGTTGTGCGCCACCACGGCTCGTTCACATTCACAATCCATTCGTAGGGCACTGTCTTCCACTGGTCAGGCACCATCGAAGCCTGTACCTCTATTGAATAGGTTCCTGGTTTCAATGATATCAGAGGTAGATGCAACTGTCCTTGAGAGTCAACAAGACCTTTTGAATTATGACGCGAAAGCATCCGCCATGTGTTGTCAAGGCCATTCACACGGACACGATAATACGTCTGCTGCGGACGAAAATAGTTAAGTGCTGAAAAAGTTAGAGTGACAGAATTCTGGTCATAGTTCAGATTGAATTCCTTCGTGCGGGAGATTGCTTTCTCAAGAATTACATTTCCATCGAGTTCCTGCCCTGAACGTAGGTCAATGCCATTCACCATTACACGAATCAGTTTCGGATAAGTGTCAAAGTGTTGCCTACTTGAAATAGTCTTCATTTTCAGCGGATTAAATATCAGCACATGATCCAGCATCTGCATAACAATGGTACTATCCTCCAGGACCATCGAACGTCCATTGACAAATGATTCGCTCGGAATATTATCCCACTGATTATAGCTGTTAATATAGCGAAGTTTGCCTTCTTCCTTAAAGATAAGACATGACAATCCATAGCTTGTACCCACCCATATATTGTGGAAAACATCCTCTACCACTGAGTGAATCACGTTGTTCAGCAATCCGTCTTGACGTGTAATCACCTGTGGAAGATTATCCGAAGGACGTTTGTAACAATGCAGCCCCGTCGAAGTGCCTACCCAAGTCCAGCCTCTAGAGTCCATAAACACACAATTCGCAGGTCGGCCTCTGAAAAGGGTCTGGGGGTGCAACTCACGATCCATTCTAGCCGCCAGATCAACGGCTCGCTTATCTGTCCAAGGCAGCAACTCAAAAGGTGTATTATTCGGTCTGGCATAGAGTAGGCCACGTTTCTCCGTGCCTGCCCACATCCCCCCTTGCTTATCGAAAGCAATCGCATTGATGTCCGTGAGCAATTTCTCGCCCGAATTCATCTGTAACTTTTCAATATGTTCCTTTTTCCCTGTCAGGCAATTATACGTCCAGTAGCCGTAAGAACAAGGAACATAGAGCAGGGAGTCCCCGTCAAATGCCATATTATTCAATTTGTAGGGAGTTTGCATCAGTGTTTCCCACTGCCATTTCCCGATTTCAAAACGCATCAGAATACCTTCGCTGCTACCATTGCGAATCTGATAGGCCATTGTGCTGTCAACATACAGCACCGAGGTGTTACCATATCGCTTCTGAAGCTGTTTATCGTAGGAAAATACCTCATGCAAAGAGTTTCCTGTCTTCAAATCAACCACGGATAATAGTCCGTTGTCATAGAACAGCATCAAGTATTTATCCTGATACACCTCTAAGTCCTGCAGATTACGCCCACGCTTTAGCTCGTAATAACGTTTTGATTCTACATTGAAAAGTCCACGTTTTGTCAAAAGCCATACCACATTCTGACCATCCACAAACAGATCAGTCACCTTGCCTTCCACGCCAAATGTGCGGAAAATCTCCTCGATAGAGGCCACAAAACTCTCCGTTGTCAGGTTCACACAGGTTACGTCGCCTCTATCTTTCAGCCAAATATGATGATATTTGTCAAAATAGAGATGGTAGTTGCCTTTATAGTCTTTCAGCGGAAACAGGTTCTCACTACTTGGGTCGATATACGCAAATTTTACACCATCGAAAAAGTTGATTTGACCCATGGTTGTTATTACCAGACGGCCCGTCTTTGTACAGGTTACTGTCTGTGCACTATTGTCTGCCAGGCCATTTGCTGCATTGTACACATAAAAACGATTGTCGTTGGCCGACATCGCAACAGGCGATGCTAGCAAAAGACTCATTAACAGAGCCATAATAACCGTTTTTAACTTCATCTTATACGCTTTAGGTTATTGATGTTGCAAAATTACGAAAAAAAACGTCTATCACCAAATTTTATTCGAAAAATTTGGAAATATCACAAATCTTTCGTATATTTGCAGCATCCTAAAACTAGCATCAATAATGAAAAGACGACTCACTTTCATGGTTGCGGCGATGGTATCGTTGGCAGCCACAGCAACCAACATCACGGGAAATTATGAAATCCCCAAAGTACCTGATTGGGCTAAGAAAGCTGTTTTTTATCAGATTTATCCTCAAACTTTTTACGACTCTGACGGAGACGGTATCGGAGATTTGAAGGGTATTATCAGTAAACTCGATTATGTTAAGAGCCTTGGCGTAGATGCCATTTGGTTCAACCCTTTTTTCGACTCACCTTTCAACGATGCAGGCTATGACATACGCGACTACTACAAGATAGCACCACGTTATGGCACTAACGACGATGCCCGTCTACTTTTCGAAGAAGCCCATAAACGCGGTCTGCGCGTCATCTTCGACTACGTCATCAGCTACACCGCCATTGACCATCCTTGGTTTGTGGCATCACAAAAGCAAGAGCCTAACAAATACTCCAACTATTACATTTGGACAGAGACGAACTGGGTAGATCCCCCAATGGAATTTGCCGGCCAATTTGTTAAAGGCTATGGTCAGCGTAACGGACAGTTCATGCGCAATTTCTATTGGTGTCAGCCTGCGCTGAATTTTGGCTTTGCCAATCCTGATCCTAACCAGAAATGGCAGCTTCCCACCAATCATCCCGACGTGATGGCAATGCGTGAAGATTTGAAAAATGTGTTGCGTTTTTGGATGGATATGGGTGCCGACGGTTTCCGTGCAGACATGGCTGGCGCACTCGTCAAAACCCGTCGGGTAAGAGGCAACGAACAATTCTTCAACACCAACGAGAACGAGACAAAACTTTTTTGGCGCGAGATACGCCAGCTGCTTGAGAAGGAATACCCCCACGGTTTCATGGTGGCCGAATGGTCATATCCTGCCGATGCACTCGACAACTGTTTTCACGTTGACTTCTTCCACTGGTTCAAGGGCTATAACGATCTGTTCCAGAAAGAGAGTTGGCGCATTCTCAATGGTGTCAGCGAGGGGCATAGCTATTTCGACGCTGAGGGCAAGGGTACAGTAACCGACTTCCTTAAGAGCTATATGGATCAGTACCAGAAGACAATTGGCAAAGGTTATATCAGTCTGCCATTGGGCAACCACGATAATGCGCGCCTCGGCAACCAACGTACAGATAAGGAACTCGAGATTATCTATGCCTTCGGTTTTACAATGCCCGGCGTACCATTCTTATATTATGGCAACGAGATTGGGATGCGCCAGCTACCCAACAACTGGCCTCAAGTGGAAGGTGCCTACCAACCACGTAATGGAGCTCGCACGCCTATGCAATGGAGTCAAGACAAAAACCTGGGATTCTCCACAGGAGATGCCTCCAAGCTCTACCTGCCCGTTGACCCAGCCCCTGATGCACCAAACGTGGCAGCACAGGAAAAGGATCCAAACTCACTACTTAACAAGACACGCCGACTTATCTCATTGCGTCACAGCGAGCCTGCCCTTGCCAACTATGCAGAGTTTGTACCCATATACCCTGGTGAAAACGACGCCCCTTATCCTTTCGTCTATGCAAGAGCTGCCGATGGCGATGTAGTGCTCGTCATGCTGAACCCACGAGCCCAAGCCTCCGAGGCTACGTTCAATCTTAACGTAAAGTTTAAAAACACCAAGGTACTGGCAGGCGACAAGTTCACTATCCTGCACAATAAAAAGTCAGGTAACATGACAATCAAGATGCCCGCTACTTCCTATGCCATCGTAAAACTACAATAGTGCATATCTGTAAAGTTGCATTGCTTAAAAACAATGCAACTTTACTCTTTTATACATTACCCAGATACACATGTCTGATACCTTCTTCTTCAGCTATACGCTTCGCTTCTTGTAGTGTATAGATAGGAGTTGGTGAAATATCCTCCATCTTAAAGCGTGGGAAGAAACGACTGAAATGCAATGGATTATCAGCTAAACCATTGTTCACGAGCCAGAGGCACATCTGGCGAATCATCTGCATATCATCATTCACGCCAGGGATGACAAGATTAGTGAGTTCTACCCACACACCTGCATCATACATAGCCAGGATTGTGTCAAGAACAGGTTTTAGATGTCCACCACTGATACGCTGATAGATACTGTCACTGAAGGATTTCAAGTCGATATTGGCAGCATCAAGGTACGGCAAAAGGTCTTTCAGAGGTTCCTGACAGACGTATCCTGCCGTTACAAGGATGTTCCAAAGTCCATTTTCATGAGCTAATCGGGCTGTGTCTGTCACATATTCAATATATGTCAGCGGCTCAGTGTAAGTGTAAGCAATACCCGGACAATGATGTTTCCTGCAGAGTGCGACCACCTCATTTGGTGACAGTTCATAATGGTTCACATCATCGGGAGAAACTTGGGATATCTCATGATTCTGACAATTCAGACATCGGAAGTTACAGCCTGTACAGGCGATGGAGAGACACTGAGTACCAGGATGAAAATGGTAAAGCGGTTTCTTCTCAATAGGATCAATCGCCAGCGAACAAGGCTTTCCATAGACCTCACTAACAAGAACACCATCCTCATTGCGACGGCTACGGCATGCTCCCGTCTTGCCATTTACAATCCTACAGTGACGGGGACAGAGTTGACACTCTACAGCCCCATCTTTTAGTTTGGTATAATATCTGCATTCCATCAGAAAACGATTGCTTCGTACACATATAGTTCAGCATCGCGCCAGCCATCCCAGCCAATTCCAGCCTTGTCCTGAGCGCAGTGGCTGACAAACTCTTCTTTTGTCCAATTTACCTCATCTGCCACTTGCGGCAGGAACGTTCCACTGCGATAGCCTTTACGGATATAAATGCCGTGACGATGCATTTCAAACTCATCTAAACTCTGTATGCGTCGCATGGGTGTGAGGACGGATATCTCTATGTCGATATCATCCAGTTCCTCATGACTGACAGGTACGAACCGGGGATCTTCAAAGGCTGCAGCCCTAGCCATCTCAGCCACAATCTCATGCAGGGGAACATCCTCGCCAAAATGCCCTATACAACCACGTAGACGATTCTGTTTGTGCAAAGATACAAACGCGCCACATTTCGCTAAGAGGTTATCAGTAAGGTGTGAAGGGCGGGAAATGCCTTTGCCTTCCAGTGAATCTTTGATGCTTTCATAAGCAATATTTTTCAGCATTCGTTTCTCATCACTAGATAAGGAAAAAGCCTTTCCTGAAGTTCTCACGACGGCAAATGCATGATAGCCTACAACTCTGGAATGGTCATGATGATCGATATCGCCTGAGTTCTGATACATCAGATGTATAACTTCACAATTTGTATCCATCATCAGCATAAGTGTAGCGATAGCCAGTTCCCCGCATGCGCTCGTAGCCAAGTTGCGCTTACCACTGACCGCATTCTTCTCTAGCGTGGCAATAAACTCATCCACTTTGCCTGTCTCAATAGCCTTTCCCGTTAATGCATCCACTTCGTAGGCATCTTCATACGAGGGATAATGTGAAAAATCACTGCTGATAATAAACAGATTCTCTTCATTGAAATATGGCTTTAACACCTCGGCTATCTGTTTCAGTTTACCAAAATCGTTGGTAGAAATGATGATCGGGACAATAGGTGGCACATTACCCAGACGTCTTTGCAAGAAAGGTAGTTGCACCTCCAGACAATGTTCCCTGTCATGTGCCTTTGGATAATAAGAAAAGACACTATTGCTCTCAGTTAGATTTTGAGCAGTTTCGACATCCACCTTCACATTGCCGAGGGGGGTGGCATAATAGTCAGCCTCCGTATTCACTGAAGCCCCGTCAAGCCATTCATGATGACTCGGTCCTAGCAAGAAGATTCTCTTAAAAGGCTTGTCATTAGGAATTGACATATAGGCTGATGCGGCCACATTGCCTGAGAAATAATAGCCGGCATGAGGAACTATTATTGCCCGAACAGAATCATAAATTGGCATATTCTTATGCAATGCCAAGAAACTGTCCACTTCTTGACTTAACTCCTGGGGATTGCCTGTATAAAAACGATTGGCCTGCGTTGCAGGTCTAATTTGTCCGTTACAACTATTCATCATCATCATCAATGTCGTTAAAATTGTTATTAACACTCTCATATTAGTTATCAGTTGGTCTTTACAAACCTGAGTGCAAAGATAATGTTATTAATCGAAAAATCAATCGTTTGCGCAGAATAAAGTGTTAACATTTGATAAATTTTGCGTTTGTGTGGGAGCACAGACAATTATTGCAAAAAAATAAAAGAAAAAATTTGGTCATTTTCAAAAAAGACTGTACCTTTGTAACCGTTATCCTGAAAACAATCTTTTTACCTTAGAAAACTAATACCTATTGAAGATATGGAGCGATCGCTTGCGAAAGTCGTCGCTTTATTTTTATATAGACTGAAAGTGTTAAACTTTCCTAAATATCGAGGATCGCTTAACACCAAACACTCAACTCTCAACTAAAAGTTGTACCTTTGCAGCCCGAAATGAGTCCGTGGGGGCAGAGTAAAGTGTGTACGAACGTGCATCGCCTCGCGGAAAAAACCCTATACAATAATTAAATAATGTACGCAATTGTAGAAATTCAGGGTCAGCAGTTCAAGGCCGAGCAGGGCAAAAAGCTTTTCGTGCATCACATCAAGGATGCTGAGGCTGGTAAGACTGTTGAATTTGACAAGGTGCTGCTCGTAGATGCTGACGGTGCAGTGAAGGTAGGTGCTCCGACCGTAGAGGGAGCAAAGGTAGTATGTGAAGTAGTGAACCCGCTGGTGAAGGGTGACAAAGTCATCGTCTTCAAGATGAAGCGCCGCAAGGACTCTCGTAAGCGCAACGGTCATCGTGAGCAGTTCACTGAAGTAGAAATCAAGTCTGTAATCGCTTAAAACGTAGGAGGAACAACATTATGGCACATAAGAAAGGTGTAGGTAGTTCTAAGAACGGACGTGAGTCAGCAGCTCAGCGACTCGGCATTAAGATCTTCGGTGGTCAGCAGTGCGTAGCTGGTAACATTATCGTTCGCCAGCGCGGTACGAAGCACAATCCAGGTAACAACGTTGCCATCGGTAAGGACGATACGCTCTACGCACTTGTAGACGGTACTGTTAACTTCCACAAGGGCAAGTTCAACAAGAGCGTTGTTTCTGTGATCCCCAACGCTGAGGCCTAAGGTCAGATTATTAAAGAAATCACTTATTCCAAACAAACAACAGAGTCCTTCTCTCCTATGGAGAGAGGGATTTCTGCTTTTTTATGCGTAATTGTTTTGTAATATCCGCAAAATTAATTAATTTTGCAGCCTAGTAAGAAATTCAACAAAATAAATACGTATTTAACATGTTAACACTCAAACTTATCAATGAGGAAACAGAGCGCGTAGTGCGTGGTCTGGAGAAGAAGCACTTCCCCAATGCGAAAGAGGCTATCGACACGGTGCTCTCAGTAGACAAGCAACGCCGTGAGGCACAACAGGAGCTCGACAAGTGTCTGAACGAGCAGAAACAGTTGTCAGGACAAATCGGCCGTCTGATGAAGGAAGGTAAAAAGGACGAAGCTGAGCAGGTTAAGGCTCAGGTGGCTACGCTCAAGGAGAAATCAAAAGAACTCGATGACTCAATGGCAAAGGCTCAGGAAGAGATGACGACCCTGCTCTGTCAGATACCAAACATCCCTTACGACGAGGTTCCTGAGGGCAAGGCCGCTGAGGACAACCATGTGGTAAAATCGAATCTGAAAGAGTGCAGTGCTGAAGACACTGTAGGAAATTGGAACGTAAACCCAAAGCTTGGCATTGCCAATCCCCTGCCCCATTGGGAACTCGCCAAGAAATACAATCTTATCGACTTCGATTTGGGGGTGAAGATCACTGGTGCAGGATTCCCTGTCTATATCGGCAAGGGAGCCCGTCTGCAGCGTGCGCTCATCAATTTCTTCCTCGATGAGGCTCGTAAGAGTGGATACACAGAGATTATGCCTCCTACGGTAGTAAATGCTGCGTCAGGTTACGGCACAGGTCAGTTGCCTGATAAGGAGGGACAGATGTACCATGCAGAAGTTGACGATTTCTATCTTATCCCTACCGCCGAGGTACCTGTGACGAATATTTATCGCGACGTGATTCTCGATGAGAAAGATCTTCCCATCAAGAACTGTGCCTATACCCAGTGCTTCCGTCGTGAGGCTGGCTCATACGGTAAGGATGTACGCGGACTGAACCGTCTGCATGAATTCTCGAAGATTGAGATTGTACGCATCGATAAGCCTGAGCACTCCAAGGAGAGCCACAAGGAGATGCTGGAGCATGTCGAGGGATTGCTGAAGAAGCTCGAACTGCCTTACCGCATTCTACTGCTCTGTGGTGGTGACCAGAGCTTTACTTCTGCTATCTGCTATGACTTTGAGGTCTATTCAGAGGCTCAGGGGCGTTGGCTTGAGGTTTCAAGTGTATCTAATTTTGACACCTATCAGGCAAATCGTCTGAAATGCCGTTACCGCCGTGAGGACACCAAGAAGACGGAACTCTGCCATACGCTTAATGGTTCTGCCCTCGCACTGCCACGCATTGTGGCTGCCCTGCTGGAGAATAATCAGACGGAAAATGGCATCAAGATTCCCGCTGCCCTTGTTCCTTATATGGGCTGCGACATCATTGACTAAACAACACTAAACAAATATTATGAACAAAATTGTAAGAAAAGAGCAGTTCTCTGAGAAGGTTTTCCTTTTCGAGATTGAAGCTCCTCTGATTGCGAAGAGTCGCAAGGCCGGCAACTTCGTCATCGTCCGTGTAGGTAAGAAAGGTGAACGTATGCCGCTTACCATTGCTGCCGCAGATATCGAGAGAGGTACCATCACACTGGTTGTCCAGATGGTAGGCTTGTCTTCGAAGAAACTCTGTGCCCTCAACGTAGGTGATTATGTGACAGATGTTGTAGGTCCGCTTGGAAATCCTACAAAAATCGAAAAATATGGTACGGTCGTCTGTGCTGGCGGTGGACTGGGTGTGGCACCTATGCTGCCCATTATCCAAGCACTCAAAGCCGCGGGCAATCGCGTGCTCTCAGTAATGGCTGGACGCTCAAAGGACCTCATTATTCTTGAAGATAAGGTACGCGAGAGTTCTGACGAGGTTATCATCATGACCGATGACGGTAGTTACGGCGAGAAAGGCGTAGTGACCGTTGGTATCGAAAAGTTTATCGAGCAGGAGCCTCATGTCGACAAGGTGTTCGCTATTGGCCCTCCAATTATGATGAAGTTCTCGAACCTCACCGCTCAGAAGCACAACATCCCTTGCGAGGTATCGCTTAATACCATCATGGTAGATGGAACAGGTATGTGTGGTGCGTGCCGACTCACCATTGGAGGTAAGACCAAGTTCGTATGTATCGATGGTCCTGAGTTCGACGGTGCCTTAGTTGATTGGGATGAGATGTTCAAGCGTATGGGGACTTTCAAGCGCGAAGAGCAGGAAGAACTGGCCCACTACGAGGAACATTTGGACAGTATCAATCCTGATGAGAAAGCCGAGACCAAGACAACCGATGTCGTGATGGATGCTGATCCTACTAACGACTCGATTGAAGTATTGACTGATCGCAATGCACCTTGGCGCAAGGAACTTCAGCAGAGCATGAAGCCCAAGGAGCGTACGCAGATCGAGCGCGTCATCATGCCCGAGCTCGACCCTGTATATCGTGCAACAACACGTACGGAAGAGGTTAACATCGGTTTGACCAAAGAGATGGCAATGACAGAGGCCAAGCGCTGTCTCGACTGTGCCAAGCCGAGTTGTGTTGAAGGCTGTCCTGTAAACATTAATATTCCATCGTTCATTAAGAACATCGAGCGTGGTCAGTTCCTGGCTGCCGCTAAGGTGCTCAAGAACACCTCTGCCCTGCCCGCTGTCTGTGGTCGTGTTTGTCCACAGGAGAAACAATGCGAAAGTAAGTGTATTCATCTGAAGATGAACGAGCCTGCAGTAGCCATCGGCTATCTGGAGCGTTTCGCTGCTGACTTTGAGCGCGAGAGTGGTAACATCTCACTGCCCGAGATTGCACCTGCCAACGGTATTAAGATTGCCGTGGTTGGTTCTGGCCCTGCTGGATTGAGCTTTGCCGGCGACATGGTAAAGAAGGGCTATGATGTCTACGTTTTCGAGGCCTTACACGAAATTGGCGGTGTACTGAAGTATGGTATCCCTGAATTCCGTCTGCCGAACAAGATTGTCGATGTAGAAATCGAGAACCTTGCCAAGATGGGCGTTCACTTCCAGACTGACGTCATCGTGGGTAAGACCATCAGCGTTGAAACGCTTGAGCAACAAGGCTTTAAGGGCATCTTCGTAGGTTCTGGCGCTGGTCTGCCTAATTTCATGAACATCCCTGGTGAGAACAGCATCAACATCATGTCAAGTAACGAATACCTGACTCGTGTAAATCTGATGGATGCTGCCAACCCCAAGACTGACACCCCGCTGAATCCCGCCAAGAGCGTGCTCGTAGTTGGTGGTGGTAACACCGCAATGGACTCTTGTCGTACAGCCAAGCGTCTGGGTGCCGATGTCACTTTGGTATATCGCCGTTCTGAGGTTGAAATGCCTGCCCGTCTCGAGGAGGTAAAGCATGCTAAGGAAGAGGGCATCAAGTTCCTCACCCTTCATAATCCTATCGAGTATATCGCTGATGAGCAAGGTGCTGTTAAGCAGGCCGTGCTACAGGTGATGGAACTTGGCGAGCCAGATGCATCAGGCCGTCGCAGTCCTGTTCCTGTTGAGGGTAAGACTGTTACACTCGATGTCGATCAGGTGATTGTCGCTGTAGGTGTATCACCTAACCCGCTGGTACCTAAGAGTATCGAAGGTTTGGAGCTGGGACGCAAGAATACCATTGCCGTTAGCGAGGAGATGCAGTCATCGCGCAAGGAGATTTTCGCCGGTGGTGATATCGTGCGTGGTGGCGCAACAGTAATCCTCGCCATGGGCGACGGACGTCGCGCTGCCCTCAACATGGATAAGCATCTGCGTGGAGAAGCTTAATCAGGATAAAGAGAGCCATCGCCTGGAGAAGCGTTTGAACGAACGGTTTATCAAGGCGATGGCTACTTATCATCTGATAGAAGATGATGACCGTATCCTTGTGGGACTATCTGGAGGTAAGGACTCGCTCCTACTGACAGAACTGTTAGCTAAGCGTTCATGCATCCAGCACCCACGATTCAAAGTAGAGGCCTTGCACGTAAGAATGGAGAACATCCACTACGAGTCCGATACAAGTTATCTTGAGCAGTTCTGCGGCAATCTTGGTGTAAAGCTCCACATAAGGACGACAAGTTTCGAGATAGGCTCACCTGCAAATGCTCGAGATGCCCGCAGACAAAAGCAGCCATGTTTCCTCTGTTCGTGGATGCGCCGTAAAGAACTCTTCAATCTCGCACAAGAACTGGGTTGTAATAAGATTGCTCTAGGGCACCATCAGGATGACATCCTACATACGGCTCTGATGAACCTGACCTTCCAAGGACGGTTTGGCTCGATGCCGGCACTTCTGAAAATGCGAAAAATGCCCCTGACGATCATCCGTCCGCTCTGTATGATGGAGGAAAAGGATATCAAAGCCTACGCAGATTTGCATGGTTATCAGAAACAAGCGAAACTTTGTCCCTATGAGACTGACTCACATCGAACGGACATCAGACGACTCTACGAAGAGATTGAACGTATGAATCCAGAGGCTCGTTATAGTATATGGAATGCCCTCAATGCCGATAGCAAGCTAATTGAAGAAACCTGAATTATGACCATCAAGAAATTATCGATACTCGCATTAGCAATCTTTCTGCCACTCTCCATGGGTGCACAGAAGAAAAAGAAGCGTGCGGTGAAGAAACCTGTGATTGAAGTACCACAGGAAGATCCTCGCATCACGAACATGCGGGAGATGACCCAACAGATTATCATCATCGACAGTATCGTGACTGATAAAAAGCAGTTTCTTACACATCTGAAGCTCTCCAACGAGACTGGACGTGTGATGACTACACGCTCTTTCTTTGGTAACGATAAGGCCGATAGCACGAGTGTATTCCTTAATGAGATGGGTAACAAGGTCTATTTTAGTCAACCTGACGCCAATAATCTACAGCAACTTTATACGAGCGACAAGCTTGGCAATGAGTGGAGTCAGCCACAGCGACTTGAGGGATTAAGTGAGGGGATCAGCGAAGCTGCATATCCATTTATGCTTACTGACGGCATCACATTCTACTTCGCAGGTAAGGGCGAAGAGAGCATCGGCGGCTATGACATTTTTTTCACGCGATACAACTCTCATAACGGTAGTTTCCTTAAGCCCGAGAATCTGGGTATGCCTTTCAATTCAGAGGCTAACGACTATATGTATGCTATCGACGAATTCAACCACATAGGCTATTTCGCAAGCGATCGTCGTCAGCCTGAAGGAAAAGTGTGCATCTATGTGTTCATACCATCCGAGAGCCGTCGCACCTATGATAGTGCCTTGTATACCGAGCAGCAATTACGGAATCTGTCTGACATCAGCAGTATCGCTGACACTTGGGGCAATGGGGCTGAGCGCAAAGCTGCCGTTGCCAGATGGAAGCAGATTGGGATAGCCAAGGCAGATAGGGACAATCCAAAAACCAGTGCAACCCACATGGAGCTTATAATCAATGACGCTCTCACCTACTCCAGCGCCAATGATTTCAAGTCAACTGAAGCAGCAAGACACTACCGACAGTTAGTTGCAGACCGTCAGAAGCTAGAGAAAATGACCACGGAACTTGCAGCAAACCGTGATATGTATGCAAAAGCCGATAAGGCTGGTAAACAGAGGCTTGAAGGACTAATCCTAAAAGCAGAAGAAGAGGTCAAGTTGTTGAACTATCGCATCAAACAACTTGAGAATCAGACTAGAAATGCAGAAATCAAAGTTATCAACTAATACACAAGTCTATGAATAAAAAACATTTTCCTGAATCTGAACTGATTATCAATGCTGATGGTTCTTGTTTCCATCTGCATCTGAAGCCAGAACAGCTTGCCGACAAGGTTATTCTTGTGGGCGATCCTGCACGTGTGAATACCGTTGCTGCACATTTCGACTCGAAAGAGTGTGAGGTCAGCAGCCGTGAGTTCCATACCATTACTGGTATGTATAAAGGCAAGCGCATCACTTGCCAAAGTCATGGTATCGGCTGTGACAACATCGATATCGTGGTCAACGAGCTCGACACGCTCGCCAACATCGACTATAATTCCCGTGAGGAAAAAGACGAGCACCGCACGCTGACGATGGTACGTATCGGCACATGTGGAGGCTTGCAGCCTTTCACGCCTACGGGCTGTTTTGTGGCTTCCGTGAAGAGTATCGGCTTCGACGGTTTGCTGAACTATTATGCTGGTCGTAATGTGGTGTGCGATATCGATATGGAGAAGGCTTTTACAGAACACATGCAGTGGGATCCCATCAAGGGCGCACCTTATGTGGCTTTGGCAGATGAAGAGCTCATCGACCAGATAGCTCAGGACGATATGGTGCGCGGCTACACCATCTCTTGCGGCGGATTCTATGGTCCTCAGGGGCGCATACTCCGTGCAGACATCGCCGACCCCAAGCAGAACGAGAAGATTGAGGCCTTCGAATACGACGGTATGAAGATCTGTAACTTCGAGATGGAGTCATCGGCAGTTGCTGGTCTCGCTTCACTCTTAGGCCATCGCGCTATGACCTGTTGTATGGTGATTGCCAACCGCTACGCCAAGAAGATGAACACAGAGTACAAAAACTCTATCGACGCCCTTATCGAGAAAGTACTCGACAGGATATGAAAGATACCATCTGCGCTCTTGCAACGTCTCCAGGCGGAGCCCTTGGAATCATCAGAATCTCAGGCCCTAAGGCGCTTGAGATTCTTTCGCGTGTTTTCACCAAGAATCTGACGGAAGCCGATGGTAACACCATTCACTACGGCCACATTAAAGATGGTGAGGTGGTTGTAGACGAAGTGCTGGTGAGCGTATTCCGCGCGCCCCACTCGTACACGGGCGAAGACAGCGCAGAAATCTCGTGTCATGGCTCGAGCTACATCCTCAATCGCGTGTTATCCTTGTTGATAGAGAACGGATGCCGTCAGGCTGGACCTGGCGAATTCACCCAGCGAGCCTATCTCAACGGCAAGATGGATCTTTCGCAAGCAGAGGCTGTAGCCGATCTCATAGCCTCATCAAATAAAGCCACACACCAGATAGCGATGAGCCAGTTGCGAGGACATTTCTCTTCCCAACTTGCACAGCTCCGCGAGCAACTCCTGAAGCTCACCTCATTATTAGAACTGGAGCTTGACTTCTCCGACCATGAAGACCTGGAATTTGCTGATCGCAACGAGCTTCAAGAACTTACCAAAACAATTGACAACCATATCACTCGGCTTGCTCGCAGTTTTGAGACGGGGCAAGCCCTAAAACAAGGTATCCCTGTGGCCATCGCGGGCAAGACCAACGTAGGGAAGTCCACCCTTCTAAACACCCTGTTGAAAGACGATCGCGCCATCGTTTCAGATATTCACGGCACCACGCGCGACACTATCGAAGATACCATCGACATACGAGGTATTACCTTCCGTTTCATCGACACAGCAGGCATTCGCCAGACCACAGATGCCATTGAGCAGATTGGTATAAACCGCACCTATGCCGCCATTGAGAAAGCACGCATCGTACTCTGGCTCATTGATGCCAAACCTAGCGAAGATGAAATTAAAGATATGCACGAACGATGCAAAGATAAGTCACTGGTTATCATTCAAAACAAGATCGACAAGACCAGAGAAGATATCAACTCGTCACTATCTACTTTTCAAGCTCCACTTCTCAAAATCTCAGCCAAATACAACCAAGGCATCGATGATCTTGAACAAGCCATCTACCAGGCAGCAAACATTCACAACCTACAGCAGGATGACGTCATCGTTACGAACGCCCGCCATTACGACGCACTGACCAGAGCTCATGAACACATCCTACGTGTGATCGACGGTCTGCAGTTACAATTAAGCGGAGACCTCCTCAGCGAAGATCTTCACCAAGCCCTTGACACCCTCGCCGAAATCACCGGTGGCCAAATTACCCCTAATGAAGTTTTAGGAAATATCTTTAAAAATTTCTGCGTCGGAAAGTAGAATGACTAAAACAACTCTGAACAATTCAGAACAACTATTAGAAAGTCTCTCATTTTGAGGGACTTTCGTCATTTTAACACTTCAAGTCCCTTTTTTTATCCCAGTTTTTCGACCTATTTTTGTACCGTGTTTCTACCGCGAGCAAAAATTGGGCTTTATACAAATGACATTTGTTGTCCCAATTGAGACGCTATGAGACACGTCTCTAAATGTTCGCGACTGTCCCAATTGAGACACCATGAGACACGTTGGGACACAATGATACAGAATTAGAGTAGTAAAAGTAAAATGTATAAACAAAATTTAGTCAAATGGAATATAAGAAAAAATGTCTTTGGTGTGGCAAGTATTACGTCGCTCACACAGTAGAATCACGTTACTGCAGCAAGAGATGTGTCAATTTAGCATGGAAAGCAAGAACCAGAAAAAAAGAGATCAATCAAAAATTGGAATTGAGGCAAGAAGTGGACTACCATAATGCTACAGCAGACTTGAAAAGTGCAGAGTTTCTAACTCCTACCGAGACTGCCCGGCTCCTCCGAATCAGTCGATCTACATTATATCGATATTTATCGTCCGAAGAAATCAAATGTAGGCAGTTCAAAGGGAAAACTCTGATAAGACGCAAGGATATTGACAAATTATTCGACGAAGCTTTTGAATACAAGCATAACAAAGCCAAAAAGAGATGGCAACCTGTCAGCGAATATTATACCATGGGAGAAATCGTTGAGAAATACAAGATTAGTCGCAAAACGGTATGGCGAAGATGTGATCGATTTAACATCCCCAAAATCTACGAAGGTCGAAATACTTTTTTCCCACGAACCGATATAGAGAAGCATTTTGACGAGCTCATAGAAAAATTCGACCCAGAAGAGTACTACACACCAGATCAAGTCATGGCGAAATATCACATGACACATGCTGCCGTGCTTGTTTTTGCCAGAAGACATAAAGTTCCAAGGATAAATAGACAACGTACTGTCTATTATTCAAAAGAATATATTGACAGTATCAAGTCCAAAGTGCAGTCTATCGATTCACTTTATTATACTTCAAGAGAAATAATGGAAAAATATGGCATAACCAAGACGCAAGTTAAATACTATTTGCGCCGATACAAAATCGACAGCATAAAGAAAGGAAGATTCTCTTTGATAAACCGCGCTAATTTTGACGAAGTATTCAATGAACGAATGGGTATTCAGAAATCAATCGCAAAGTATCAAGAGAAAGACAAACAAGCCAAGAAAGATAATGGGTTTGAAGAAATTGTTAAAGGTATTGCTGTTGATCAAGCCCCTGAGCCTATGCCTTACAACGAAGATGATATAACTCAAAACATGAACTTTGGTAAAATAGAAGGACATCTCAATGCCGAGCAAATCTCTGAGAAATATAAACTGACAGTTGAATGGGTTCATTACCTGACACGAAAGAAGCAAATCCCCAGAGTATACAAGTGCGGACTGCTTTTTTATGACGAAAAGGCCGTGGCGGATGTCTTTAGCAAATATAACTCACCTGAAAGAATTACAGAATGGTACACATCAGATGAGGTAGAGCAAATCTTCAACATCACATCAGACCAACGAAACAGGTTCAGTCATCGACACAAAATACCAACCAAGAAGGAATATGGTGTAATCTACTATTCTAAATTACATATGGACTTTGCCCAAAACCCTGGTTCAGAGTATGCAGGTCACTAGTGTCTCTAAGATTATATTGATAATCTACCTGCCATTCAGTTCCTTTGCAAGCGTTTATTAAATTTTTTCGAACATGGAAGAAATAAGTTTCAACGACTTGCCAAAGGTAATGTCGCAAGTTCTCGACAAGGTTGAAGGACTTGAAAAGGCTCTCAATGGGCTTAAAGATGAATTAGGTAGTAAAAGGAATCATGGTGATGGAAATGGACATATTCCAATGACCATTGATGAAGCCTGCGAATTTCTCAGGATGAAGAAGTCGACCATGTACTACAATTTAGAACATGGCAATATTCCTGGCATCCGAAGAGGAAAGAAGTCACTAGTGTCCACTAAAAATGGACGGGGTTAAAAATTAAATAAATTAGGTTCACCTGAACCGCTTCGTTCTTTGTCATTTTTGAATATAGTTTTGTCGAAGAGATCTCTGAGATGCGTTGTGTCA